>ERZ1106964.1607-NODE-1607-length-14962-cov-10.717046_pt1 | contig 14962 bp, 20 predicted proteins | sample MGYA00403682_ERZ1106964 | MGnify/ENA primary metagenome ERZ1106964 (study PRJEB35170, sample SAMEA104062451) | human gut metagenome | biome: human gut; feature: human-associated habitat; material: faeces | place: Denmark | collected 2013-04-10 ...
CATTTTCGTTACTGTTTTAGTTATCTATATTTAAATCTATTTCTATTGTTCTCTGCCTGGGCATGTATTCGTCGGTCACATCCGTTATGCGATGCTCGGAGCAACGATATACGCTGCCGGGATATTCTTTCAGCAATTGCAGATTGTGCGTCGTCATCACCACGGAAGAACCCGATTCACAGATGTTGTGCAACAATTCAACAATGGACTTGCCTGTCTCCACATCCAGATTTCCGGTCGGTTCGTCCGCCAGAATAATAGCCGGAGAATTGAGTACGGCACGTGCTATTACGATGCGCTGCTGTTCGCCACCGGAAAGTTCATTGGGGAGTTTGTAGCCTTTGTTAGACATTCCCACCAAATCGAGCACTTCCTCTATCCTTTCCTGAATTTCCCGCTTGTTCTTCCAACCGGTGGCACGAAGTACAAATTCCAGGTTGTTGTATACGGTACGATCCGTCAGCAGCTGAAAGTCCTGAAATACGATTCCCAGCTTTCTTCTCAGCTGAGGGATATGCTTGCGTTTGATTGAACGCATATTATAGCCCAATACTTCCGCTTCACCGTCGATCACGTCCAGTTCGCCATACAGTGTTTTGAGCAGGCTCGTTTTTCCCGAACCTACCTTCCCGATCAGATAGACGAACTCTCCTTTGCGCAATTCAAGATTTACATCGCTCAGCACACAGAGTTCCTGTTGATGGATTTCTACGTTCCTATATTGAATTAATGCTTCTTCCATGTACTGCTATGTCTTTCCTGCAATTCACGTGCAAGGTCTTCGATACGATAGCCTTTTGAAGTTAATAACACAATCATATGATAAATCAAGTCGGCTCCTTCATAGATCAAACGTTCGTTTGTTCCATTGGTCGCTTCGATCACTGTTTCCACAGCTTCTTCTCCCACCTTCTGTGCAATCTTGTTGATTCCGGATTCGAACAGGCTGGTGGTATAAGATCCTTCGGGCATTTCTTCGTGACGTTTGTCGATGAAATCCTGCAACGCTTTCAGGAACATGACAGGTTCTTCATTTTTCTCACCCCAGCAAGTATCTGTGCCCGTATGACAAACAGGACCTGCCGGATCTGCCTGAATCAACAGGGTATCGTTATCACAATCTGCTTTGATAGAAACAACGTGAAGGAAGTTACCGCTTTCTTCTCCTTTCGTCCACAGACGATTCTTGGTACGGCTGAAGAAAGTTACTTTTCCGGTTTCCACCGTTTTGTCATAGGCCTCTTTATTCATGAAACCCAGCATCAAGACTTTACGTGTCTCGTTGTCCTGTATGATAGCCGGAACAAGTCCGTTCATCTTATCGAAATCCAATTCCATCTTATTTTAAGTTCTAATTACTATTTCAAATTACTATGCCGTTTGTGTGACATCATACCGTTGTTCACAGTCCACGTCCTATTATGCTTCCTATCTGCATGGAAGCCTGCCCGGGGTACCTCACCCTCTGATGGTTATTCCTTCGCCGCAAAGATACGATTTTAATTCGGGAATTTTAATTTCTCCGAAATGAAAAACGCTGGCAGCCAATGCCGCATCTGCTTTTCCCACCAAAAAGGCATCACGGAAGTGTTCTTTCAGTCCCGCACCACCCGAAGCGATCACAGGAATCGAAAGTTGCTCCGCCAAAGAGGCAAGCGCTTCGTTTGCGTAGCCGGTCTTTACACCGTCATGGTTCATGCTCGTAAACAAGATTTCACCGGCTCCACGCTCCTGCGCTTCTTTGGTCCACGAAAGTAATTCTTTATCGGTTTCAATACGTCCGCCATTCAGATAACATTTCCATCCGTTTTCCGTTTGTCTGGCATCTACCGCCAGCACACAAACCTGAGACCCGAAATTCTTGGCAATATCATTAATCAGCTGAGGATTGCGAATAGCGGAAGAGTTAATTGAAATCTTATCTGCACCGGCATTCAGCAGGCGGTCGACATCATTCAATTCGTTGATCCCTCCCCCTACGGTAAACGGGATGTTGATATTGGCAGCAATCCGCTTTACCAGTTCCGTGAAAGTCTTACGCCCCTCATGACTCGCAGTGATATCCAGAAAAACAAGTTCATCAGCTCCTTGTTCACTGTAAGCCCGCCCCAGTTCCACCGGATCACCGGCCTGACGCAAATTGACAAAGTTCGTTCCTTTTACGGTCTGTCCGTCTTTTATATCCAGACAAGGTATAATTCTTTTTGCTAACACAATACTATCTTATTTACTATTTGACAATTTGTAATTTTCCTATCCGAAAGCCCGATTATAAAAAGATTCTCAGGTCTTTCAACGTGATATGTCCTTCGTACAATGCTTTACCAAAGATAACTCCGGGGACTCCGGCTTCGTTCAAGGCAATGATATCATCCACATTACTCACCCCGCCGCTAGCCATCAGGTAGAGGTCCGAAAATTTCTCCAGCATCTCTTTATATAAGTCAATAGATGGCCCTTTCAGCATCCCGTCGCAACTAATATCCGTACAAATAACTTTCCGGATACCTTTATTCATATAATCTTCGAGAAAGGGGAAAAGCTCACAGGCACTTTCGTCTTTCCAGCCGTTTACAGCAATCTTATGTTCTTTGACGTCTGCTCCGAGGATGATCTTCTCACTGCCATATACTTCCAGCCAATGACAGAACAGTTCCGGATCTTTCACGGCAATACTTCCACCCGTCACCATCTGAGCACCGCTTTCGAAAGCTATCTTCAAATCTTCATCACTCTTTACTCCACCACCGAAATCTACTATTAAAGAGGTACGCGTAGCAATCTGCTCCAATACCCGATGGTTGATTACATGGTGAGAAGCAGCTCCGTCCAGATCTACCACATGAAGCCTGCGAATTCCATTCGCTTCGAACTCCTTGGCAACTTCCACCGGACTCTCGTTATATACCTTCTTACTGTCGTAATCTCCCTGAGAAAGGCGTACACATTTCCCGTCAATAATATCAATGGCTGGAATAATTTCTATCATCTGTCTATTTACAATTTGATAATTTACGATTTACTATTTAGTTTATTATAAACGACAACCGAGTTTATTATAAACGATAGCGGAGTTTATTATAAACTGCTGCAACGTTTATTAGAGATCCAGAAAGTTCTTCAGAATCTTCTCTCCCGTCTTTCCACTTTTCTCCGGATGGAATTGGGTGGCATAAAAGTTATCCTTATGCAAAGCCGCACTAAACGGATGAATATAATCAGTTTCAGCAGCAGTAAAGTCACAAACCGGCACATAAAAGCTATGCACAAAATAGACAAATTCCGGTTCGGTGAATCCCTCGAACAGTTTGCTATTTGTTTTCCCGATTGTATTCCAACCCATGTGCGGAACTTTGTCTTCATGCTTCTGCGGAACAAAACGTTTCACGTCCACATCAAAGATATTCAGGCAATCTCCCCCTCCTTCTTCGGAATACCGGCACATCAACTGCATACCGAGACAAATTCCGAACACAGGCTGACGCAGATTCTTAATCAGTTCATCAAGTCCTGTTGCCTTTAAATGATTCATGGTAGTTTCCGCCTCTCCTACTCCAGGGAAAATCACCTTATCGGCAGATTGAAGAATTTCCTTATCAGCAGTAATCACTGCTTCTATTCCCAACCTCTTCAAAGCGTAATCCACAGAACGGATATTTCCAGCATTGTATTTTACGACTGCTACTTTCATCAACTAAATATTACTGTTTTATTTTTATAAGCCAGAATCTTACGTTCGATATGTTTTTGTACCGCACGCGAAAGAACGATTTTTTCCAGATCCTTTCCTTTATTTACAAGATCTTCTATAGAATCTTTGTGTGTAATACGCACTACATCCTGTTCGATAATCGGACCGGCATCCAGTTCCGTAGTCACATAATGACTGGTTGCACCGATAATCTTCACACCTCTCTGAAATGCGGCATGATAAGGCTTTGCTCCCACAAATGCCGGAAGGAAAGAGTGGTGGATATTAATAATCTTATTCGGATACGCATTAATCATTTGTTCGGAGATCACCTGCATATAACGTGCCAATACGATAAAGGTAATGTTATGTTTGGCAAGCAATTCCATTTCTTTACGTTCCTGTTCTTCTTTTGTCTCTTTGGTGATAGGAAACAAGTAGAAAGGAATACCGAAACGTTCAGCCACATGCTGCAAATCCGGATGGTTACTTATAATAAGAGGTATTTCTACATTCCATTCGCCTGCCGTATAACGAGCCAGCATATCAAAAAGACAGTGGGACATTTTAGAGACAAATATAGCCATACGCGGTTTCACATCCGAGAAATAAAGACGGAAATCCATTTCATATTTCTGCCCATAAAGCGTTCTGAAATAATCTTCAATCTTCTCCTGCGGCACCAGAAAGTCTTTTAACTCCCATTCTATACGCATGAAGAATATGTTTTCCACATGGTCTACATACTGATCCAAATAAATAATATTTCCTTTGTTTACCGTAATAAAATCTGTCACTTCCGCAAGGATTCCCGGTTTATCGGGACAGTGCAATAACAGTTTGGCTGTAGTCATCATTCTTTTTACTAATTTACTATTCCGGGCAGAAAATGTTCTACCTCTCCTATTTTAGGGTGCAAAAATAACGATTTATTGCAAAACTACGAATTATTCAAGCAGAAAGTTGATATAAAAACGGTGATTTCTTACAGATAGAAAGATATCCAAAGTTATTTCCTATGATGAGGATGACAAGTTTCAGGATGGTGACGCTATCACCTTCGGATAGTGACGGTATCCCATCAAGATAGCGTCACTATGACGACCGGATAGCGTCACCATCCTGACAGAAGGAAAAACAACTTTTTTTTCTTTATAAAAGTACTCAAAATGAGACACTAAGCATTTTTCTTGCTTTTTATTGAAAAAAAAATTTCATCAAAACATTTGCAGATTTACAAAAAACATCTACCTTTGCACCCGCAATCAAGAGAGATGCAGATTAACAAAATGACATTCTGGTTCGGTAGTTCAGTTGGTTAGAATACATGCCTGTCACGCATGGGGTCGCGGGTTCGAGTCCCGTCCGGACCGCTTCTTAAGTAATAGAGAAGCAGGAAGAATAAGATGAGTTAGTTTAATTAAAATTTGGTGCGTTAGTTCAGTTGGTTAGAATACATGCCTGTCACGCATGGGGTCACGGGTTCGAGTCCCGTACGCACCGCGAAAGCAAATAGTAAAGCTCTGAAATTCAAGGATTTCAGAGCTTTTTCTTTTTCCCCGCTTAGGCAAAAAATAGCGGTTTAAAGCAGTTCTCACGTGGCTTATTCGTGGGACTTTTTGAAAACTGTTTTTGCTCCCACGAATTGACGCTTTTGTCTTTGATTGTCAGCTTTTTGCGTAGCTGGTTTTTGAGTGTAGCAAACTAATTTTGTACCACTTAAAAAACAAAGAATTATGGGAGCAGTGAAAAGAAACACACTAAGCGTATTGTTCATTATCAAGAAAGCGAAACTTTTGAAAAACGGTGAAGCTCCTATTTGTATGCGCATCACCGTAAACAAACGAGTAGTCGAAGTTATGATTAAACGGAGCATTCCCGTAGATTTATGGAATCAGAAAAAGGAATGTTCCAAAGGAAAAGACCGTGTAGCTACAGAACTGAACCACTATATCAATACGATTCGTGCCAAAGTATTGCAGATACACCGTGAACTGGAAATAGACAACAAACCGATAACAGCCGATACAATAAAGGATTGTTTCTACGGACGGGACAAGGTGCAGCGCAGCTTGCTAGAAGTGTATGCGGAGCATAACGAGAAATGCCGTGCCCTGATTGGTAAGGAATATACGGAAAGCACAGTTACCAAGTTTGATACTTCCATAAACCGCTTGAAAGAATATATCCGTAGTTGTTACCACCGTGATGATATAATGCTGGCAGAACTGGACGGGCAATTTATCCGTGATTTTGATTTTTGGCTGAAAACGGATAAGCATTGCCAAAACAATTCCGCATTGAAGCATTTGAAGAACTTGAAAAAAGTTGTTCGTATTGCTTTGGCTAACGACTGGATAAAGAAAGACCCGTTTTACGGCATCCACTTCAAGCAGGAAGAAGTTAATGTAGAGTTCCTTTCACGTGAAGAATTGGATGTTTTGATGAACAAAGGATTTACTATCAAACGTTTGGAGCAGGTAAGGGATATTTTTGTCTTTTGCTGTTTTACCGCACTTGCTTTTGTCGATGTGCAGCAGTTAAGCCGTGAGCACTTGATAAAAGACAATAACGGTACTTTATGGATACGCAAGGCAAGACAGAAAACTAATCAAATGTGCAATATTCCTGTTTTATCTATTCCTCAAAGGATATTAAGGAAATATGAAGATAATGCAGAGTGCATAAAGAAAGGTGTGCTTTTGCCTGTAATTAGTAATCAGCGCATGAATGCCTATCGTGCGCCCGTAAAGGTAGCGTAATGAATGTCTCTTTAGCAAGAGACTAGACTAGATTCTAAGTCTACTTCCAACCGACTTATCCAGCGGGGAAACCCAATGGGGAGTGTCGCATGTCGGTTACAGCATGGCCGCCCTAATTGCCAAGGGCGAGTGCATCGCTAGGGAGAAAGACAGACACGAGGATGAAGCCTATACTGGTTGAACGATAGTTCAGTGAGGCATGTTGGACTTGTGACGAAAGGCAGTTGTATTGTCACACCGTGGCTCTCTCATTTGTTAGGTAGCCTTTGAGAGCATAGAATATAGCTACGGCACAACCGCAATAAGCGGAGAAAAGAACGAAAGTCGCATCCGACAGTCTGTCGCGCTAATAGTCATTACGAAACTAAACGGGGATTTCCTAAATCGGGATGCCTATGGAAACATGGGCTATGTATAAAGATACTGAATACCCGATATGGAAACGGAGCTTCCGTAGTAGTCCGAGCAAGGTAACGCCTTGCACATGGCGAAGGGAAGTAGTTGTCAACTTAATACAAACTAAGGAAAACGTGTGAGACGTATGAGAGATCCACAGCAAGTATTAAACGCTTTATGCGTACATAGCAAAGATTCGGGTTACCGATACGAAAGACTCTACCGAATTCTGTTTAATGAGAAAATGTTCTTCATTGCCTATCAGCGTAAATATGCCAATCAAGGTAATATGACGCCGGGCACCGATGACAAAACTGTCGACCGGATGAGCATTGACCGCATACAGAAACTTGTGGCAAGTCTGAGGGATGAATCCTATCAGCCACATCCTGCCCGTCGGGTATACATTCCTAAAAAGAATGGAAAGAAACGCCCGTTAGGCATTCCGTCTTTTGAGGACAAACTCGTACAAGAAGTGGTACATATGATCCTGGAAGCCATCTACGAGGGACACTTTGAGGACACCTCGCATGGGTTCCGTCCCGGCAGAAGTTGCCACACTGCATTGAGAGACATTAAGGTTACATTCAAAGGGACACGATGGTTTATCGAAGGTGATATTAAAGGATTTTTTGATAATATTGATCATGCCACTATGATTGATATACTCAGGGAGCGCATCTCCGACGAACGATTCCTGCGTTTAATCCGTAAGTTTCTGAATGCAGGCTATATTGAGAATTGGACATACAACAACACCTACTCGGGAACACCACAAGGCGGTATCATCAGCCCTATATTGGCTAATATCTACCTTGATAAGTTCGACAAGTATATAAAGGAGTATGCCGAAAATTTCAATAAAGGCAAAGGACGGAGACTAACCTGTGAATATCAGCGTAACCGGAATCAGAGAAATGCATTACGATGGAAACTGGAAGATGAAACGGATGAAAACCGTAAAGCCGAACTGAAATCAAAAATTGCCCGGCTGCGCAAGCAGATGTTGGATATTCCAGCAACAAGGGACATGGATGACATGTTCAAAAGGTTGAAGTACATAAGGTATGCCGATGATTTTCTTATCGGAGTGATTGGCAGCAAGGAAGAATGCGAGAGAATCAAGGTCGATATTACGACTTTCATGAGAGAGAAACTCAAATTGGAAATGTCGCAGGAAAAGACCTTGATTACCAACGCGCAAGAACCGGCTAAATTCCTCGGATACGAAATCATGGCACGCCGTTCCATGGACCACAGGCACACGCGATGCGGACTACAACGCCGCTCGTGGTTAGGTACAATTGTCCTGAAAGTATCTTACGAAACCGTACTTAAGCGCCTTCAATCCTATGATGCAGTGCGTATCACACAAGTTAACAGGAAAGAGACTCTTAAGCCTTCGTCTCGTAAGTATATGGTAAATAGACAAGACGCAGATATTCTGGCGCAATACAATCTTGAGCTGCGGGGATTCTACAACTACTATTCCATAGCAGACAATATCGGTTACCTGGGATGGAAGTTCAATTACTTCATGAAATATAGCATGCTTAAAACTCTCGGTCGCAAGCACAAAAGAACCGTCGGACAGATACTTGACAAGTATAAAGACGGGACTGATGTGGTTATCCCTTATAAGGATAGCAAAGGCATCGAGAAGCAAAGGGTATGGTATAACGGAGGATTCAGAAGTAAACGTTTCACAGACATCTACGAGGATAATCACTATGACAACATACCAAACACCATGTATCTCCCTGTCCCCACACTGGTGGAAAGGCTAAAGGAGAGAAGGTGCGAACTATGTGGTGCAAGCGGAGACCTTGTGATGCATCATGTGCGTAACATCAATCAGCTTAAAGCTGACACAAGATGGAACACGATGATGATTAAAAGTCACCGTAAAACCCTCGCTGTCTGTCATGATTGTGATACATTAATCCATAAAAGCTATGACAAATAAAGTGATGTTGACAATGGAGAGCCGTATACATGGAGACATGTACGTACGGTTCGGGGGCAGGTTAGCGGAAACTTACCACCGTAAGGTGGCAAAGCGCTGTGGGCCTAGCCTACTAAAGGAAATCGCTGATTTGTGCAGCATTACCAAACGCCTAACTACTCATGTTGCAAGACATACTGCGGCTACAGTTGTTTTTCTCGCTAATGATGTATCAATGGAAAATGTATCTAAGATTTTGGGACATTCCAATATCAGAATGACACAGCATTATGCAAAGGTTTTAGATAGCTCCATTATGCGTGATATGGTGAATGTGAAAAAGAATTTTTCAATAAGCTGAATTTTATTGCTTTTTTGATAAATAATTTCTATTTTCGTCTCAAAATAAGTAAAAAATGGATATACAGAATATTATAAATATAATAGCAATTGTTTTATCACCCATTATAGCAGTTCTTATAACAAGGTATTTATCAATCAGAACTGATAAGAAAAAAGATAAAATGGAAATTTTTAAGATATTAATGGCAACACGTTATAATAGGTGTACAATAGAATATGTTCGTGCGCTTAATTCTATTGATGTTGTTTTTTATGATAGTAAGAAAGTGCGAAAAGCATGGAGTGACTATTATTCTGTATTGCAACATCCTACTCCAAATTCCAATTTGATTTTTGATAAAGAGTTGTTATTAATAGAAGCAATGGCGCAAGATTTACATTATACAAACATAAAATGGGAAAATGTAAAGTCATTCTATTTCCCTCAATGGCTAAGCATTCAATATCAACAAGAAGCTAATTTTAAAAATGCCCAATTAACAATTACATCTTCTATATCACAATCATTGAGTGAAAGTGGCATGAAAAATGACAATAAGCAAGAGAAGAAGTTTGAGTAAATACAGACTGATTAGCGAAGATTCTTCCAAAGCTGAATAAAACATTAACAAAGGTAAGCTTCGTATTCCGTCCGTTCAAGCCCAAGCCCTACGGGTTTGAAAGAAAATCTCCACGCCTGCGCTACGCTCCGGGTAGTATTTTCTTCCAAAGGCTTGCACAGACGGAATACTACACTGATAGAGTTAATGTTCTTAGTCAGTTTCGGAAAAAATGTGTTTTTTAGGACGGTGGGTTATTCCTGCCGTTCCTTGTTGTAGTAGGTCTGCAAAAGCCGTTCTATATCGCTTTGACGGTAGATTATTTTGCCTTTTATCTGAATGTAAGGGATAACGCCCGTATCTCGCCATTCTTGCAGCGTGCGGATGCTTACTTTCAGATATTTGGCTGCTTCCCGGTTGCTTAGAAACTTCTCGCCGTTCAAATGCGGTCTGCTCTCCTTTGCCAGTCGGCTGATACCGTCTAACATTCTATCCATAGATTGAAAGAACTCTTTTATCATTTCACTGTTGCTGTTTATTAGTTCCATATTGATTTATAGTTAGCTTGAATGATTAGTATATACATTTTCAATTACGCAGATAATTGCCATAGTAAGAAATGGAAAGGCTGTCTTTTGCCTTGTCATAGCCGATATAAAGCCGCTTAAAGGCTGAAACAATAAAGTAACGGCTATCTTCTTTCTGTATCTCGTAAGTAGCGGGTTGCGCCTGTCCGTTATCCGATACATGAAGCATCGAAAGGAGATACTTTTTCTTACTTGGATATATCATCACCGTAGGATGAAGATTTAAACTTTCCCATGTACCCACAATAGCCGGGAGGGTAAAAGATTGGTTTGCTTCTGAATTGTCATCTTGTTTTCTTGTCATAAGGCGATACTTATTTATTGGTTGGTATATAGTTGTTTTTCTTTCCTGAAAGATGGTTAACTGTACATTCAGCAACCAGTGTTTCAATATCGACAGATTTATAGTACAGCTTATTCCCGATTTGGGAGTAACCCAGTTTACCACTGTCCCGGTAGTTCTGCAAACTTCGGATGCTGATACCGAGCAGGGCACACACTTCACGACCTGACAACCATTTATCGGACTGATGATTGTTCAACCTGCAAATGCGTTCCACCTGATTAGCAAAGTTGGCGAACCGACTGCATAACTGTTTAAAGGTCTGTTCCTCAATAGTTATTATATTCATTCTTTATTCTCTTTTGGCTGGTTGAATATTCCTTTTTGCATTTCTTCCCGGTAGAGAACCGAAAGGACATCATTGTACGTATTCAAATGCTCTTCCAGTACGTTATCAATGAAACTTCCGATGCTTACTTGTTTGTTTGTAATCACACCTACAATCTGCATGATACGTTTCTGTATTTCTCCACTTATGTACACGCTTTGACGGTTGCAAACCGCCCGCTTTTTAAAGAACACCGATTTATAGTTTTCCCGTTCCTTGCTTGCAGGTTCCTGTAATGATTGTTTTACTTCTTCCATACTTTCAATTTTTAATGGTTTATGAATAGGTTGATTGATTTTTAATAATGTTGAAAGATGGTAAGCCAGTTTTATGGCAGTATTGCCAAATCGTTAAACGCCTTTCAAACATGTTTTAAAGCCATATTCAAACCTTGTTTGACTGCCTTATATATTGCCACCATTCAATCAATTTTCAGCAAAGAAAAGGGTAAAAACAGATGCTTTTAAAAATGGGGGTACTTTGTCCGTTTGTGTCGCAATTTGGCGTAATAGCCCATCTTTCAGGGGTAAACAGCTGTCTGTAATTTTGTAACCGATAAACAGACATAGGAGGAAGCCGAACCGCTTGCTTTGGCAATCTGATCGTAGGGAAGATTTTTATGTTCATTGGAACATAGCAAGTTGTGTTTTGAGGCCCGCACTTCGTTTTTTGTGCCTCAAAACCTTGCCACCTTTGAAGGTGGTTGGTTTTACTCCGAAGTCGTAAAACCAGTAAATTATTATCAGTATGGAACAGAAAAGGAAGCCATTTAACAAAGGTGGGCGCAAGCCTAAACTTGACCCACGAACGCACCGTTATTCCCTGAATTTGGATGATGTGGAGAACGCCAAGTTCTTAGCTTTTTACGACCAGTCTGGCTATAAGGTAAAGGCACATTTCATCAAGAACTGTATCTTTGGAAAGTCGTTTAAAGTACTTAGGATTGATAAAAGCAAGGTTGATTATTACATCCAGCTCTCCCAACTGTTTTCACAATTCAGGAGCATAGGCATACTGTATAACCAAACGGTGAAAGAACTCCATTCCAATTTTGCGGAAAAGAAAGCACTTGCCCTGCTTTACAAACTGGAACAATACACTGTTGAACTGGTAAAGACAAACCAGCAGATTATTGCGCTTACCAAACAGTTTGAAGCATCTTATAAGGAAGAGGGAATAATATCGGCAGAGAAATAAGTACAGGCTTGTCAAAAGAAAAAACATCCCGGAACTGCCACGTGTACAGTTTCGGGATGAATTTCATACTTACTTATCCGTTCCGTGTTCTTTCTCGAACTTTCGGAGCGTACCCACATCGAACCGTTTCTTTATGAACTCACGCACATCGGAAGCCCGATAGTAGGCTTTCCCGCTAATCATCATAAAGGGCAGCAGTTTCTTGCTTCTCAATCTCTGCAATGTTCGGGTACTTACTTTGAACAACAGGCATAAATCCTGATTATCCAATAACTTATCACCCGGCATCACTTCGGGGTTGGTCTGCAAACTCTTTACATCTTTGCCTACTTCAAGCAGTTTATCAAGTAACTTTTGCATCCAGTCTTTGAACTCGTAATTATCTACATACATATTGCTTCATTTTTCAGGTTATACATTAAGATTTTCAATCGATTGATGAAGCAAAGTTCAGAAAAGGAAAGCAAACAAATTACAGGGTAGCATACGCTACCCTGTATAAATTGATGCTAAACACCTGATTATCTATACCCTTTGTTTTCGTGTTCTTTGCGGATAAGGTTTGCCAGTTCATTAAGGAACTCCGTTAGTTTGGCTGGTTTTCGCTTGATGACATCCATGTATTTTTGGTGATAATCACCTAATTTGATGTTAAAGAGCCATTCAAAGGCTTTTCCTAAGTCCGTCAGGTGAACAGTTTTTTCATTTTGATATATTATACGCTGGGAGAGAAATAGACCGCTGACTATTTCCATGATACTAATAAGGCTTGTTTTGTCTGCTAAATGGAGAGGGGAAAGGAATAGTTTATTTGCGTGTTGCTGAAACTGTTCCGGATATTTTATGCGCAGTTTGATAATACGCATTTCATTATTTAGTAATCCTATTGCTTCCTCAATTAAATGCAAGTAGGGCATTTTTTTCTTGCTCAAACCGCACACGATACGATTTAAGTCGATGCAAACCAAAGGAGAAATAACGAAGTAAAACGCTATAATCCTGTTCGTTGCAACTGAAATCAGCTAAATGTGTAGCCAATTCCTCAATAGCTTCTGTAAATTCTGTTACAGAAACTTTACGCTGCGAGCATTCCAATAATAATTGGAAAAATCTCTCTTGTAATATATCTTTCATATACTTATATTTAATGGCTATCGAATTGATAGCTTTATTCACTTACTTTTATTAGTTTGGTTAGAAGATATATAACTTTTTAATTGTGCCAAATTAGAAGTTATAACAGCATATTTTACACCACTATCTATTATATCATCTATCATTTGCCTTATTTCAGCAGGAGAATGATTTATATGTCCATCAAACATAAGTTGCAGAGCATCATTACTATAAATTTTCTTAGCTATTGGCACACTGATAAATAGAGGTAAAAGATATAATCTGTTTGCTTTTTCTGTTTTAGGATTGATGCCCATTCTTTCACAAATAGCTAAGCCTTCCCGAATAGCTTTCATTGTAGTTTTGATAATAGCTGTATTCTCTATAAATTTAGAGGCACTTCCGGCACTCATTATTCCCGCTGAAAGACCGGCAGCGACAGCATAATGTGTGATTAGCCATACTAATATTTGATTAGAAATGACAGGCTTTAAGTTTGCTTTATCCAGTATTATAGAAAGCTTTTCTACTCGTGGAGTTATCCGCCCGTCTTTTTCACCTAACGGAGTATTGGAATATTTTAGACCTGAAATGGCACAATGTATGCTTTTATCTTCTTTTCCGCCCCCGACCATAAAGGGAAAGGCAAAAAAATATTGTTCAGGTTTTAGATATTTATCTATTTCAGTAAAAACATCCCAGTTATTTTGGAAAAATACAACATTTGCTTTTCCTGCTGACTTTGAAAGACTTGGCAATATAGTTGATAATTGCAATTTATTGGTGGAGACAATAATGTATTCAAAATCATTATTTGACGAAAGTTCGTCTATTACTGTAGGCTTAAAGATTATATCTGTATCTTTTTTTACTTTCTCTCTAAAGTCAGAACAAATAATGTGAATACCATTTTTTTGTACAAATTCTTTTTGCCCTTTACGCACCAATACAGTAACGTCACATCCTGCTTTGGATAATTGCCAGCCATAAGTACAACCCACTACGCCAGCACCGTATATCAATATTTTCATAAAGCGATATTATTAAGTTCTTTGTTGTCGTTGATAAATACAGAATTGAATTCCGATAGATTTTCGGTATAAATATCACAAATATCAAGTAACTGTGTAGGGGTATAACCCGTGAACATTTTAAACTCTTTTATTAAATGTGATTTATCATAATATCCACAATCATAGGCAACCTTACTTATACTGATTTGTGGAGTTGATTGCAAAATATTGAATGCCTTTCTAAATCGTGTGATTTGGATAAAATCTTTTGGATTTAGTCCTACATATTCAGCGAATATCCGTTTGAATTGCTTATATCCTAAACAAGCCGTTTGAGATAAAACGGATATATTTCCTTCACCTTCATTGATATTGTGTATAGTAGCCATCATCCTATTGGCGTTGCATGATATATTTTCGCATAGTCTATTTAATAAATATTCTTCTATCAATCTGACTATTTGATAATTATCTGATGCTTCATTTATTTTCTCTTCCAATTCTACTAAATAGGTATTATCTAACAAATCAATGCTTATATTCTGATTAGTAAACTCTTCCATAGGATATGGAAAAAACATCCTGCATCCGATAGGCTGGAATAAAATAATGACCATATCCAAGAAGGAAAATTCTATGTCTGAATAAGTACTGATTTGCCCGCTTATATAGGATTGTGGTT
>ERZ1106964.1619-NODE-1619-length-14865-cov-4.701283_pt1 | contig 14865 bp, 14 predicted proteins | sample MGYA00403682_ERZ1106964 | MGnify/ENA primary metagenome ERZ1106964 (study PRJEB35170, sample SAMEA104062451) | human gut metagenome | biome: human gut; feature: human-associated habitat; material: faeces | place: Denmark | collected 2013-04-10 ...
TAATAAAAATCTCTTAATTCCTATTGACATTATAGGGGATTTAAAATATAATGTCCACCGAAAAGGTAGGAATTAAACGGTACGTCCGGCCTGCCGGAGGAGGGGCACACATGATTATATCTTCCAAGGGGCGCTATGCCCTGCGCGTTATGCTGGAGCTGGCGCAGTACGGCGGAGACGGCGCATACATCCGTCTCAGCGACATCGCCCAGCGGCAGGGCATCTCCCGCAAATATCTGGAGAGCATCATGACGGCGCTGGCCAAGGCGGGGCTCGTCGAGAGCGCGCTCGGCAAGGCCGGCGGCTACCGGCTGGTGCGCCCGGCGGAGGATTACCCCATCGGTGAGATTCTCCAGGCCGCCGAGGGCGAGCTGATGCCCGTCTCGTGCCTTGCCATGGACGGCAAGCCCTGTGATCGGTCGGGCTCCTGCATCACGCTCCCGTTCTGGCGGGGGCTGGAGGAGCACATCAACGCCTACGTCAACAGCTACACGCTCCGCGATCTGCTCGAACCGCGCGGGCAGGAAAATAACGAAAGCCGCGGCAGCAGCGCCTGCGGCGGGAAAGAGGATAAAGTGCTATGAAACAGAAGGAACTTCTTACAATCAGGGATCTGCATGTGAGCGCCGGGGACAAGGAGATTCTCCACGGCGTGAATCTCACGGTCGGCAGCGACGAGACGCACGTGCTCATGGGGCCGAACGGCACCGGCAAGTCGACCCTCGGCTATGCCATCACCGGCAACCCCGCCTACACCGTGACCGGCGGCGAAATTCTCTTTGACGGCGAGAACATCACGGACCTGCCCGTCAACGAGCGCGCGAACAAGGGCATCTTCCTCTCGTTCCAGAACCCGCTGGAGGTGCCGGGCGTGACGCTGAGCGCCTTTATCCGCAGCGCGCTCGAGCAGAAGACCGGCCAGCGTCTGCGCCTGTGGGACTTCAAGAAGAAGCTGCGCGAGACGATGGCGCTTCTGTCGATGGACGAGTCGTATGCCGAGCGCGACCTGAACGTGGGCTTCTCCGGCGGCGAGAAGAAGAAAGCCGAAATTTTGCAGATGCTCATGCTTGAACCCAAGCTCGCGATCCTCGATGAGACCGACTCCGGCCTCGACGTCGACGCGGTCCGCACCGTCAGCGAGGGCGTGCGCCTGTTCCGCGAGCGGACGCACGGCTCGCTTCTCATCATCACCCATTCCACGCGCATTCTGGAAGCGCTCCATGTGGACGCGGCCCACGTGATGGAAGAGGGCGTCATCGTCCGCAACGGCGGCGCCGAACTGGTGGATGAGATCAACGAAAAGGGATTCAGCAGCCTGAAGGAAGACTGAATCGGGAGGCTCTTGACATGGCAGATTTGAAAGAAAAGACCTATGTGGAGGACGTGGACCGCAGCGTCTACGACATGCGGGATGCGGAAAACGACGCGTACCGCATGGAATCCGGCCTGACGCCGGAGATCGTCGAAAAGCTCTCCAAGGAGAAGGACGATCCCGTGTGGATGCAGCAGTTCCGGCTCGAATCCCTCCAGATTTACAATGAAATGAAGATCCCCAACTGGGGCCCGTCGATTGATGGCCTTGATATGGATCATATCGCGACCTACGTTCGCCCGAACACCAAGATGCGCAACAACTGGAAGGACGTGCCGGAGGACATCAAGGAGACCTTCGAGCGCCTTGGCATCCCGCAGGCGGAGAGAAAATCCCTCGCCGGTGTGGGTGCGCAGTACGACTCCGAGCTTGTCTATCACAACGTCAAGGATTCCGTGGCGGCCGAGGGCGTGGTTTACACCGATATGGAGAGCGCCATGAAGGGTGAATATGCCGACATGGTGCGCAAGTACTTCATGAAGCTCGTGACGCCCCACGATCACAAGTTCGCGGCGCTCCACGGCGCGGTGTGGTCCGGCGGCTCGTTCGTGTACGTGCCCAAGGGCGTACACCTCTCCATTCCCCTACAGTCCTACTTCCGCCTGAATGCCAAGGGCGCCGGCCAGTTTGAGCACACGCTCATCATCGTGGACGAGGGCGCGAGCCTGCACTTCATTGAGGGCTGCTCCGCGCCGAAGTACAACGTGGCGAACCTCCACGCTGGCTGCGTGGAGCTGTACGTCAAGAAGGGGGCCAAACTCCGCTACTCGACGATTGAAAACTGGTCGAAGAACATGTACAACCTGAATACCAAGCGTGCGCTGGTGGAAGAGGGCGGCACGATCGAATGGATCTCCGGCTCGTTCGGCTCCCATGTGGGCTGCCTGTACCCCATGAGCATCTTAAAGGGCGACAATTCCCGCATGGAGTTCACCGGCGTTACGTTCGCCGGTGCGGGGCAGAACCTCGATACCGGCGCAAAGGTCGTCCATGTGGGCAAAAATACGAGCTCCTATATGAACACGCGCTCGATCAGCAAGAGCGGCGGCATCAGCACATTCCGCTCAAGCGTTGTCGTGGAAAAGGGCGCCAAGGGCGCCAAGTCCGCCGTGTCGTGCCAGTCGCTGATGCTGGACTCCGAGTCCCGTTCCGACACCATCCCCGCAATGGACATCCGCACGAAGGACGCGGCCATCGGCCACGAGGCCAAGATCGGCGCGATCAGCAACGAAGCCGTCTTTTATCTGATGAGCCGCGGCATGAGCGAGGAAGACGCGCGCGCGATGATCGTCAGCGGCTTTGCCGACAATGTCTCCAAGGAGCTGCCGGTGGAGTACGCGGTGGAAATGAACAACCTCATCCGGCTCGAGATGAAAGGCAGCATTGGCTGAAAGGAGTTTGGACATGAACGATACGATTTTGATCAACCGGCTCCCGACCCGTACCTGGAACCGGCTGGGTGTGAACGAAACGGCCATCCCCTGGGGGCAGGCCGACGATTTGGGCGAAGAGAAAATCACCGCCGCCGGTCAGACCGAGCGGCTTGAGATCACTGGCTCCGGCGAGCGCGGCGAGAAGATGGTGGACATCCACGTGCCCGCGGGCCAGACCGTCACGGTGTTTGAAACGCTGAGAGCGGAAAAGGGCCTGCTCGTGCGCACGGCGCTCCACGTTGAAAAGGACGCAAAGGTGCGGCTCGTGCAGATTCAGAATGCGGCACAGGGCTCGCTTCTCCGTCTGGAGACGAGCGGTGAGTGCGCCGAAAACGGTCAGGTAGCGCTGATCCAGGTCCTGCTGGGCCGCGGCGATGTGTACAGCGATGGCCAGTTCGAGTTGAACGGCAACGGCGCGGGCTTCACGGCGGGCATCGGGTATCTGGGCCAGAAACAGCAGACCGTGGACATGAACCTTGTCGTGAACCACTGGGGCCAGAAGACCACGAGCGAAATCAATGCCGCCGGTGCGCTCAAGGACGATGCGCAGAAGATCTTCCGCGGGACCATCGACTTCAAGAAGGGCTCCGCGGGATCCGTCGGCAGCGAGCAGGAGACGGTTTTGATGCTGGGCGACGGCGTCGTCAACAAGACGGTGCCGCTGATCCTGTGCGCCGAGGAAAACGTCGTCGGCAACCACGGCGCGACCATCGGCGAGCTGGACGAGGACACGCTGTTCTACTTTGAAAGCCGCGGCATTTCCGCAGCGGAGGCGGAAAACATCATGGCCCGCGCCGCCATTGAACGGCTGGCCCGCACGATCGAGGATGAAGCGGCGCAGGCCGCGATCCTCTCCGAGCTTGAGGAGGTGCTGTAAGATGGCGCATGCATATCGGGACGACTTCCCCCTGCTCAAGAGTCAGGATGTTGCGTATCTGGACAACGCCGCGACGGCGCAGCGCCCGCAGTGTGTGCTGGACGCCGTAACGGAGTTTTATAAAAGTAAGAACGCCAACCCCTTGCGCGGCCTCTATCCCCTGAGCATCGCCGCGACGGAGGCTTACGAAAACGCGCGCGAGGCCGTTCGCGCCTTTCTGAACGCGAAGAGCAGCCGCGAGATCATCTTCACCCGCAACACCACCGAGAGCATCAATTTAGTGGCTTACAGCTACGGTCTCTCCCACGTGAAGGCCGGGGACGAGGTGCTCGTCTCCATCATGGAGCACCACAGCAACCTTCTCCCCTGGCAGATGGTTTGCCGCCAGACCGGCGCGTCGCTCAAATTCATGGAATGCGAAATGGACGGCACGCTGGACTTAAATAAGGTCGAAGCCCTCATCACGCCGAAAACAAAGATCGTCGCCTGCACGCACGTTTCGAACGTCTTAGGCCGCGTGAATCCCATCCGCGAGCTCGCGGCGCTGGCGCACCGCGCCGGCGCGGTGCTGGTCGTCGACGGCGCGCAGAGCACGCCGCACATTCCGGTGGACGTGCAAGCATTGGACGCGGATTTCTTCGCCTTCTCCGGCCACAAGGTCTACGGCCCCATGGGCATCGGCGTTCTCTACGGACGTGAAGAATTGCTGAACGCCATGCCGCCGTTCCTCACCGGCGGCGAGATGATTGAATCTGTCACCCGCGATGGTGCGGTCTTCGCCGAGCTCCCGCACAAGTTCGAGGCCGGCACGGTCAACGCGGCAGACGCCGTGGGCCTGCATGCGGCCATTGACTATGTCAAGAGCACCGGCTTTACAGCGATGCATCAGCAAGAGGTCGCGCTGACACGCCGCGCGATGGACGCGATCGGCGAGATGCCGCACGTCCACGTGCTGGGCTCGGAAAAGCCCGAGGAGCATTGCGGCATCATCACCTTTACGGTGGACGGTGTTCACCCGCACGACATCAGTGAGATCCTCGCGAGCGACGGCGTCGCCATCCGCGCAGGCCATCACTGCGCGCAGCCGCTTCTGGCCTATTTGAAGCATCCGTCCACCGCGCGGGCAAGCCTCGCGTTTTATAACACGGAATCCGAGGTCGACCGGCTGCTTGACAGCATTTCCACGCTAAGGGAGCGAATGGGTTATGGAAAATAGAAGCTTTTACAATGAAATTCTCACCGAGCACAACCTGCATCCGGAGTTCAAGCACGACCTGCCGGACGCCGACATCGTGCTCGAGGGCGTCAACCCGAGCTGCGGCGACGACATCTTCCTCAAGCTGAAGCTTGACGGCGATGTGATCACGGACGGCGCATTCGTCGGCGACGGCTGCGCCATCTCGCAGGCGTCGGCGGACATCATGCTCGGCATGATCGTCGGCAAAAAGAAGGAAGACGCGCTGAAAATGGGCGAGATCTTCCTGAAAATGATCCAGGGCGAGGCGTCGGAAGACGAGATCGACAGCCTGGAAGAGGCCTCGGCTCTCCGTGATATCGCCCATATGCCCGCGCGCGTCAAATGCGCGGTGCTCGGCTGGCGCACGCTGAAAGAGGCCCTGCTGGACGGGGACGAGCTGTCGTAACGCGGTCGCTCCGTTGAATTTCAAATCAAAATAATAAAAAGAGGTATTTGCCGCAGCATGCGGCAAATACCTCTTTTTTCTTCAAGCAAAGCAGGGAGAGAATTCGGCCTTTGCCGTATTTCCGCCCCTCTCCCCTGCTCATTGGTCGTAATGCTCCAAAAACGAGTGCACCTCGCCTTTCGTCTTGTAGCCGGGGAAGGTGTCGAGCGCGACAGTGTGGATGCTGTTGAAGATGGATTTTTCGATGTTGGGGTTGTCCCGCTTTAAGCGGCGCAGCAGGGTCTTGATTTCCTGACGCTTTGAGCCGCCTCCACCGTTGTCGCAGATGGTGCAGTTTTCTGTAAAGCGGCAGGCGCACTGGATGAACTCGAGCTGGTTGTACTGCCGCCAGGCGATGATGTTCTCCTCGTGGATGCAGTACATCGGGCGGATGAGCTCCATGCCCTCAAAGTTGTCGCTGTGGAGCTTTGGCAGCATGGCCTGCAGCTGCGAGCCGTAAAACATGCCCATCACTGTCGTCTCGATCACATCGTTAAAGTGATGACCCAGCGCGATCTTGTTGCAGCCGAGTTCCTTGGCCTTGCTGTAAAGGTGGCCGCGCCGCATGCGGGCGCAGAGGTAGCAGGGCGATTTGTCCGTGCTGTTGGCCACCTCGAAGATATTGGTCTCGAATACCGTGATGGGGATGTGCAGCAGCGCCGCGTTGCTCTCGATGCGCTGGCGGTTGATGGCGTTGTAGCCCGGATCCATGACAAGGAACACCAGCTCAAACGGCACATCGCTGTGGCGGTGCAGCTCCTGCATGAGCTTTGCCATCAGCATCGAGTCCTTGCCGCCGGAGATGCACACGGCGATCTTGTCGCCCGCCTGAATGAGTTCATATTTTTTCACCGCATAGACAAACGGCTTCCACAGCTCGTCGCGGTATTTTTTGATGATGCTCCGCTCGATCATCTGATAGGGCTCTAACGTTCTTGGCATGGATAACTCCCTCTTCTCTAATAGCTTCCGCCGCGGCGGAGCGTTCATTGCGCAAGCTCCCGATAGCAGCGGTCAAAAATTTGCAGAAATTCCGCGATTTCCGCCTCTGTTGTCAGGTGGCTGAGGCTGATGCGCCACGAGGACAGCGCGTTTTTCCGGTCGCGGCTCACCGCGTAGACCGCCCTGGACGGCGTCCCCTCCACCGAGCAGGCGGACTTCACGGACACGCAGACATCATTTTTTCCCAGCTTCTGCTGAAAAGCCGTCCCCTTGACGCCGTTGACGCTCAGATTCAAAATGTGCGGCACGGCGTTTTCCGGACTGTTGAAGCGGACTTTTGGATACTTCGCAAGCTCCGCGCGCAGCAGACGATTCAGCGCCGCAACGTGTGCGATGCGCTCGTTCTGATTTTCGAGCGCCAAACGCAGCGCCTTCTCGATCGACATCGCCATGCCCAGTGCGGGCGTGCCGCTGCGATAGGGCGTGGTGCTGCCGCCGCCGTGGATCTGCGGCTCGATGACAAGGTCCTTCTTTTTGACCAGCAGGCCGCTACCGTTCAGGCCGTAAAACTTGTGCGGCGCGATGCTCATTGTGTCCACACCGGAGAGCACCAGCTTGGTCTTCCCCACGGCCTGCGTCGCGTCCACATGGAGGCGGCAGTTGGGATAGTCTCTCAAAATATCCGCGATCTCTTGGATCGGCTGCACCGTGCCGAGCTCGCTGTCCACCGCGCAGACGGCGACAAGCACCGTGTCCTTTCGCAAAAGCTCGCGCAGGTGTTCCAAATCAATGGTGCCGTCCCGCCGGATGTCCACGAGGTCGACCTCGCAGCCCTGCTGCTGGAGCGCGGACAGCGCACCGCCCACGGAGGAATGCTCCAGTGCCGTGGAGATGATGTGCTTTCCCACATGGCGGGACGCCTGCACGATGCCCTTGAGCGCAAGGTTGTTGGATTCGCTCGCGCCGGAGGTGTAGATGATCTCCTCGGGCGCTGCGCCCAGAAGTTCCGCGATGCCGTCCGTCACCCGGGCCATTTCCACCTGCGCTGCCCGCCCTGCGGGGTGGGTGGAATTGGAGTTTCCGATATAGCGCCGCTCAGTTTGATAAAACGCGTCCAGCACGGTAGGGTCTGCCGGCGTATTGGCAGAGTAATCAAGATTGATCATAACGGTCTCTCCCACGCGGTCAGGTCCTTGACGACCTCGCCCGCGACAATCAGGCCGACCGCGGCGGGCACAAAGGCGTTGCTGCTCGGAACCTGCCGTCGCTGCGTGCACTTGCGCGCCGTGCCAGGCGGGCAGATGCAGTATGTCCGGCAACTGATGGACATGTCGTCCAGCGGCGTGATGGGCGGCTCTTTGGAGTAGACGACCTTCAGCTTTTTGATGCCGCGCTTTTTGAGCTCGCGGCGCATCACTCTCGCCAGCGGACAGACCGAGGTCTTGTAGATGTCCGTCACCTCGAACGCGGACGCGTCCATCTTGTTCCCCGCGCCCATGCTGCTGATGATGGGCGTTCCCGCTTTCTGCGCCTGCTCGATGAGCTCCAGCTTGCCGGTCACGATGTCGATGGCGTCCACGATGTAGTCATACTGCGTGAAGTCAAATTGATTCGCCGTCTGCGGCGCGTAAAACGTCTTGTAAGTGTGGACGACTGCGTTCGGGTTGATCTCCTTGATACGCTCCTCCGCCACGTCCACCTTGTACTGCCCCACGGTCTTGCGCGTGGCGAAGATCTGGCGGTTCACGTTCGTCAGGCACACCCGGTCGTCGTCGATGAGGTCCAGCGTGCCGACGCCGCTGCGCACCAGCGCCTCCACCGTGTAGCCGCCCACGCCGCCGATGCCGAACACGGCTACGCAGGCGTTGTACAGCCGCTCCATGCCATCCTGACCTAAAAGCAGCTGCGTTCTTGAAAACTGATTGAGCATACTCTCTCGCCGATCCTTCGCCTGACGTTGGAAAAATGTCTGCGTTACAGCTTTTGCGTCCACAAACATAGTATGATTGTTGGTTTTCGTATCATAGCACGAGTTGACCAGCACTGTCAACCGCCGCATGACCAGAATCGCAGCCCGCGCAGTAAGTGATTTCATCCATGTTGACTTTTACGCCCCGTTGTGTGACACTATAGGCAACAAAATGATCTTGCAAGGAGAACAATTATGGCTACCACTTCCGTTTCCGCGCGCTTTCAGGAGCTTTTTCCCGAAACGAACCTCATTTCTCTTCTGACCAAGTACGGCGGCGACGCGGACGATATTTTCGAGACGATTCAGGACCAGTATGACGCACACGAGCAGGAACCTCTCGTCGGCCTTCTCGGCATCAAGGCTGCGAATATCGACACCTTTGCCCGCGCCGCCTACTGGGACCTCGTCAGCGACATCCGCATCAGATACCTCTCGTCCCTTCCCCGCAGCGAAGCCGCCGCCATCGCCGCCGCGGCCGACAATCTGATCTCGCACCCCGAAAACGATGACATCGACTGGACCCCCGACGAATTCGTCAGCGATTGGAATGATCTGCACCGCGGCGAGGAGCCACTCAAATAACCGGTGCTAAGCTGTATACCATGACAGATGCAAAAGGGCAAGGGAAAAGCGTTGAGGAGCTTTTCCCTTGTCCTTTTTTCACTGGTGCTGAAACAGGACAGTGCAAATCGAATGGAAGCCTATATGCAGCACACCATCTGTGGGAAGAAGCTGCAAAACGGTTAAAGGGTCAGATAAAGGGTCAAACAGAAAAAAAGAAGTCCGAAACCTTACGGTTTCAGACTTCTCAGTGGCAGCGGGAGAAGGATTCGAACCCTCACATACGGAGTCAGAGTCCGCTGTGCTACCATTACACAATCCCGCTATATTGCGTTGTTCGCCGCGCTGTGTCGTTCAGCGAACAAATGTTATTATAGCAGGAACTTTGCATTTGTCAACAGGAAATTTTCTAAAAAATCAAAATTTGGAAAATTCCTGCCTCTTCCCCACTTTCCTGTCACATCCAGATGGCAAACAAGCGCAGCAGCGGCTCGAACACGCGGCGCAGGACGCTGCGCTTGGCCCACTCCTCCGCCGTGACGAGGTGGCTGCGGTCGACAATCATATCCATGTCCTCGAGCAGCGATTCGATCATCGGCGCGCTGTAGACCATCACGCCGCACTCATAGTCGAGCTCAAAGCTGCGGTAGTCCATATTCGCCGAGCCAACAAAGGCTGCTTCGCGGTCGACCATGATGCTTTTTCCGTGCAGAAAGCCAGGGGTATAGCGGTATACCTTTACGCCGTGTTTGATGAGCTCGCCAAAGTACGACTCCGCCACGCAGTCGGCGTACCAGTGGTCAGGCTTGCCCGGCAGCATCAGCCGCACGTCCACGCCCCCGTCGCCCGCGATGCACAATGCACGCATCAGGCTCTCATCGGGGATGAAGTACGGCGTCGTGATATAGAGGAAGCGCCGCGCGCCGGAGATCATCTGGAGGAACACATCCTCGGCCGGATTGTCGGGGTTGTTCTGCGGTCCGTCGGTAAACGGCTGGCAGAAGCCCTCGCTTTTGACCGGCGTATGGGGGCGGTAATAGTCGTGCTCGTTGTGCATCACGCCGCCGAGGTTCACACACATGCGGATAAAGCTTGCCGTCAGGCCCCAGGCGCCCTCACCTTCAAGACATACGCCGCTGTCCTTCCAGTAGCCGAAGCGCTCGATGAGATTGGCGTACTCGTCGGCGATGTTCACGCCGCCGGTGTAGGCGACGTCACCGTCGATGCAGGCGATCTTGCGGTGGTCGCGGTAGTTGAAGTGCAGGCGGTTCACATACTCGTGCACGGGGTTGAAGATGAATACCTCGACGCCCACCTCGCGCAGACGGTCGATCGTCTCGCCGGAAAAGCGCTTGATGTTGCCGAAGTCGTCGAAAATAATCTTGACCTCAACCCCCTCGCGCGCCTTGGCGCAGAGGATCTTTTCAAGCTCATCCCAGAGCTTTCCCTCAGCCAGAATGAAGTATTCAAGGAAGATGAAGCGCTCAGCCTTGGCTGCGCGGTCGATGAGATTACGCAGCAAAATCGCGCCCTCGGGCAGGTACGTGACAGAGGTATTCTGATAGAGCTGGAAGTCGCGGCGGCAGAGGTAGTTTGCCGTGCGCGACCAAGCGGGCAGCTGGCGCGTGAGCTTGTCGACGGCGATCTCACTGCGCATGCGCACGCTCTCCGGCTCGTCAGGAAAGCGCTTGGTGTTCTGCGGCAGATGGCGCTTCTGCGCCGCGCCGCCCCAGAGGAACCAGAGAATCATACCCACCGGCGGGGCCAGCAAAAGCAGGATGAACCAGATGAGCTTATAGGAAAGCTCACCTGGTTCATTGTAGATATGCACCGCAAGGAACAGCGCGCCGACCTGTACGACGCCGTAGGCCAGCGCCAGATACTCCTGCATAAAGTAGGAGATGGCGACAACAACGCCGATCTGCACCGCAAGCAGGACGACGACCAGCATGATCCGCAGCGCCGCAGAAATGCGCCGCTCGCCCTTTTGCTGAATCTGGAATCCCTTCATCGCAGTATCGGTTCCCTCCTGTTAGCTGTTCCCTGTTTTTTGATTTCTGCTTTAATCAGTTTTTCTCGTAGCGCTCGTTCTTCTCGTTCAGAAGCTCGGTCTTGATGTCGTAGAGTTTCTGCGAGAGGTCCACATAATAGTTATGCGGGTTATCGAAGCGCTTGACCTCGTCCCAGAGGGTATCGACCTGCTCGGTGCAGTATTTTTTGATCTCCTCGATGCCGGGACGCTTGTAGACGAGCTTGCCTTTCTGGTAGATGGGCACGAGCAGCTCGCGCGCTTCGAAGTGATAGACTTCCTTACGCTTCCACGTGGCGTCGGGGTCGAAGATCTCAAGATTCTGGCTGTCGTCCACGGTCTCGTCGTAGACCGTCAGATAGTCGGCGATGGCCTTGCCGGTGTCACGGCCATAGAAGCGGTAGAGCTTCTTGAAGTGCGGTGTCGTGATCTTGCCGACGTTCTCGCTGATCTTGATCTTGGGGACGATATTGCCGTCCTTGTCCTCCACTGCGACGAGCTTATAGACGCAGCCGAAGACCGGCTCGCTCTTGGCGGTAATGAGACGCTCGCCGACGCCGAAGGCGTCGATCTTCGCGTCCTGCATCCAGAGATCCTGAATAAGGTACTCGTCGAGCGAGTTCGAAACGGTGATGGTGCATTCCGTCCAACCCGCCTCGTCGAGCATCTTGCGCGCCTTGCGGGAAAGATAGGCGATGTCGCCGCTGTCCAGGCGGATGCCGCACTTTTTGATGCCAAGCGGCTTCAAGACGTCGTTGAACGCTTTGATGGCGTTGGGAATGCCGGACTTTAAGGTATTATAGGTGTCGACAAGCAGGACGGCGTTCTGCGGATAGTATTTGCAGTAGGTCGCGAATGCGTCATACTCCGTGTCGAACATCTGCACCCAGGCATGGGCCATCGTGCCGAGCGCGGGCGTGCCGTAGAGCTGGTCGGAGATGGTGCAGGCAGTGCCGCAGCAGCCCGCAATATAGGCAGCGCGAGCGCCGTCGATGGCGGCGGCGGAGCCCTGCGCGCGGCGGGAACCGAACTCCATCACGGCGTGGCCCTTGGCGGCGCGGACGATGCGGTTGGCCTTGGTGGCGATCAAGCTCTGATGGTTCACGGTCAAAAGCGCGAACGTTTCAAGCAGCTGCGCCTCGATCGCGGGCGCGCGCACGACGACCATTGGCTCTTTCGGGAAGACGGGCGTGCCCTCGGGCACGGCGTAAATGTCGCCGCTGAAGTGGAAGTTTGCAAGATAGTCGAGGAACTCCTCGCAGAAGATACCTCTCCCGCGCAGGTAGTCGATGTCCTGCTGGTCGAAGTGCAGATCCTCGATATAGTCGATCAGCTGGTCGAGGCCGGCAGCAATGGCGTACCCGCCTCCGTCCGGCACCGAGCGGAAATAAACGTCGAAATAGGTAATGCGATCCTGGAACCCTGCTTTCAAGTAACCATTGCCCATAGTCAACTCGTAGAAGTCGCAGAGCATGGTCATATTGAGCTTCTGATCGGTTTTCATAGTCACCTCATAGTGTCACGGCGCGGACTGTGCCGCGCCTTGTAATAGGTGCATTATATCTTGCATACCAAAATAAAGCAAGGCTTTCCGCCCTTTTTCCGCTTTTTACTTGACTTTATCCATTGCGTCCCCTATGATAAAGGGACTTTCTAAAGAAACGGAGCATCACAATGGGTGTTATTTTAGGCATTGACATCGGCGGTTCGAGCACGAAGATCGTCGGTCTTGCCCCCGATCTTTCCGTCATCGACATGCTGCGCGTCAAGGCTGACGATCCGCTCACCTCGCTCTACGGCGCGATGGGCAATTTCCTTTCCACACATCATCTCCAGCTCTCCGACATCCGCCACATCGCGCTCACGGGCGTAGGCTCTTCGTATGTCGAGGGCGATATCTACGGCGTGAAGACCATCAAGGTCGAAGAATTCCCCTCCGTCGGCGTGGGCGGCCTTGCCCTCTCGGGCAAGGAGCACGCGGTCGTCGTCAGTATGGGCACGGGCACATCGTTTCTCTGGGCCAACAAGGGCGGAGAGATCCGTCACCTCATCGGCAGCGGCGTGGGCGGCGGCACGCTCGCGGGCCTCAGCTCGCTCACAACAGGCGTGCACCAGTACGCGCTGATCCGCAAGCTCTGCCAGGACGGCGACCTCAGCCACATCGACCTGACGATGGCCGACCTCTCGCGCGAGCAGGTGGGCGATCTGCCGCCCGAGGCCACGGCGGCGAACTTTGCCAAGGTCGCCGACGACGCGACGCCGTCGGACAAGATGCTTGGCATCGTCAACCTGGTGCTCCAGTCCATCGGCACAATGTCGGTGCTCGCGTGCAAGTGCTGCGGCACGGACACGGTCGTCCTCACAGGCGCGCTGACGATGCTGCCGCCGGCAAGGGAGACGTTCGAGCTGTTCAAACAGCTCTACCATGTCAATTTTATTATTCCCGAAAACGCGACGTTTGCTACCGCCATCGGCGCGGCGCTGTACAGCGTGAGAGAAAATTGACGAAAACTATTCAAGAAAGTGCCTGCCATCCGGCGGGTACTTTTTATTTTCAAACGCTTGTTCTATTTCGCATTTTATGCTACACTGTTCGTGAAACGAGGTGAACACGATGGACCGCATCATTCTGCACTGCGACTGCAACTGCTTTTACGCCTCCTGCGAGCTTTTGAGCCATCCTGATTTGCGCCAGCTTCCCGTCGCGGTCTGCGGCGATCCGACGGAGCGCCACGGCATCATCCTGGCAAAAAATGAACCGGCGAAGCGCTGCGGCGTCAAAACGGCGGAGACCATCTGGAAGGCCAAGCAGAAGTGCCCCGGCCTCATCCTGCTGCCGCCGCACCACCGCCTCTACGCCGAATACTCAAAAAAAATCAATGCCGTCTACGGCGAGTACACTGACTTAGTCGAGCCGTTCGGCATCGACGAGAGCTGGCTGGATGTGACAAATTCCCTCCACCTCTTCGGCGGGGACGCCAAGGCTTTGGCCGACACGCTACGCGAGCGCATCAAGCGAGAATTTGGGCTGACGATCTCGGTCGGCGTGTCGTTCAACAAGGTGTTTGCCAAGCTCGGCAGCGACTATAAAAAACCTGACGCCACGACCGTCATCGCACGCGACAACTGGCGCGACATCGTCTTCCCCCTCCCCGTCGGCGATCTTTTGTTCGTCGGCCGCAGCGCACAGGAGCTGCTCGGCCGCTACGGCGTGCGCACGATCGGCGAACTCTCAAAATGCAGCGAGGAAATGCTCGAAACCCTGATGGGCAAAATGGGCTCGCAGCTCTACCGCTATGCCAACGGCCTCGACGACTCCCCCGTCCGCGGAGCGGCGGACCGCGGGCCGATCAAATCCGTTGGCAATTCGACGACGTTCCGCCGCGACCTGACACGCTGGGATGAGGTGCAAAGCGGCATCTCGCTTCTGTCCGACAGCGTGGCGATGCGCCTGCGGCGCTACGGTCTCTACTGCGGCGGCGTGCAGGTCGGCATCAAAAACAGCCGCTTTCAGGTCTTTTCGCGCCAGACGACGCTCGACCACAGCACGCACCTGATGCGCGAGATCAACGATACCGCGCTCCGCCTTGCAAAGGACTTGTGGAAAGCACCCGACCCTATCCGACTCCTCTCCGTCACGGCACTGCATCTGACCGAAGAAACGCAATCCTACCGCCAGCTCGACCTGCTCGGCACGGACGACACACAGCAGGAAAAGCAGGAAGCCGTCGAATCTGCAATGGACGCCCTGCGCAAAAAATTCGGCCGGGGCGTCATCTCCTACGGTACCGCCGAAGACACCATCAGCGGCGAAAAAATCGAACGGGATTAAATGCGCCGCAGGCTTTCGCGCCCGCAGGCGCGAAATGATCTTAATCGTAAATTCCGACGACATGTGCGTCGGAATTTACTCTTCTCACTCCACGCGTGTCGCAGCCGCCCTGCGGGCGGCAAGGCACGAAGCGGAGTGCAATTTTATCGGAGAGACGGCTTCGCC
>ERZ1106964.1620-NODE-1620-length-14854-cov-79.944456_pt1 | contig 14854 bp, 10 predicted proteins | sample MGYA00403682_ERZ1106964 | MGnify/ENA primary metagenome ERZ1106964 (study PRJEB35170, sample SAMEA104062451) | human gut metagenome | biome: human gut; feature: human-associated habitat; material: faeces | place: Denmark | collected 2013-04-10 ...
GCTTCCTCCTGCCGCATGGCGACGAAGCAGCAGTCGAGGTACATCTTGTTCACGGCGGCGACGATGGTGCCGCGCAGCAGACGCTTTTCGTCGTCGGCATCCGGGTCGAGGCCGCGGATGGTGCTGCCGGCACCGAAGATGTAGGGCAGGCAGTTCTCCACCTCGTCGCAGAAGTAGTCGTAGGCTTCGGCGGCGGTGCAGTGAGCCCGCTGCATCTGAAAGAGGGTGTCGATGTTTTCCAGCGAGAGGACATTTTTAGACAATACGATATAGATGAGAGAAGCCAGCTGTTCGCGGGAATACTTCTTTTTGACGGGGTGGGAGATGACTCCTTTCTTGACGTAGTTGCTCACCATGGAGGGGGTGAGCTCCACCCCGGGGAAGCCCCGGAAGCAGCTGTTGACGAGCTGCACGGTCTGGTCGAGATACAGCCCCACGGAGGGCAGCTCCCGGTAGCGCGGCAGGGAAAACCCGGCGGCGCAGGCCGTGACACGGCGTTTCATTTCCTGATTCATGGTGGTAGTATATCGCATTTTTGAGTCGGGGTCAACCGTTTATGAAAACAATATTAAGAATTTTACGAATCGCTTGACAGGTTTTTGAAAAACTGATATAGTGGACTCACCGAACGTAAAAAATGCGGCGGACACCCGCCGGAATGGAGATAGATGGATATGAAACGAATCGTTGTGGACTCTTCTGCCAGCCTGTATGCGCTGGACGGCATTGATTTTGCTGCTGTGCCTCTGAAGATCGTGACCGACGAGAGGGAATACCTCGACGACGGCACGCTGGACGCCGTGGAAATGGCGACTACCCTGCGCACCTATAAGGGCAAGACCAGCACCTCCTGCCCCAACATCGGCGACTGGCTGGAGGCTTATGAGGGCGCAGATGAAATTTATGCCATCACCATCACCGGCACCCTGTCGGGCAGCTGCAACGCCGCCCAGCTGGCCGCAGAAGAGTATCAGGCAGAGCACCCGGGTGCTCAGGTCTTTGTGCTGGACAGCCTGTCTGCCGGCCCGGAACTGGTGCTGCTGGCAGAGCACATCCGTGCGCTCATTGAAGAGGGTAAGGATTTTGACGAGGTGTGCGAAGAGATGCTGCGCTACCGTCACCACACCCATCTGCTGTTCTCGCTGGAATCGCTGGCGAATCTGGCCCGGAATGGCCGGGTGAAGCCCGCTGTGGCTGCTGTGGCGCGGGTGCTCAACATCCGGGTTATCGGCAAGGCCAGCGATGTAGGCGAACTGGACGTCCTCTGCAAGACCCGCGGCGAGCACGGCGCTCTCGAGCGCATCGTGCTGGAGCTCAAAGGCCACGGCTACACGAACGGCAAGGTCATCATTGCCCACTGCGGCAACCCCGCCGCCGCCGAGCGCCTGATGCACATGGTGAAAGCTGTCTTCGAGGGCGCACAGGTGCGGGTGACCGAGTGCGGCGGCCTGTGCAGCTACTACGCCGAGCTGGGCGGCCTCATGGTGGGCTTCGAGGACGCGGACGCCTGAGCTTGAAATCTCCGCATCTCTGCGCTATACTATTCCCATAAAAATGCTGCCGAAAGGCAGCGGAGGAGGCGCAGATGTTCTTTCGGCTGCCGGTCGTACGGTTCTTCAATCGTGTCATCAACAGGGCCACGGTCACAGTGGCCCTTGTTTTGCTGCAAATCGGCTGGCTGCTCTGGGCCTTCTTCTCCCTCACCGCTGGAAAGGTGTGGGTGAATGCGGGGCTGAATGTCCTCAGCCTCTTCATCACCCTCTACCTCGTGCGGAAGGACGAGAACAGCGACTATAAGATCATCTGGCTCGTCCTCATCGGCATGATGCCGCTGCTGGGCGGTGCGCTCTATCTGGCCTTCGGCAACAAGGCCCCCGCCAAGCGGATGCGCCAGCGGATGCAGGCGGTGGAGCGCCAGCACACCGCCGACCTCGCCCAGCAGCCGGGCCAGACCGACGCCCTCGACCCCGCCAGCAGGGGACTGAGCCGGTATGTTTCGGAGTACGGGCCATACCCCGCATGGAAAAACTCCACGGCAAAATATTACCCCTGCGGTGAGGCCATGTACCCTGACCTGCTGGCCGACCTCGAAAAGGCAGAGCGGTTCATCTTCCTCGAGTTCTTCATCGTCCGCACCGGCAAGATGTGGAAGGGAGTAGAGGACATCCTCGTCCGCAAGGCGGCGCAGGGGGTGGATGTCCGACTCATCTACGACGATTTCGGCAGTCTGCTGGGTCTGCCTTCGGATTTCGTGGTAAAGATGGAGCGGGCGCATATCCGCTGCATCCCGTTCAACCCGGTGGTGCCGCTGGTGTCGCTGGTCATGAATCACCGCGACCACCGGAAGATCGTGGTCGTGGACGGAAATACAGCCTATACGGGCGGCATCAATCTGGCCGACGAGTATATCAATGAAGAAGAGCGGTTCGGCTACTGGAAGGACGCAGCTCTCCGCACCGAGGGCGCGGCGGTCTGGAACTTCACGGTGATGTTCCTTGACCACTGGAACGCCTTCCGCCCCAGCGAGGAGGATTATGCGCCCTTTATGCCTCAGGCTGAGTCCCTGTCCGCCCAGTCGGACGGAGTGATACAGCCCTACGGGGACAGCCCGCTGGACGAAGAGGCTCTGGCCGAGACGGTCTACCTGAATATCATCAATCAGGCCCAGCGGTATGTCTATATCTATACGCCCTACTTCGCGGTGGGCGAGACCATGCTGGAAGCCCTCAAGGCGGCGGCAAAGCGGGGCGTGGACGTCCGGCTGGTGCTGCCGGGCATCCCAGACAAGAAGCTCATCTTCCGGCTGACCCGCTCCTATTATGTGCCGCTGCTCCGGGCGGGGGTGCGCATCTACGAGTTCACGCCCGGCTTCCTCCACGCCAAGTGCTACGTCAGCGATGACCGCGCCGCCGTGGTGGGCAGTATCAACATGGATTACCGCAGCCTCTTCCTCCACTTTGAGTGCGGGGCGCTGCTGCTCTATAACAGTCAGGTCATTGCTCTGCGGGACGATGTGCTCCGCACCCTGCCAGAGTGCCGGGAAGTGCAGCTGGCCGACTGCCGCACCTCGCTGGCCGGGACGCTGCTGGACAGTGTGCTCCGCCTGCTGAGCCCGCTGATGTGAGCGATACTGCGGTAGAATAAGTGGCAAAGTTCCATAAATCAAATGATATATCGTTCAATATTGATTGTTTGCCAACCTGGCAAAGTTCTCCTGATTGGCGAAGTTCGAACTTCGCCAGCTGACCCGAAGTTCGCCACTCTGGCGAAGTTTGCTTTGCAGCGTTGCTGCGTCATTATTTTGGAACTTCGCCAGATAACACGTCGGTCTCAGAGCACAGTTGTAAATTTTCTGTGCGGTGCTTGACTTTTGCGGGGAATCGCATATAATAAAGATGGTAAATGTGGAAGCCAATATGTCATTGGCACACCCAAAAGGAAAAGACCCCCTCCCGGAGCGGCAATCTCCGAAAGGGGGTCCTTTTTAGTGCTTACGGCCCTTCAGCCATCCGTCAAGCCACTTACAAATGTAGTAAGAAGCTACATTTGCTCCGACGGATAGGATAAATGTGGAAATATACGTCATTGGACAACACCTCCCTTCCCATAAAACTGGGCGGGGTAGGCCGCAGGACAAGTATAACACAGTTTCCAACAAAAAGATACATAAATAAAGAGACTCCTGTCGGGCTATACTACTCCCAAAGAGATGAAAGGGAGCGTAACGCTTATGACACAGAGACAAAAAGCTCTTCTGAGCTGTGCCGTGGCGGCGGCACTGCTGCTGTCCGGCTGCCGCAAAGGCAACAGCGATTCCGGCAGCATGAGCAGTTCGAACGCCATGTCCGGCTCGTCCGGCAGCGCCAGCACCACCCAGACCGGCGGCTGGAAGACCGGCCTCGGCATCCTGACCGAGGCTTCCGATGAGGCCCGCACCGGCACCATCCATACCATCGCCGCCGCCGTCCTGCTGGACGGAGACGGCAAGCTGGCCGACGTGATGCTGGATGAGCTGGAAGTGGAAGTTACCGCCGACGGCAAAGGCGTCGTCACCATGCCCACCGACTACCGCACCAAGCGCCAGAAAGGGGACGACTACCCGCTGGCAGCGGCATCTTCGCTGAAAAAGGGCTGGGCCGAGCAGGCCGATGACTTCGCCGACTACCTCACCGGCATGACGCCCGAGCAGGCATCCATGCTGGAAACGGATAAGGACGGCAAGGCTGTGGACGCCGACCTGCTGTCCGGCTGCACCATCCGGGTGGATAAGTACCGCGACGCCGTGGCGAAAGCCTGCACGAATGCGTCCGCCCTCGGCGCGGCGAAGGGCGACCGGGTGAGCCTCGGCGTGGAGGCGGAGAATGCCTCTTCGGACATCACCGCCACCGACGACAAGGATGTGAATGCAGAAGTTGACCTTACCGTCGTGGCCCTGACTCTGGATGCCGATGGCCGTGTGACCAGCGCCATCGGCGACATGGCAGAGCCTGCGCTGACCATCGCGGCAGACGGCGGCGTCACCGCCCCGGACACCGTCCGCTCCAAGCTTGAGCTGGGCGACAGCTACGGGATGCGGAATGCATCCAGCCTCGGCAAGGAGTGGTACGAGCACAGCGAGGGCTATTGCAGCTACCTCAAGGGCAAGACTGAGAAAGAGGTGGCGGACATCCCTGCCGACGGCTCGGACGCCGACCTCGCGGCCCTCTGCACCATCTCCATCGACGCCCTGCAAAAGGCCGCAGGGGATGCGTTTGAGAATGCGTCATTATAAATTGAACGGAAAGTCTGACCGTCACCGTGAGGTGGCGGTTTTCTTTTTGTCCTTTGTACAAATACACCGAAAACCCGATCGGAAAGGGGCGGTCTGCGGGCAAAACGCGAAAAAATCGGTTTTCCTCTTGCAAAACGGGGCAAAACGCGCTATTCTATAGTCACAGTTTAACAATTTATCATGGTAAAGCGGTAAAACGAAGCGCCGCTTCTGCTGAATCTGAGGGAGGAAATTACAACATGAAACGTCTGGTAGCTGCTTTTCTGGCCGGTGCGATGGCACTGAGCCTTGCCGCCTGCAGCGGTTCTGCATCCACTTCTACGGCTGCTTCTTCTGCCGCCGCCTCTGCCGCCCCAGCAAGCTCTGTGGCCGCTGACAGCGACCTGGCTTACATCCAGTCCAACGGCAAGATGGTCATCGGCTACACCGTGTATGAGCCGATGAACTACACCGACGCCGACGGCAACTTCACCGGTTTCGATACCGAGCTGGCCACCGCTGTCTGTGAGAAGCTGGGTGTCGAGCCGGAGTTCGTGGAGATCAACTGGGACACCAAGGAGACCGAACTGGCTGCAAAGAGCATCGACTGCATCTGGAACGGCCTGACCCTGACCGATGACCGCGAGGAGAATATGGCCTGCACCAAGCCCTACGTCAAGAACGCCCAGGTCGTCGTGGTGAAGGACGGCACCGATTATACCTCCACCGCCGACCTCATCGGCAAGACCGTGGTGGCCGAGGCCGGCTCTGCCGGTGAGACCACCATCACCGAGAACGCCGACCTGTCTCAGGCTGATTTCATCTCCAAGGCTGTTCAGACCGACTGCCTGATGGAAGTCGCCGCTGGCACTGCTGACGCCGCCATCCTCGACCTGACTCTGGCTTCTGCCATGATCGGCGAGGGTACCGACTACGCAAACCTCAAGATGGTGGATGAGCTGAACGTCGAGGAGTACGGCGTGGCCTTCCGCAAGGGCAGCGACGTGGCCGAGGCTGTGGACAACGCATTCGACGAGCTGAAGGCTGACGGCACCATGCAGACTCTGGCCGACAAGTACGGCCTGACTCTGGCTGAGTAACTTACATTATAAACGGATAGGTGTAGTGATTCTGTGACTGTGATTTTGGAGCGTCTGACCGGCGCATTCGCGCTCAACTGTGAGCTGTTCTTTCTGACCTTGCTGTTTTCGCTGCCGCTGGGCCTTGTGGTGGCCTTTGGCTCCATGAGTCGGTGCGCACCGCTGCGGGGCGTCGTCAAGACCTTCGTGTGGGTCATCCGCGGTACGCCGCTGATGCTCCAGATCATCGTCATCTACCTTGGCCCCGGCCTGCTGGGCATGACCAACCCCTGGCCCTCCGGCTCTTCGGGCCGTCTGGTGGCGGCGGTGGTGGCTTTCGCCATCAACTATGCCTGCTACTTCTCTGAGATCTACCGCGGCGGCATCGAGGCTGTGCCGAAAGGCCAGACCGAGGCCGGTCAGGTGCTTGGCATGACCAAGAGCCAGATCTTTTTCAAGGTCACGCTCCTGCAGGTCGTCAAGCGCATCCTGCCCCCGATGGGCAACGAGGTCATCACGCTGGTGAAGGATACCTCGCTGGCGAATGTCATCGCCAACAAGGAGATCATCATGATGGCAAAGGAGTACAGCGCCAAGGGCCTCATCTGGCCGCTGTTCTCCACCGCGATTTTCTTCCTCGTCTTTGTCGGCGCACTCACCCTGCTGCTGGACTGGGCCGAGAAAAAGATGGACTATTTCCGTTGTTAAGGAGGATACTGAATTATGGCATTACTCGAAGCCTCCGGCATCGGGAAGAATTTCGGCGAGACGAAAGTTCTCAAGGACATCTCGCTCACACTGGAACAGGGCGAGGCGCTGGCGATCATCGGCTCGTCCGGCTCGGGCAAGACGACGCTGCTGCGCTGCCTGAATTTCCTTGAGCGTCCCGACACCGGCGTCATCAGGGTGAACGGCGAGACCATGTGGGACGCCGCCGACCCTGCCACCCAGCGGGAGAGCGAGGTGCGGAAAAAGCGCCTCCACTTCGGCCTCGTGTTCCAGAACTTCAACCTCTTCCCCCAGTACACCGCGCTGGAAAACGTGATGCTGGCGGGGGAGCTTCTGGCAAAGGAGCAGCCCGACTACAAGGCCAACAAAAAGGCCATCCACGCCCAGCTGGAAGCACAGGCCCGTGACCTGCTGGCCCAGATGGGCCTGTCGGAGCGGGCAGGCCACTACCCCCACCAGCTTTCCGGCGGCCAGCAGCAGCGGGTGGCGATCGCCCGCGCACTGGCGCTCCACCCGGACATCCTCTGCTTCGATGAGCCCACCAGCGCCCTTGACCCGGAGCTGACCGGCGAAGTCCTCCGTGTCCTGCGGGACCTCGCCGACCGAAAGACCACTATGATCATCGTCACCCATGAGATGCACTTCGCCCGCGACGTGGCCGACCGCATTATGTTCATGGACGGCGGCGTCGTGGTGGAGGAAGGCCCGGCCCGCCAGCTTATCGACCACCCCCAGGAGGAGCGCACCAAGCAGTTTTTGGCGCACTACTCTGAATAAGACAGGCTATGGCCCTCCCCGCTCGGGAGGGCTTTTTTGCGCCTGCGGCGCACGGTCAGGTTTCTCTTCGTACAACCTCTCAGTCTCGTCGCAAGCTCCTCGCCAGCTCCCCTTGTAGGGGAGCCTCTGGCGAAGAGGGAGACTTTTCGGTATGCCAAGGCCTCTCCTACAAGGAGAGATGGCATTGCGAAGCAATGACGGAGAGGTTGGACAAAGGCGAGGCTGCCCATGAGCGAAAGACGCAAAAAGTGGGCTGTGGCATCGCGCAGCGATGCCTGAGAGGGCTACTCACGCCGAAAACACCACGATTCGCGCAGTTTTTATTTACATTCTCCGATTTTTTTGGTAAGCTTGCATCAGATGAAGCTGATTCTTCAAAAGACGAACAGACCAAAGGAGGACAGACTATGAGACTGAAGAGCGCACTCCGGCGGGGCGTGGCCGCCGCCGTCATCGCGGGCATCGTGGTGAGTTCCGGCATCCCGGCCTATGCGGCCCGGTGGGACATCGCCAACGGCGACATCACCGTGAAAGCGGGCGACACCGAAGGAACGAACAAGGTCACACAGGGCGAGACCATCGACAAGGACGACACCAACACCGTCATCACCGGCGAGTCGGATAAGAACACCGTCACCATCGACACCTCCAAGGGCGACGTGGACGTCACCTTCGACGACCTGAAGATCGACGTCAGCGGCAAGGCCGAGGGGGACGTCAGCGGCGACGGCCCAGTCGATGCGGGCAAAGCCGCCGTCACCGTGAAGGGTGACCACGATGCGGCCATCGAGCTGGACGGCGACAACGAGCTGAAGAGCGGCGACTACAATGCGGGCCTCGAAAAGAACGGCCATGAGTCGGAGGGAACGCTGACCATCAAGGACGACAAGGGCAAGGACGGCTCCCTCACCGCTGAGGGCGGCTTCGGCGGCGCAGGCATCGGCGGCGGCATCGAGAGCACCGGCAGCAACATCACCATCCGGGGCGGCACCATCGAGGCTGTGGGCGGGAGCAACGCGGCAGGCATCGGCGACGGTGCAGGCCGCGCGTCGGACGACACCGACGACCCGAACCCGGGAGACCTCTACATCTGCGGCGACGCCGAGGTGACGGCCAAGGCGGGAAGCCAGATGACGGACGCCAAGGCCCCGGCCATCGGCGGCAGCTACGGCGAAGTACCCACGGAGAACCTTTCTGACGATGAACATAAGGTGACGGGAGGACGGCTGACCCGTCTGAACGCGGACGGCACCGTGATGGAGGGGATGGGCTACGACTACACCTCCACCCCCAAGCCCCAGCCGGACGACGACGAGGACGACGATGATGATGACGTCCCGCCCCCGGCACAGGAGAACGCTCCCGAACCCCTGCCCGGCGGCATGGTGGTGGGCGGCTTCTTTTCCAGCCGGGTCACCATCCAGCGGTGGGATTCTGCTTTGGCCATTATTGAGAGCACCGACCCCATGCCCGGCAGCTTAAAGGCCGGCGACGCCGGAGAGGTCCTCACCCCGGGGGGTGTGGTGCTTATTGAGAGCGCCGCTCCCCGCTCCACCGTCACCACCGACATCTCCAGTCTCCGGGAGGACGGCGTGGAGGACATCTTCTTCCGCTATGAGGACACCATGACCCACTATAGCGTGGACAAGATGGCCGACGCGGCGGGCGAGGACGCTGACGTGGAGCTGAAGCAGAACAGGGAGGACATCAGCCTCCGGCTGGACGGCGAAACGCGGGACGACCTGTCGGAGCGCTATCTGGAGTGGGTGCCGGTGCAGACGCCAGAGCCGCAGGAGTGGCTGATATTGACCCACGAACTCGCGAAAAAAAGGGACGACCTCCCGAGTTTGGATTGGTGGCTCGAGCCTGAGAGAGAGGAAACGGTAGAGCAAAAAACGAGTGAAGAGCTCAGACGTGAACTCGACGAATTACTGAAACAAGAGCGGGAGATGGGCTTCCAATTTGCGAAAAAAAGGGACGACCTCCCGAGTTTGGATTGGTGGCTCGAGCCTGCGAGAACGGAAACGCCGAGAATCGGGCTTGAGGAGTCCCTGAAACAGCTGGCTTCCCGATTTGAGGCCATCGCTCCCGAGGAGGATAAGCCACGGCTTTTCCTGCTGGAAACCACCGTCCCGGATGGCACAAAGTATACCAATCTGTTGGAGAGTGACCTGCGGAGCTATACCGACCTTGGTGACGACTGGGACGACCTGCCGGATACCCAGGGTGAGATAAAGCTCTGGATACCGGAGGACTTGGGGCAGCCCAAAGAAATAAGCATCTCAAAGGAGAGCCTCTGAGCCGCAGCGACGGCATTGCATGATACACAGAACGAAAGGAGATGTACTATGAGACTGAAGAGCGCACTCCGGCGGGGCGTGGCCGCCGCCGTCATCGCGGGCATCGTGGTGAGCTCCGGCATCCCGGCCTATGCGAAAACATGGAACATCGCCGACGGCGACGTTACGGTCAAAGGTGCGAGCGATGAAAGCGGAAACTATAACAATGTCAAGCAGGGTGAAAAGGATTTCGAGAAGGATGAGGGGGAGACCGTCATCACCGGCGAGTCGGATAAGAACACCGTCACCATCGACACCTCCGAGGGCAACGTGGACGTCACCTTCGACGACCTGAAAATTGACGTCAGCGGCAAGACCGAGGTGGATGGCAGCAGCAAGACCGAGGGGGACGTCAGCGGTGACAGCCCAGTCGATGCGGGCAAAGCCGCCGTCACTGTGCAGGGTGACCACGATGCCGCCATCGAGCTGGACGGCGCCAACGAGCTGAAGAGCGGCAGCTGCAATGCGGGTCTTGAGAAGAATGGCAATGAGTCCTCCGGCAAGCTGACCATCAAGGACGACAACGACACCAAAGGCTCCCTCACCGCCGAAGGCGGCGAAGACGGCGCAGGCATCGGCGGCGGCTACGAAAGCGGTGCCGGAAACATCGAGATCACCGGCGGCACGGTAGAAGCCGTGGGCGGCGAGGGTGCTGCCGGTATCGGCGGCGGCGTGTACGGCCCGGGCCGCGACATCGAGATTTCCGGCGGCAAGGTGTCGGCCACGGGCGGCAGCTACAGCGGCGACCCCCGCCCCGGCGCGGCAGGCATTGGCGACGGCGCGGGTGCGTGGTCTGAGATAGACCCGGATGCGCCGCCCAGCAATCCCAATCACATCATCATCTCCGGCGACGCCGAGGTGGAGGCCAAGGCAGGCGCAAGCACCGGCGGCAAAACTGCGGCCATCGGCGGCGGCATAGTCGGCGAGATCCCCAATGACGCCCTCTCCGACGACGACCACAAGGTGACGGGCGGTAGTCTGACCCGCTACGACCCCGACGGGAAGAAGATGGAGGACTACAGCTACGACCGGCGGACGCCCTCCCAACCGGAGCAGCCAGACAAGCCGGAGCAGCCGGACAAGCCGGAGCAGCCGGACAAGCCGGAACAGCCGGACAAGCCGGAGCAGCCAGACAAGCCGGAACAGCCAGACAAGCCGGAACAGCCCGATGATACCGAGAATGACGACGAGGACGACGCTCCAAGCGTGCAGGCTGGCGAGGTGCCGGACCGTGTGAAGCAGATGTACGAGGCCATCGGCGTGATCACCCATCTGGATGGCACACAGGAGCTTGGTGACGTGACCACGGCGGAGTATGACCCGGTCAACAAGGTCCTGAGCTTCGATGCCCACGGCACGCTCTTTCGGATGACAGGCGACTCGCTGCGGGAGCTTGCAAAGGAGGTCCATGAGCTTCGCATCCGGTTCCTTGATGGGGAAGGGCGGGAGATGGAGGCGGTCATTCCGCTGGCCCGGATCAAAGACTTGGTCGGCTTGAATGGTGAGTTCGAACTCGAGCTGTCCCAGGAAGGGCTCTATCGCTTCTATGTTGTCGGGCAGACGGGATATGATAGAAAAACATTCTCGGATGAGACCGCCCTGCGCCGAAACGGCAAGGAACTGGTCCTCGTGTACCGCGTTGGCGATGAGGAGCAGAAAGCGCAGGAGACTGCCCGGGTGGAAGAGGCGATCGCCCGCCGCAGGCAGGAGAAAGAGCAATGGTGGGGAGTTGTCATCTCCGGTCTGGAAGGCGGCTCCCTGAGCGGACAGCCCGGGCTGACTCAGCCGGGAACGGGTGCCGTCGGTGACCTCAGCGGCCTCCCGACTCTCTCGCCGGACAGCCTTACCACGGTCCAGCAGCCGGAAACAAGTGGTCAGCCGTCGGAAACAAGCACCCAGCAGCCGGAAACAGGCGGATGGGTAACGGACAGTCAGGGTGACTTGGTGTGGAAGCCGGGCAAGGATGGCGACAAGCCGCCGGATTTGAGAGGAGATTGGGAGACAAGAAAATGGATGGGGAGCAGCGACGATTATTGGTGGGAGTGGCAGCCGGTGCAGGAGGGTGATCAGTTATATTGGAAACCAACCCTGCAGACACGGATCAGGGATCATGCTTGGGGGGATCCCTTTTATGACTCCACATATTGGAAACCAAACAAATGGGTAAGGCTCCATGACTATTTTCCGTGGGATCCCTTTTATGACTCCGCATCTTCTGACTCTGCATGGATGTACGATTATGAAGGCTGAGAGCGTGTGCAATGAGGAATTGCAGCAGGAGGGCCTTGCTCACAGGCAGACCTGCCGCCCCCTGCGCACAATCACCAAAAACCACCGATAGAAAATAGCAATGTTGTACGAAGAAATCTGAGAAAAACCCCTTGCAAAATCACGATGAGCTGAGTATAATACCACTCATGAAACGCAAAACGTCCTGCCCCTCGTCCGGCAGGGCGTTTTTGTCGGTAAAGATCCGGCAAAGAAATGTTAAGTGACCGCCCGGGGAGGGGCTTTGTATGACAAAAGACATGACACAGGGCAGCCCGCTCAAGCTCATCCTTGCCTTTGCGGTGCCGCTGATGCTGGGCAGTCTGTTCCAGCAGTTCTACAATCTGGCCGATACCATCATCGTGGGCCGCTTCGTGGGCGTGGATGCGCTGGCGGCGGTGGGCAGCGTGGGCGGCCTGAACTATCTGGTGCTGGGCTTCGTCAACGGCATCGCCTGCGGCTTCTCCATCCCCATCTCGTGGACCTTCGGCGCGAAGGACTACAGAGAGATGCGGCGCTACACCGCCAATACCGTCTGGCTGAGCCTCTTTTTCGCCGTCGTGCTCACGGTGGTGACGGTGGCCCTGACCCGGGCGGTGCTGGTCTGGACCAACACCCCCGACAACATCATCGACATCGCGGACATCTACATCCGCACCATCTTCTGGGGCATCCCCTTCACCCTGCTGTACAACGTCACCAGCGCCCTCATGCGCGCGCTGGGCGACAGCAAGCGGCCTCTCTATTTCCTGCTGGTGGCCAGCGTGCTGAACATCGGCCTCGACCTGCTCTGTATCCTCATCTTCCGGATGGGGGCGTTCGGTGCGGCCTTCGCCACCGTGTTCAGTCAGGCGGTGGCGGGCATCGGCAGTCTCATCTACATCGGCCGCCACTACCCGGAGCTGAAATGGAGCAGGGAAGAGGGCCGTCTGAGCGCCAGCCACTGCCTCAAGCTCTGCAACATGGGCATCCCTATGGGCCTGCAGTGCAGCATCACCGCCATCGGCAGCGTCGTGCTGCAGGGCGCGGTAAACGGTCTGGGCAGCAGCATCGTGGCCGCGCAGACCGCAGGCAGCAAGGCCGCCCAGTTCCTCTCGGTGCCGCTGGAGAGCATCGGCACCGCCATGACCACCTACGCCAGCCAGAACATGGGCGCTCACGACCTCAAGCGTGTGGACCGGGGCGTCAATACTGCGCTGGGAATTGGCTGCGTCTACAGTGTGGCATCCTTCCTCATCCTGCGTGTGCTGGATGTGCCGCTCATCAGCCTCTTCCTCGAGAGCAGCGAGGTGGAGATCATGGCGAATGCCCGCAGCTTCATCTTCTGGAACAGCGTGTTCTACATCCCGCTGGCCGTCCTCATCATCTACCGCTACACCATCCAGGGCCTGGGCTATTCCGGCCTTGCCATGTTCGCGGGCGTGGCCGAGATGGTCGCCCGTGCCATGGTGGGCTTCTGGTTCGTGCCGCTCTGGGGCTACTTTGCGGCCTGCATCGCCAACCCTGTGGCATGGTTCTTCGCCTGCTTCTTCCTCATCCCGGCGTACTTTGCAGTGCGCAATCGGCTGATGAAAGAAAATGCATATGGGGTGGGGGATTAAACCTCGCCTACAGCTCCCCTTCGGGGGAGCTTTTGTTGTATTTACAAATCCCCCCAAAATCGCTATACTATATATAGTTGTGTCAAAACGAGGAGGCGGGACGATGGAGCAGGAGCTGGAACGGCTGGAAGGCACGGTAGAGGACATCATCTACCTGAACGAGGACAACGGCTACACTGTGTTCGAGGTGTCGGGCGGCGGTGTCGTCACCGTTGTGTGCGGCGTGGTGGGAGAGCTCCACGCCGGTGAGAGCGTCGTCTGCCGGGGCAGGTACGAGAACCACGCCACCTATGGCCGACAGTTCCACGCACAGGAGTGCGAGACGGATATGCCCAAAGACCTCGAGGCCGTCTACGCCTTCCTCGCCAGCCGGTCGCTGCCCTACATCGGGGCTCGGACGGCGGATAAGATCATTGACAAATTCGGCGCGGAGGCGCTGGAAGTTATCGCCAACGACCCCGCCCGGCTCACCCTCATCCCGGGCATCTCGGCGGACAAGGCCGACCGCATCCAGCAGGAGTTCAAGCGGATATTCGGAATGCGGGAGCTCATCGCCTATCTGGCTCAGTTCGAGATCAGCCCCCGCCGGGCGATGGAGGTCTTCCGCACCTTCGGGCCGGGGGCCATGCAGGCCATCCAGCAGAATCCCTACCTGCTCTGCGGGGAGCCGCTGCAGCTGGACTTCCGCCATGCCGACAGCATCGCCCAGTATTACCAGATGGCAGGGGACTGCGCCCAGCGGCTGGAAGCCGCCCTTCTGCGCACCCTGCGCCACAACGCCGGCAATGGCCACACCTGTCTGCCCCGGGCGCAGCTGCTGGAAACGGCGTCGAACTTCATCCACCAGCCCCCCGAAAAGCTGGCGGCGGCGCTGGACAGCTGCATCCAGACCGGGAAACTGGCGGTGCGGATGTTCGACGACACACCGTATATTTATCTGCCGGATCTGCTGGCTGCAGAGCAGGACATCGCCGACCGTCTGGCCATGCTGACCAAGCGCGGGAAGCAGACGGCCCACGGCCTCGACAAGAACATCCAAATACTGGAACTGGCGCAGGGCTTTGCCTATGCGCCGCTCCAAAAGGAAGCCATCCGTAAGGCCATGACCGAGAACTGCCTTGTCCTCACCGGAGGCCCCGGCACCGGCAAGACCACCACGGTCAACGCCATCCTGCAGCTGCTCGAGAACGAGGCCGAACGGGTAGCCCTCTGTGCTCCCACAGGCCGCGCCGCCAAGCGTCTGAGCGAGCTGACGGGCCGGAAAGCCTCCACCATCCACCGTCTGCTGGAAGTGGACTACACCGGCGGCGT
>ERZ1106964.1633-NODE-1633-length-14687-cov-3.892769_pt1 | contig 14687 bp, 8 predicted proteins | sample MGYA00403682_ERZ1106964 | MGnify/ENA primary metagenome ERZ1106964 (study PRJEB35170, sample SAMEA104062451) | human gut metagenome | biome: human gut; feature: human-associated habitat; material: faeces | place: Denmark | collected 2013-04-10 ...
TACCTTAACCCACCGTCTAAAGCCAGTGGGATTGCGGTAGCCCTATTTCAAAAAATACCAAAACATAAGGAAGACGGAAGCTGGGACGGCACGGACAGCTGGCGCGGGCAATAAGGGAACAGCCGAAAAAGATGACTGGTAAGTCTCTGTTGGTAAGAGAGTAAGAGAACTTTGGCGCAATAAGATCAGGTAAAAATAAAAACAGTTCCGGCGATATGGACAGAAGTGTCTGTATGCCGGGACTGTTTTTATGTAACAGGAAATTAAGATAAAAGAAATCTTGCATGGCATTATTCCCGTATGGTATCAAGCAGGGTATCATCTCTGGTTTCGAACCATTTCATAAAGGCATACCATTTTTTGCCATAAGACGTATGCTTACGAACAAAAAATGCATAGACGATCATAATCACCGCTATCTCGATCATTCCGAAAACAAGTCCAAATGCGAATATATCGGTTATTTTGTTGGATTCATCATTAGAAATAACGCCTTTCAGCTGGTTTTGGTCATCTAATAATAAGGTTAATGCTTTCTGATGCGGAAAATCTGTATCAAGATTCAATCCAAGTCTGGAGACATCATATTGATAGGAGCTGCCTTCTGTATACATTACCGTGGTTGGACTGGTTCGTACTCCTCCTCTAAAAGTCGTTGCATTATAAGCTGTCAGCAATTCATTTGTCTTCAGGTTCTGGATGTGATGGCTTAACAGCACAGTGCCACAACAGATGATTATGGATATAAAGATCCAGAGAAGGCAGTGGAATATCATTTTCTTAAAGGCGTTCGTTACCTTTGCATAGGTTGCATGGTCTAAAGTTCTTTGCCCATAACCTAAAGCATTTGCAACTTCATCAAAATTAATAGTGGTATGGTAACTGTTCAGTAGGTCTGCGCACTTGCTGCGCTGACCGTAAGAAAACATAGGCTGGAAGGCAAAAATCCCATCAGCGAAGCTGATCTGGAATGGATTTTTGCACGTAACTATGAAGGTACTGAATAGTTACGTGGTATGTAGAAATAAGCCTGCCTTACTCATCGGTTATCATTCCCTTCCGCATACAGGTAAACAGGTATTCCATAAATGCTTCCTTTGTCTCTTTTTTCTTTCGACGGCTGCAGAAAAGGCAGGAACCATTTTTCAGACGGACAGAACCATCCTCCTCCACAGAGAACACCTGCGAAAAATTGAGGAGGAGACTGCGGCCGCTCATATAAAAACGTCCGCCCTTTGGCAGCAGCGCCATTAGATCCGAAAAAGAGAGGCGCGTGGCAACGTCCCCTTTTAACGTGTGGATGATCAGGCGGTGATTCTGCGTTTCCGCGTATAAAAAATCATCCAGAAGAATCCGCTGGCAGGATGACTGCCCCTGTCCAAGGACAGCCTGAATCTCAATGTAAGCCGGTTCGGAAAGAAAGGTGCGGATCTCATTGAGGCACCAGTCCAGAGCGTCTGCATCCACCGGCTTTAAGAGATAGTCAAGCGGATGTACCCGGTATCCCTCAAGGGAATAATCCCGCTCATTGCTCACAAAGATAAGAGGGATCCGTGCGGCAACAGTTCGAAGCTTTTCGGCTGTTTCAATCCCGTTCAGACCGTTTTTTGCAAGCATAATATCCATAAATACAGCGTTGAAAAGACCGGGGCGGAAAGCCTCTAAGAATGCTTCACCGCTCTCATAGCAGGTAAAATCAGCTATTTCTCCATGTTCCTCAAAATTCTTCTGTATTAAATTAATCAGATGCTTCTGATCGAAAACGAAATCTTCCACAATAGCAATATGCATCATAATTGCAGCACTCCCTTCACCACGATGCTTCTGAACCAAATAGGTCGAGGTTTGACCATTTGCGTCGAGGTGGTTTTCAGAAAAACACGTAATTGATATACTATTAGTATAGAAGATTATGCGAAAAATGTAAATATTGCGGGAACTGGATGTTTATCTCAGTCGAGAAGACTCCCGCCTCTTGCGGGTGGTGAGTAATAGCAAATTTGTCTCAGTGGGAGGAAAATGGTATGAGAAAAAAATCGAAACGAATTTTAGCAGCTGCATTGTCAGCTATATTAATATGGAACACATGTGAATGGCAGCCGCAGGCAATGGCGGCCGGTTCACTGCAGCGGATCGGGGCTGAAACGGAGGCAGATGATACTGCGGAAACAGCAGAAAAAGAATCTACATCAAAAGAATCTGTATTAAAAGCTTCTACGTCGAATGCTTCTCCAGCGAATGCGGAAGTAAAAGATAACCGTGGCGAGTCAGGTACAAACAAAGCAGAAGCAGGAGCAGATGCAGATACAGGCAAAGCAGAAGTAGGGGCAGATGCAGATACAGGCAAAGCAGAAGCGGGAGCAGAATCAGGTGCAGGCAAAGCAGAAGCAGGGGCAAACGGAGCAATCGCAGGAACCGAGGCCGGAATAAACGGAGCACCAAACGGCGCAGCAACAGGAGCAGAGACAAAAGCAGAGATAGAAGCGTTCCTGGGGCTGGATGAGGCCATTGCGGTGCAGAAGCTCTCTCTGGGTGCCAAAGAAAGCGATATCATCCTTCCGGATACTCTGGAGGTTCGGATGAAGCAGGAAACCTCAGAGGATACTCCAAAAGCAGAAGGGGAACTGCAGATAGATGCGGAAGCTGACACCGAAAAAGAAAGCTCAGAGACGGATGCAGATGAGGATATCAGCAGGATTTCCGGCGTGACATGGAAGCTGGATATCAATGAGAGCGACTATCCGGAATTTCACGGCGGGATCTCCCCACAGGATTATTTTGAAGAATTTGACGAGGATGGAGAACCCATTGAAACCTCCTATAAAACCTGGGCAGGCTATCATGAGGCGAATCAGGACTACAACGGCTGTGCCTATGTCTACACACCGGTTCTGCCGGAGAAATATTTACTGGGAGAGGAGGCAGAGCTTCCGGAAATCTGCGTTCTCGTAGGGGAGATGCAGCTGATGACTCTGGCAGGCGAGGAGCATAACCTGAATAATCAGCCTCTGCTCATTAATAGCACTAACCAAAATGAGTTGAATGGAAAAACTATAACCGGCAGATATTGCCCTACCAATCGACCGGAGTTCACTCATACAGACATCAAGGGCGGCATCATAATTGATAATGTTACGGTCGATCTGACGATTAAAAATGTAACGATCAAATCTGGTGGAGCCAGTGGATGGGATCTGGCTGGTATTTACCTGAAAGGCAATGCCCGGCTGAATCTGACCTTAGAAGGAATCAATGAACTTGTGGGACTGGATGAAGGAGCCGGAATTGAGGTGGAAAAAGATGCAACACTGGTTATTACGGAGCAGAGTAAAGGAAGACTGAGGGCAGTGGGAGGTGCCTATGGGGCCGCCGGTATCGGAGGAAAAGGAACAGTAAGTGACGAAGGTGCAGATGAGAACTGTAGGACAGGAACGATTATAATCAAGGGCGGAAGCATTACAGCTGAAGGTGGAGCTTATCAGATTCCCCTCTCGACGGATTATGAAGGAGGAGCCGGAATCGGAACCGGTCACTATGGAATCGGCGGAACCATTAAAATACTGGGTGGAACGATAAAAGCAACAGGAGGAAAGCAGACAGGAGCCGGAATCGGAGGCGGAATGAGTGGAAGGGTAGACACGATCGTGATCGGCGGGACGAAAGGCGAAGCTCCCGATATAACCGTATCTTCTTATAAGCATAGTAAGAAGGGATACCTGGGAGCTGCCATCGGCAGCGGATGGAATGGAGTGAGTGGTTTAAAATTATCCTGTGGCGATATCCGGATATTAAGAGGATCTGTGAAGGTAACGGGTGGAAATATTGGTTATGGAGTGTTATGGCCTCTTAATGGAAATGGAATGGAAGGCGGCAGTATCACTATTTCCGAGGAGGTGCAGTTAGAGCTGCCGCTTGAAAGCAAAATTGCTCCCAGGGGAGAATGTATCTACGGGAAAAAAACATTCCAGATCACCGCGTATGATAACCAGCTGCCAGATGGAACCTATCAGGCTGACATATCCCTGTATCGGGAAAATGATACAGGAAAAGACTCTCCGGTTTATCAGACAAAGGCAGAAATGACCGTCTCCGGATTCAGGGGAACGATACCGGATATAACCCAGTGGATAGGCTATTCTGGAAATATGCAGATGGTTGTAGAGCTTAAGTCTTCCGGTGGCGGGACAGTTAAGACGATGGGGGGAACAGCTGCTCTAAACAAAGGAAAGGATGAAACCATCTCCGTCACGCTGGGAAAAGCCGCTTACCAGAAGGCAATGGATCTGACCATCCATGATGGCCGTTTGAAGAATGATAAGAATTATACACTGACGGCTCGGTTGGGGAAAGAAGCAAGCGAAGGCGGCACTGCGCCGGATGTAGTAACCTATTCATCTCAAAAAGCTTCCGGTTATCAGATAAAGACTGGTAATGTCAGCTGGTATACGCCTCTGGCCGGAGAGGTTCCGGTATCGGTTTTGGTACAGGAAGAAGGAGGGGAAGGAGAAAGTAATAGCTTTACAGTAACAGGAACCCTCTCGATGAAGTCAAAGGAGGAAACGAATCTTTCCCTTACCATCGGAGAACCCCTGTATCCTGTCCGGTTCCACTTCTATTCATCCAAGGTGCGGGCGGCAGAGAATGTATCCCTGACAGCCGGACGGCTGGCTGGAGCTGCTTCAGAAGCTCTGGTGGAATTAAAGCAGAAGGAAGGCCAGTTCGCCTTTGACGGGAAGCTGACAATCGATGCAGAAGCAGGCAATCATGCATATGCTCTGGCATATCTTCCGGCCGGAAATTACCGGTTTGTGATAAATACAGGCATCACAGAATTAGGCAGCTCCGGTGGAAGCTTTACCCTGGACAGCGGAACGGTAAAGGCAGAGGATGCCGGAACGGATATCACCGTATTAAATGCGGCAGAGGCGCTGACGGGAGAACTGGATCTTTCCCTTGGAAATATATCTTTTTTAGAGGAAAATAGTCAGCTGACAATTGTATATTCTAAAAGAGATGCTTCCGGCCAGGCGGTTACAGCAAAGTTAATAGACCAGTCCTATGATAATTGCTATCGGATCACTTCATCTGGGAATAATGTAGAGAATTATCATCTCTCCGTGGATACACCAGCTTCCAGAGAACTAAAGCTCGTATTAAAAAACCTTACGATTACACCGGCAAAGGCTATCGCACCGATTCAGATAAACGGAGCGTCCCAGGTGATCACCTATCTGGAAGGGAAAAACAAGATTTCGATTAATAAATCAGAGAATAAATCTTCACCTGCCGGCATCAGCGTGGCAAAAGGTGCGAAGCTTACGATTGACAGTGAGCCGGGACAGCAGGGCTCCATAGAGGTACTCAACAATGCAGCAGACCAATACAGGGATGGTGCAGCAATTGGAGGAAATGGAAAGCTGGATGCAGGAACCATTCACATCAAGGGGGGAACTGTAATTGCAACTTCCGCTTCTGACGGAGCGGCTATCGGTGCTTCGGAAGGAAAAAGTGTAACAGAAATACAGATTAGCGGAGGAGATGTAACTGCAAAAAGTAGTGATGGTGCCGGAATCGGAACAGGAAGTGCTAATGGCCAGGAAAGAACCGGTAAAATCGTGATAGAAGGCGGAACGGTGAATGCAAGCTCGTGGAATGGTGCCGGAATTGGAAGCGGTTATGGATATGCCCCTGGAAAAACAGCGATAACTGCTGAGATTGAGATTCATGGCGGAATGATTACAGCCTATTCTGAACAGGGAGCCTGCATCGGAAGTGGTAAGAGCAGTTCATCGAAGGTGCTGATTGACGGCGGCACAATCTGCTTAGATAATAAAAATGCAACAAGTAGGTATGCTGCTCATATTGGAAAGGGGGCTGAGAATTCTACACTGCCAGAAACTGATGTGACGATTACGGGCGGAACGATCTGTTTGATAGGGGCGAATGGACATATATCGCGACCGATCATTTATGGTTGGGAAATGGTAGATAGAAATGGGCGACAGAATAAGCCAAAAGATGCGAAGGGTAACCCGGTTTATTACACCACAGCGGATCTGACCGGTATCTATGAGAATAATACACTGGTTGAAAAAGCAGGTATTGAAGGTGAAGGAAGCACCTACGGCTTTAAGGATGTCCGGACAGATTCCAGCGGAAAGCTCTATATGTACCTTCCGGCATCGGAGGCAGTGAAAGCCTCCTTTGGCGGTGTGGAATTTACCGGAACAGTAAAGGCAGACACGGCTGAAAATGTATTAGAGCGTGAACAGACCTCTATTGATTATCAAAGGGAAGTCCTGAAAAATATGGCTCTGTATGATCTCGAATATGCGAGATCCAAGAAGGTTATAGCTTGGACAAAGATCCCGGCAGGCGGCGAGGTTCCTCTGACAGAAATTCTGGATAAACAGCCGGAGAGTGCGACCGAGATTACTCTGTATGTGCAAAAAGCAGCTACAGGTTCCACCACAGAAGGTGAAGCAACCGAGATAAAGATTCCGGTAAGACCGAAAAAACCGGATCCGATACAGATAACAAATGTAACGAAAGACAGCTACCTTATTAAGGCTGGGACGGCCGTTCCCGGTTGTGAGTATGGAATTGCAGAATCCGTGGATGGTGAGCTTCAGTGGCAGTCAGGGACTTGGTTTAAGAATCGGCAGCCAGGTCATACCTATTATATAACCCTTCGTGTGAAAGCAACAGACAACAGTTTTGCATCGAAGCCGGCTGATCGCTTACCGGTGACAACGCAGGATAAATTAACAATTCAAGGTCCCGCCGGAGATGTATCCTTTGAAGCGAAGGGAACCTATGGACAGACGCTGAATCAGATTCCGGTACAGTTGGCAGCGGGATTTCGGGTCGTTAATTATAGTGGATCACCGGTTTTAGGAAGATGGAGGTTCAGTAATGATCAGAATGGAACGCCCGCATCCTCCATTTATCCGGAGGTAAAGGGAGGCATCGCATATAAGGCAGAATTTATCCCGACTGAAACATCAGAAGGGAAGTATGGAGAAACTTTGACCCAAAGTGCGATTCCGGAGATATCTCCGAAAGAGTTGACCGCAATTGTTACGACACCCATTGAAAAATTCTATGACGGAAATACCGATATCGCATTAGAGGCGACGGTAAAAATAGGAGCTTCGGGTCAGAGCTATACCATCAGTGGCCTGAAAGGAAGCTTTGAAGATGCCAATGCCGGAACCGGTAAGACGATAACCATTGATTCCTCAGAGGCAAGGGTTGAGACGGGTGAGAGTGCAGTGAATCTGCAAAATTACCTTATCACATATCCAGCTCAGACCGGAACCATCCATCGGATACAGGGTTCGGTTTCGATCGATCCGCAAGCATGGACCAGAGAAAAAACCTATGGAGATGACAGCTTTTCCTTGACAGGTGTGAAGAAAGTGGGAGATGGAGCTCTGACCTATACAAGCTCCGATGAAAATGTTCTCACCGTGGATGCACAGGGGCAGGTGACCATCAAAGGCACCGGTTCTGCAGAGGTAAGCATCACCATGGCAGAGGGAACAAATTATCTTGGCACAAGCACACCGGCAGAGGGAAGGATCACCATTGAAAAAGGAACACTCACCCTTGCCTTAACGGCTGTAAACCGGAGTACCGGAGCGCAGCAGCCGGAAGGGATTCTCGGAACCTACGAGGATGATTTTGATATCATTGCAAGTATTCAGGGAGCGTATGGTGACAAGCTGCAGGGTAAGATCCGCTTCTATGATAATGGAAATCAGGTTCCGGATACGATCCCTGTAGGGGAAGCTGGAACGGCGGTTCTCAACCTGACGAAGCCGGGAGTCGCATCCGTAGGAACGCACCGGATGACAGCCGAGTTTGATTTTGACACTCATCAGGAGTGGACGGCCAAATACAACACGCCTGCTCCGGCTGCGTATACCTTCGCGATCGGAAAGGTGGCTGCACCGCAGATCACCTGGCCGGCGGCAGCGTCGGTGAAGGCGGGAAGTCCTCTGAGTGATTCTGCCTTATCAGGAGGAAGCACCGAATACGGAAGCTTTGCCTGGAAGAATCCGGCCCAGACGGCACAGGCGGGCACCCATAGCTATGAGGTGGTATTTACACCGAATGAATGGGCATCCGCTCGTTATGAGATCGTAGCAATGACCGGTACGGCAGAAGTGACAGCAACGGAAGAAAAGCCGGACGAAACGGAAAAGCCGGGTGAAACGGAAAAACCAGGCGAAACGGAAAAGCCGGGCGAAACGGAAAAGCCGGGTGAAACGGAAAAGCCGGGCGAAACAGGCAAGCCGAACGAATCGAACAGAACGGATGATTCAGATGATTTGGATGAGCCGGAAAGACCGAGTCGCAACAACCCGTCCTCCGGTAAGGATAAAACCTCCGGCAGCGGTGTAGTCAGCCACGATTCAGTCAAAGGAACGATCGACAGTATAACAGGAATTATCACAGGAGAAACAAACAGCTTTGTCAATGACGGAAAGAGCCATTGGATGATGGATGAGCATGGCTGGTGGTTACGCTTTGCAGATAATACCTATCCGAAGGGAAGCGTGCGTGATTCCGGTGGTGTTTCGCATCGCTGGGAGCAGATCAACGGAAAATGGTGGGCCTTTGATGAAACGGGTTATGCTAAGACAGGCTGGTTAAGAGATGAGGATTACGGCGGCTGGTTCTATATGGATCTGGAACACGGCATGCAGACCGGCTGGGTGCTTCTCGATGGAGTCTGGTACTATTTTAACCCGAGTTCCGATGGAAAGAGAGGGATTATGTACGCCGGACAAAGGACACCGGACGGATACTATGTAGATAAAAACGGTGTCTGGGACGGAAGAAACAAGCAGTAAAGCGAGTTTCAAGCCGAACCTTCGTGAGACTTGGCGCGTGATTCTGGTAAGAGAAGCTGACATATTCCTGCCAGAATCATGGTGCATCCTCGCAGAGCGAAGCTCTTGTACTAACTATAGAATAATCCGGAAGGGATCCGCAGGCTTTGGAATCCTTCCGGATTTCTATTTGCTTTGTCAAACACGTAACGAATTTTTTACTTGACAGTTCTATGTTTTTTCATGTATGATAGAAATAGTGTGAAGAGACATTTATCGTTTTCATGCAAATGTATGTAATGACCACTCCCGCAGAACAGACTACGGAAGTTAAGCCCATCGGACAGGCGGGTCAAGCGCCGCGTGGGGTTAAGCCCACATTATTGATTGAGTTAAAAGCTCAAATTTATAAGTTGATTACTTTATAATCAGTGTTTGAAAAACACATCATCTTGTGAATCGGTCAATAAGTGCAGGGACAATATATTTGCGATTGCAGACTTGGAAGAAAAAACGATAAAGCTCAGAGGCAGACGGGAGCGGAGTGACGCGCCCCAGACCCCAATGGAATAGAATCGTTTTGAGCAGATGATGGTTTTGGCGTCATCTGCTTTTTTTATTATTCAGATGATGCGCAATCAATAAAATGCGTGAGGAACAAAACCATGGACAGAGAGAGACAAAAGAAAGCCCCGATCTATGAAGCGCTCGAGGCATTTAAAAAGAAGAGAGTTGTCCCGTTTGATGTACCGGGACATAAAAGAGGACGCGGAAATCCGGAACTGGTACAGCTTTTAGGCGAAAAATGTGTATCTTTGGACGTAAACTCCATGAAGCCGCTTGACAACCTCTGTCATCCGGTCTCCGTGATCCGTGAGGCGGAAGAGCTTGCGGCGGAGGCATTCGGAGCGGCCAGCGCCTATCTGATGGTAGGCGGAACGACATCTGCGGTTCAGAGCATGATCCTCTCGGTGGTAAAAGCCGGAGATAAGATCATCCTGCCGCGAAACGTACATAAGAGCGTCATCAACGCTCTGGTGCTCTGCGGCGGAATCCCGATCTACGTAAATCCGGAGATGAACCAGAAACTCGGTATTTCGCTGGGAATGCAGGTCGAAAAAGTAAAACAGGCCATCGAGGACAATCCGGACGCGGTTGCGGTGTTCGTCAACAACCCGACCTATTACGGCATCTGCTCTGATATAAAAACGATCGTACAGCTTGCCCATGCGAGGGGCATGAAGGTTCTCGCGGACGAGGCTCATGGAACCCACCTGTATTTCGGAAAGAATCTTCCGATCTCCGCAATGGCAGCGGGAGCTGATATGGCGGCGGTATCCATGCACAAGTCCGGCGGAAGCCTGACCCAGAGTTCGCTTCTTCTTTTAAATAAGGGAGTGAACACCGACTATGTGCGCCAGATCATCAATCTGACCCAGACCACAAGCGCATCCTACCTGCTTCTTTCCAGCCTTGATATCTCAAGACGAAATCTGGCTCTCCGCGGTGAGGAATCCTTCGCGAAGGTCGTTGAGATGGCAGAATACGCGAGACGGGAGATCAACTCCATCGGCGGCTATTATGCTTATGGAAAAGAACTGGTGAACGGTGACAGCATTTTCGATTACGATGTGACGAAGCTTTCCGTATATACAAGAGACATCGGACTTGCGGGAATCGAGGTCTATGATCTTCTGCGCGACGAGTATGATATCCAGATCGAATTCGGAGATATCAGCAACATTCTGGCTTACATCTCCATCGGAGACCGGATTCAGGACATCGAGCGTCTTGTGGGGGCTCTCGATGATGTGGAACGTCTCTACAAAAAGGACAGCGCGGGACTTCTCTCCGGTGAGTATATCTCCCCGAAGGTCGTGATGTCCCCGCAGAAAGCGTTCTACTCCGAGAAGGTCTCTGTTCCGGTGGAAGCATCTTCCGGAAGAGTCTGTGCGGAGTTCGTGATGTGTTATCCGCCGGGAATCCCGATTCTGGCGCCGGGTGAGATGATCACGGACGACGTGGTCCAGTATATCCTGTATGCGAAGAAAAAGGGATGCTCCATGCAGGGAACAGAGGATCCGGCTGTGGACCATCTGATGGTGCTGGCAAACATATAGCATGAATTTTTCAAGGCGCAGGACCTGGCTGTAGGAAAACAGCCTGTCTGCCTGCATACAGGCTTTGGCCAATACGATACAAGGAGTCATAAAATATGGAATTCTGGTTTTCAGAACTGCACACCGGAAACGTAAAGCTGTCCATCAAGATCGAAAAGCAGCTGTTTTCCGGGGAGAGTGAATATCAGCGGATCGATGTGTTCGATTCCGAGGAATTTGGAAAATTTATCTCTCTGGACGGGGAAATCGTATTCTCCGAGAAGGACGAGTTTATTTATGACGAGATGGTGACCCATGTGCCGATGGCGGTCCATCCGTGTGTGAAGGACGTACTGATCATCGGCGGCGGCGACGGCGGTGTCGCGAAAGAGCTTTTGCAGTATGACTGCGTGGAACATATCGATGTCGTGGAGACGGATGAGATGTTTGTGGAGGTTTCAAGAAAATTTTTCCCGGAGGTAGCCTGTGCCTTAGATGATCCGCGTGTCGAGGTCCACTATGATGACGGTCTGAGATTTTTAAGAAACAAGAAGGCAAAGTATGACCTCATCATCAACGATTCCACAGACCCCTTCGGCCATACTGAGGGACTGTTCACGAAGGAATTTTACGGTAGCTGTTACAGCGCCTTAAAGGAAGATGGGATCATGGTCTACCAGCATGGAAGCCCATTCTACGATGAGGACGAGCTGGCCTGCCGCAGTATGCACCGAAAGGCATTCCGCTCCTTCCCGATCAGCCGTGTGTATCAGGCGCATATTCCAACCTGTCCGTCCGGATACTGGCTCTTCGGCTTCGCTTCAAAGAAATATCATCCCATCAAGGATTTCAAACCCCGGGAATGGGATGCATTAAATATCGAAACCTGGTATTACACGACACATCTTCACATGGGCGCGTTCATGCTGCCGAAGTATGTTGAGGATCTTTTAAAAGAGGAGGAAAAATAAACATGAGCAGATTAATGATCATCGGCTGCGGAGGTGTTGCGTCCGTAGCGATCCACAAGTGCTGTCAGAACAGTGATGTATTCACAGAAATCATGATCGCAAGCCGTACCGTATCCAAGTGCGATGCCTTAAAGGAGAAACTTCAGGGAACGACAAAGACGAAGATCACGACCGCGAAAGTGGATGCTGACAACGTGGACGAGCTGGTGGCTTTAATGGAAAGCTACAAGCCGGATGCAGTGTTAAACGTTGCACTCCCGTATCAGGACCTGACGATCATGGATGCATGCTTAAAGGCCGGCGTGAACTATATCGATACCGCAAACTACGAGCCGGAGGACACCGACGATCCGACATGGCGCGCGATCTATGAGAAACGCTGCAAGGAAGAGGGCTTCACCGCATACTTCGATTATTCCTGGCAGTGGGCATATCAGGAGAAATTCAAAGAGGCTGGACTTATGGCACTCTTAGGAACAGGTTTTGACCCGGGCGTCACAAGCGTCTTCTCCGCGTATGCGTTAAAGCACTATTTCGATGAGATCCACACCATCGACATCTTAGACTGCAACGGCGGCGACCATGGTTATCCGTTCGCTACAAACTTCAACCCGGAGATCAACCTCCGTGAGGTATCCGCAAACGGCTCCTACTGGGAGAACGGCCACTGGGTAGAGACAAAGCCGATGGAGATCAAGCGCGAGTACAACTTCCCGCAGGTCGGCGAGAAGGATATGTACCTCCTGCACCACGAAGAGATCGAGTCTCTCGCGAAGAATATTCCGGGCGTAAAGCGCATCCGCTTCTTCATGACCTTCGGCCAGAGCTACCTGACCCACATGAAATGCTTAGAGAACGTTGGAATGCTTTCCACTTCCCCGATAAACTTTAACGGACAGGAGATCGTTCCGATCCAGTTCTTAAAGGCTCTTCTTCCGGATCCGGCATCCTTAGGTCCGAGAACCGTCGGAAAGACAAACATCGGCTGTATCTTTACCGGTGTGAAGGACGGAAAAGAGAAGACGATCTATATTTATAACGTATGTGACCATCAGGAGTGTTACAAGGAAGTCGGCTCCCAGGCCATCTCCTACACGACTGGCGTACCGGCAATGATCGGTTCCATGATGGTAGTAGACGGAACCTGGAAGGGCGCAGGCGTATTCAACGTCGAAGAGTTCGATCCGGATCCGTATATGGAAGCGCTGAACAAGTGGGGACTTCCGTGGGTTGTGGATGAGAATCCTCAGATCGTGGAATAAAAATTTGAAAATGATGACTGTTCGGCAGATTCGTGCTGTCCGTGGGAAAAATGCGGAATGTGGAACAATTTCAAGTACAGAAAACACCTCTGGCAGGAACGAGTTGTCAGAGGTGTTGTTGTATTGTGATGCGGCAGTAAAAATGAACTTCGTTTTCTGGTAGGACTGAAATGTGTATCGGAAACGAGTCAGTAATTGGAGAATAAAATGAAGATTAATGAATTACCCACTCCATGTTATGTGATCGATGAAAAAAAACTTAGAGAAAATCTGGAAATCTTAAAGAAAGTCAAAGACGACACCGGCTGCAAGATCCTCCTTGCACAGAAGGCATTCTCGAACTTCTTTGAGTACCCGCTGATCGGGCAGTATCTGGACGGTACCACAGCCAGCGGTCTTTTCGAGGCAAAGCTTGGATATGAAAAAATGGGAAAGGAGAATCATGTGTTCGCTCCGGCCTTCAAGGAATCCGAGATCGGCGAGATCACCGATATCTGCGAACATCTGGTATTCAATTCTTTTTCCCAGCTTGAAAAATACGCGGACTTCTGCAAAGAAAAAGGCGTCAGCATCGGCATCCGCGTAAACCCGGAGTGTTCCACTCAGGGCGACCACGCGATCTATGATCCATGCGCGCCCGGCTCCAGACTCGGCGTGACACTGGCGAATTTCCGGGAAGATCTCGTGGAAAAGCTTGACGGGATCCATTTCCATACTCTCTGCGAGCAGAACTCGGATGATCTGGAGACGACTCTGAAAGTTGTGGAAGATAAATTCGGAAAGTACCTGAAGCTTCCGAATATCAAATGGCTCAACATGGGCGGCGGACACCATATCACGAGAAACGATTACGACATCGACCGTTTAGAACGCTGCATCCGCCATATGCAGGAGACATATGACGTCACTGTCTATGTGGAACCTGGGGAAGCCGTGGCGTTAAATGCGGGATATCTTGTGACAGAAGTCATGGACATTGTGGATAACGGCATCAGGACACTGATCTTGGACGCTTCCGCCGCCTGCCATATGCCGGATGTGCTGGAGATGCCCTACCGTCCGCCGTTAAAAGACTCCGGAGAAGCGGACGAAAAGCAGTACACCTACCGTCTCTCATCAATGACCTGCCTTGCGGGTGACGTGATCGGCGACTATTCCTTCGACCACGAGATCCAGATCGGCGATAAACTCTATTTCGAGGACATGGCGATCTACTCCATGGTAAAAAACAACACCTTCAACGGCATGTGCCTGCCGTCTATCGCGCGAATGGATGAGAATGGGGAGTGCAGTGTGGTGAAAACCTTTGGGTATGAGGAATTTGTGAGAAGACTGGGATAAAAAAGAAACATGATTATAGAAAACGGGGCTGCCGCTTGCCAAAATTGGTGCGGCAGCCCCTTCTCATTATTTTCGTTTTACAACGGCTGTTTTTCCACGAAAAGCAATCCCGATTTTTATGATCGGCCGGGGAGGACAATTCTGAATAAAAAAGCCGAATGAACGTTAATTTCA
>ERZ1106964.1640-NODE-1640-length-14633-cov-29.477706_pt1 | contig 14633 bp, 4 predicted proteins | sample MGYA00403682_ERZ1106964 | MGnify/ENA primary metagenome ERZ1106964 (study PRJEB35170, sample SAMEA104062451) | human gut metagenome | biome: human gut; feature: human-associated habitat; material: faeces | place: Denmark | collected 2013-04-10 ...
TTTATTAAATGCACCATTTTTTATACCCAAAGATGCAGACTTGCTTAGAAATAGAAAAGTTAATACAAAGAAACGCCAAAACCGACATTTGCCGGAATTGGCGTTTCTTATATTAGGGACTTATTTTACAGCCCCTTGCACCTCGTAAGAGGTGTATGGGTTGAAATTTCTAGTGTAATTGGTATAGCATTTTGTTTCGCATGTTGCACCCCGCGCGGGGTGCAGGGATTGAAATAACATATTTCAAAAAACAAAGAAAAACTACTCTTGGCTTAAGCCCTTGAGTAGTTTTCTTTTGTGTTACAATATATTATTACATCAACAGCTATTATCCAAACAATTAATGTGTCTGGAGTGTATCATAGTCCCTACCTGAGTTAGTGATGCCATATACCGCAAGCAATGTCGGTATCGAGTTTGCCTTGCCTGGATATGTCGCACTGTCGACGAAATTATACGTTTTCCCGTTGGCTGCAGTAATCGATCCATTGTCCATAAGCTGTGAATATCTCAGGTTGTAGACCGCTCCGTATGCTGTGATACGTGCTGTTTCGAGGATCATGTATCGGTTCTCATCTCCATGTTCTTTGAGGTAATCTGGGTCATATTTCTGGTACGCATAAATCTTATCCCCGGTATCCTCGTCGGTAATCATATCGTAAGGATTGATATGCTGCTCTTTACCATCTTTATCCACGGTCACATCCGTAAATTTTGCAGAAGACGGCAGCCCGAGTGTTACGTGCCAGCGGGATGCACAGAAACTGTACTCATCCTCTGAAACCCCATTAGATCCAAGGTCATTTCCAATAGCATCAAATTCCTTGAAGAGCTCCTGGTCATCATCACCATTAATATCTTTATGGAGTGCTGTAACTTTACTGTTTCCAATAAAAGTACGGGTACGTCCATTCAGGTACAGGAACTGCGCGTTACCCTCGCGGTAGCCATCCCCCATCGGGATAGACAGCGGTGCAACAACCTCTTCTTCCATACCAGTTAATGGATTTTTTTGGGTCATCGGCATTCCATTTGCATCGAGTATTGTACGGCCGAGCACTTTCGATGCCGTTTCGGTCGCAGCCTTCTCTTCATCGCTGTAGTTCCGGCGTGCCTTCTCGTCATCCCAGTTCAGTAACATAGCATGGTCATAAATTTTGTCTTTCTGCTGATTAAAGTAGTCTGTTCCATACTTATCCATAAGACCAAACTCATTAACAAGCGTTACATCTTCATTCCGGCTGCCCCACACATCAACTGCCATGAGCTTGTCCTTCTTAGTATCGAGGATGTAATATTTCGGCTCGATCTGGACGTTTCCGTCCGCGAAATCCCGGCTTAATACCTGGATATCCCATAAGAGGTTGTATCCAAGCTGAAGCTGCTCACTCTTTCCCCGCAGTGCTGCGATGTTATTCTTTGCTGACTCAAGCGGGGTTGATACGCACCTGCTGGAGTCCTCTCCTACATCAGACCACTTTGCTGTATGCCATGTATTGTACCACTGGTTATATGCGGATACCTTTTCGCCCCGGATATCCGTTGCGGTATCTCCATTATTTTTATGCCATGACAGGTATGCGTTCTGTATACTCTTATCGACTGCATGAACAATACCATCTATATACCATTTATCATCATTTGTCTTACGTTTGAACAAATTGCTAAAGCGGAGGTCGGTACTATCCTGCACCGTGAGGTTGCCAATCCTTGATATTAAATCGACGAACGTTTGCTTATATGCCGAATGTTTTGCCGTCAGGTCAATTGCACGTTCTGCATTTGTAATGCTCGAGTTATCCTGAGAGCAGTCAAGTGATAACGCTCCGTCACGATCGTACGGATTTTCACTGCCGCTCGGGGAAGGCTGGTTGTTGATTGCTTCCACAGCATACTCAATGGTAGCACCACTCATCTCATGGTTGTCAAGCTGGGCGTAGAACTGATATGTAAATCCATCATCACGCTCCGACAAGCTGGTCAGATCGTAACAGTTGTTTTTAACGTTGCGGTTCGTCACCTTGTCCGTAATTTCCAGCTGGAACCATTGACCCGCAGGGTGCTCCTCAAAGGTTCCGTTCCGATTATACAAAACAGAAAATGGGAATTTAATCCATTTCTCCCTGGTCCACTCCGTGCAGTCATAATTATTCGCATATCCTTTTCCCTTCCGCTGTTCGGTCTGGGCGATTCCATAATCATCTGACTCATAAAAATCGCCACTGTTTGGGAAGTAAATATAAAAATAGTTATCAAGCAGGACGAAATCTCCAAATTTCAGCGGCTTGGACGTTCCCGGTTTTCCTGCATTTGCCTGCTCTGCACCCTTTTTATGCAGCTCATCATTATGACATGCATCATAACAGATCTCATTGCCAGCATCGTAATGTCCAATCTTTCCGTTAACTGCCTTATGATGCGGTTCCTTGCACTGCAGGACATAAGTGGTCTTGCAGTGCTTCGTGCATACATGGCTGTCGTAGATGCACTGGCAGCTCCAAAACGGGTTTATGATGGTATGTCCATCTGTAGTGACACTGTTCGGAATCAGTGAATAATTATTTCCGGTTGCTTTCTTAACCAGGTCAAACACTTTGTCCGGATCATAGTCAGTGTGTGCTTCGATAACAGTGATCTTTGCGTACCCATTTCCGCTATGCTCTCCGGTTATACCGGATACATCTGTCAAAGAAGGGGAAGCAAATCCCGAACCACCGCCAGCACCAGCGTCGTCATCATCATTCCGCGAATAGCTTTCGTAGCTTCCGCCACCTCCATAGAGACCGCCGCCCCCGCCACAGGTATTCCAACCGGAATTCGATCCTCCTTTTCCAAATGATCCGCTGAAATAAGCATTTCCAGGTCCGCTGACAGTTGCGCCTTCCCCTTTCGTGCCACATCCGTTTCCACCGGTTGTACCACTCTGGTTTGCGCCGCCTCCGGCTCCACCAGCTCCGGAACTTCCTCCGGCTCCGCCTCCTGCTACAAGCAAGACACTGTTCTTATTATTTGATAATGCAGCTAATTCACCGTTTGCTGTTGCAAAATGTGTTGCACCGCCGCCATATCCATGGCATCCGATACCTCCACCATTATATGTACCTGCAGACTGTCCAGCTACAATGTATACGGTAGTTTCATTTGCAAATGTTACTGTTCCGGCTGAATATCCACCCTTTCCAGGGTTTCTGCCTCCACCGGATGCTCCCCATGCTTCCAGCTTATATTTACCAGCCGGGAGGGTAACACTTTTCACGGATCCGGAATAGTCATAGGTATAGGTCTTTCCTGCAGCTACGCTGCCTGCAGATCCGCCGCTGCCACTTCCATAGCAATTCTTCAGCTGATCCTTAATTTTACCCCATACCGCAGATCCAAGCATTTTTCCAAGGTCTGCAGTGTTTCCGTTGCTTGCTTCATCTACTGCAATCTTAAAACCTTCCGATGGCGTGTCCATGCATGCTTCTGTATGCACATGTCTGTTGTTTTCTGATGTCTGTTTCTGGTAGCCATCATCAAACTTGCGTGTCCAGTCAATCGTTCCGGCTGCAGTGATTTTTACAAGACCGTTTCCACGGCGTACCCCGGACTTCATTTCTGTGTTTGTAAGACCGGATGCTGTATATCCCGAACCGCCGGCACCGCCGCCATTATTTGCATTAGTGACATATCCACCGTACCAGCCACCTCCGGCACCGCCAGAATCAGTTCCAAATGTTACAGATTCCCCAACACCCTGTTTGTATCCGCTGCTCTGGGTTCCTCCCATTCCGCAGCCACCCATATTCTGGTTGGCTGAGTTATAGTCACAGGATGCAGTTTCAGAGTCTATCCTCATCCGTGAAGAACCCCTTGCATGGAAACAGAATTCCCAGATAGTATATGGATTCTGTCCGGAATCTGCAGAAGTTCCGTCGGTATTTGTTGTAGATGTAAGTCCACTTGGTACGGTAAATGAATATCTGTATTCATTACTGTTTGCTGCTTCAACCGTATAATTTCTTGTCTGGTATCTTCCATAATTGGTATATACAACCGGATATCCATTTGTAAGATTATCACCTTTTACTGTTATCGTAACCTTTTGTCCCGGAAGATAGGTTTTATATGGGCCAAATACACCCTGTTCACTTCCATTCGTTACTGCACTGTTACCAGAAAGTGTTGTTCCGGTACGCAGTGATAAACCACTTGTTGGTGTCCATGTCGCATTTCCGGTAGATTTTATATTTTCAATGTATGCATTTTCACCATTCTTTCCACCGCCGTTTCCACCGCGTCCATCATCAGATCCACGGCTTCCCCCGCTGTTGTCTGCTCCGCCACCGCCGCCGGCAACCAGAAGTGTTCCGTCCGGGTTCCAGCTTGTTGCTGCAGGATTATTTGTGGTAGAAATATGTGACATTCCTCCACCAGAACCGCTGTCAGCAACACCACCGTCACCACCGCCGTTGTAACCACCAGCTGGTCCTCCAAAGCGGTTTGTCCCGGCTCCATATTTTCCAGCGCCGCCAACAAAAACATAAATTTTCTGTCCTTTCTTTAAGCTGATATTTCCTTTGGAATATCCACCATTTCCAGCGACAGAACTTGTAGTTTCCCTGTCAACGCTGTCATCATATCCATCACCGCCAGAAGCTCCCCATGCCTCAAGGGTATAGACTCCGTCTGCCGGGGCAGTGAATGTCTGCACATCACCTGTATAATTGTAAGTATACTGTACCTTTTTATCACTTATGCCATTGTAATAATCCTGTGTTGTTTTGGCGTGTTCTGTTACACCTGCAAAGCAGGATAAGGTATGCCTGTATGAAATACCGTTTGCGTCCTTTTCCGGTGCAAGCCTTGTAACTGCAAGATTATCCAATGAATAACTGCAGTCATAAACGGTATCATAAGCTGTATCATTGGAAGTTGAATCATCCTGGTTACCGAACCAGATGCCGTCACCAATGTAATTTGTCATGTCCCCAGAAGAATTCTTTGTTTTGGTAAAGGAAATTTCTTTTCCATCCACGGTTGCGCCTGTATTGGCATCAACGGTATAAGAACCGTCTTTGTAATTAATCTTCTTAGGAGATAACACCACAGAATCCATTCCGAAATGATACTGAATAGTGTTCTTTCCATCCTTTACCAGAGGAGAGGTCGTAGATGTATATTCCGATCCATCTGCAAGCACGATCTTCAGTGAACCGTCCGGCTCTGCAAGAAGTTTTGTTGCCCGGGTAGTAAACAGTGCCTTTTCTGAATCCAGTGCATTGTGGAAATTAAATACTCCCTGGAGTTCATAAGTATCACTCTTTGCTTCTTCTGTATCCACTCCCATTGCGCTCCATGACATTGCAAGGGATGCGCTGCCGTTTCCGGAGAGGTAACGGTCCGGCTGGTTCTCATCATCTTCGGACGTGCCTTCGAATGCCTCAAGTCCGTCATAACGCTTGATGACAAAGCCACTGTCTGCGAGACTGACATCCATGTAAGTGCCTCCAGGGGCAAGGATATTACTGATAATGGAATCATAGCTGTGTACGACTCCATCATCGTCTTCCACATCACTGTGCTTTGCATTGTCAACATTAAATGCCGCCCTGCGCACCGGCTTTCCATACTGGCAGTTTAACAGCCGGTACTGGCATTCTTCTGCTGTTCCCGGACAAGTCGCATCATCAGCTTCCTTATTCATCTCCGCTGCCCCGCTTTTATCATCGCCGAGCACACGCTGGTCCATTTCCTTGTTTACCGTAAGGATATTTGCCCCCTGTACGGAAACCGGGTCATGGACAACGATGTTGTTGACTTTCGTCTGTCCGTTTGTGTAGATGGAATCCATGGTATAACCGACTCTCCCGACTACGCTGTCGTTCTCGTCTGTATACTTGAATGTATAGTTGGTAATATCATGCGATTCGGCGTTTTTATCAGCACCAAAGTTCGTATATGTAACCAGCGGGATAAAGAATGCACGGGACTGCCCTGTGACATATTCCTGGTTCGGGTTCGTCGGGCACTGTGCAATACCGTCCTGCATAAGCACAAGTCCGGCATTACCAAACTGCGCCGGTTCCGGTGCATCCGTCTGTCCGTTCAAGGAAGGGAGAATCCGGTTAATCCAGCTGTATTTTCCCCATACATCCTGCTTGGTAGGTGCAGTATAAACATCCGCAGTATTTGTTCCCATCCGCGCTGATCCGCTGCCGCAGGTGTCATAGTTTGTTCCGCCATAAGTGTTTCCACATCCAGGGGAACAGATATTTCCATCAATCGAATCCGATTTTGTCTGCATGATGGTTTTTACATCGTCCATCTGCTTCTGTTTTGTTTCAATCGTCCTTGCAGATGTTACTTTTGCAAGATCCAGGGTATTTCCATTCTCATCGGTATCTGTGATATGGTTATACTTCTCTTCATCTTTATCAAATGCGGTTTCTACAACTGCATTGCCTCCGGTGCCCTGGTACTTCGTGGATGTACTGCTGTAATTGCCGTTATAGCTTCCTACATTAAGGTTTGATGTCTTCTTAACCAGCGGGTTATTCGTCCACATCTTATCTTCCCACATCCATTTTGCCTTGCTGACATTCTCTTTTTTGAGATTGTTCATATCTGCCGGCTTGGAATACCACAGGGTATCCTCATAATTTTCCTGGCACTCATGATGTTTTGTTTCTGCAGTATCCTGGTAGTAGACAATACTTTCATTGCCTGAACTGGTCTGCAAAATCAGGAAATCTGAAATAACAGTTGCTTTACAGTTCAGCTTACGTCTCTTATCAAAGCGTTTCCACTCGAACGTTGTCTTGTCCACTGCATCGGCTGTGTTATTGGTATATCCGGTCTTGGTCCTTGCTGCTTCCCCGGCTTCCCCTTTTCCTTCCCCGCTTGTCTTGGCATTATCGTGTCTGTTGCGGAGGTTGCTGTATGTACTGTTTGTATACAGGCATCCCCTGCACCAGCTCTTTTTATGGCCGTTTGCCGTAACTACAACCGGGCTTCCCCCATGGGATGCAGTCTGTCCGTCACAGGAATCTGTACGGGTCAGCTTTTTATCACTGTTAAATTCTGTCCATGTGACATCATCATCCTGTCCGGTCTGCAGGCTGTAGCGGATACGTCCGGCTTTTGAAGTATCTGCCTGCGCAATGTTATAAAAAATATTCGGATCATATCTTACGATCTTCGATTTTACAATATCAAGGTCATTTTCTGAGGTGTCCGTCCAGGTTTCTTCCCCGTCTGCATCCGGGTCATCCCCTATATCCCCGGTCTCATAGTCCGGGACAATAAGATCGCCGTTTTCATCATACTCTTTATCGTTTGCGGCTTCCGTGCCTTCCACACCGGACAGGTCCGGATCAACGACCTGAGTATTATCCTTATTATCTTCCTTCTCTTTCTTTACTGCATCCGCTTCTGCTTTTCCTGCTTCCCCTTCAATACTGCTTCCGCTGCCATCATCTGTCTTACGGATCTCCCCCATGCCTTCGGCATAGCCTTCCTGCAGCTTCCATACCTTAAGGTTCGTGAAACGGATCGTATCGAAACGCAGCTTCTGGATCCAGGTATCCTCGATCGCCGGGAGTACATGCTGGCAGCATGCGCCACAGAGGTCATGTGCCCCAAACTGGGTCAGGCCGCTTTTCTTTTCTACTTTCAGCCCGCTTTCCCCGGCATTGCCATCATAGTTCTTTGCCGTAATGCTTCCATCCTTGAATGTTACTTCAATTTTGTACTGGATGCTGGAAGATTTTCCATCCACAGATCCCTTGTATCCGCTCCAGCTGGAGTGTCCGGTTACTTTTCCGTGCTCATCCGTTGTATGGGATCCGGAAGCAGAAGCTTTATTACCTTTGGTATAGCTCCATCCGGTTCCAAGGTCGGATGACGTATTTGTTCTCTTTGCGCTTGATACAAGATCTGATGATGTATAGGTTCCTCCGCCATAAGACCGTGAGGAACCGGTATCATAGCTCTTTTCCCCTCCGGTCAGTGTAACCTTGATCGTAGCGGTTCCTACATGGTATACCCTTTTATATCCGTCAGAGTCATCAATACGGTAGACCGTGCCATCTGCACTTTTACCGATTTGTTCCATCTTCTTCGCCCAGTTTGCAGCCTGCCCTAATGCTGTATTGTAGGCAGAAACATCCCAGTTTGCCGGGGTCGGGGACATGCTGTATACTTCACCGGCATTTCCGCCCTCACATGGTTTTCCGGACGGGTTTACATTCGACCCGCTCTGTGACCACCGGGAAGTATTGTTCCCGATCGTCCCTGTCCATGTCGCATGGAATTTGGTTGTGCTGTCGTGTCCGTTTACGGTCGTGTTATAACCGGCAGCGCCCTGCGGGTTTACGGCACTGTTCTTTTCTGCAGTGACCGTTTTTTCCTGTTTCCTGTCATTGGCATCTGCAACAAAAGTCTCTTCTTTTGTATTCCCTGCGGTAAGTGATTTTAAAGTATCACCTTTCTTGTACTCACAGTCCGTGCTGTTGAAAACACTCTTGTATCGTCTTGTGGAACGGTAGCTGTTTTTACTTCCACCTGAAATTTCCTTGAGGTAGTAATCATCATAGACTGCCTGCATGTTGACAATGAATTCTGACCCGCCGGTTGCAAAGTACAGGGACCTTGTGCTCGGCACACCTGCCATTGCTTCAAATGTCTCATTATAAATGGACCCTTCCTTTAATTCTGCATATGCTTCCGGAATGGATTCATAGGTGTCGGAAAGGTTCACATCCTTCGTATCATCCTTGTGGTAGATATACTGTGCAATGACATTGTTTGTTGTTGCGCAGCCACCTGCCTTAAGGTCAGACATGGATGGCTTTGTTTTTTTGACCGAACTTCCATTTATCACGCTTGTCCATTTTGTCTTCGCACCACTGCCGGATTTCTGCATGATATACACTTTTGCTTTCCAGTTCACATAATAACTGCCGGTGCCGGAAATCTTAAACCCTTTGGTACGCACATCTGCATTGGAAATGCGCCAGATCAGGCTCCGGTTTGCCTGCAGGTCTTTACCACCAATCTGTTTTGCAGACACAAGCTTGTTGTAATTCTGTTCATCTCCCTTTTCACTTCCCTTGTTGGTGGAATCGTATGCGTTGAGCGCCTTATAATAGGTAACTTCTTTTTTTGCATCATATTTGGTTCCTGTTTCCGGATCCGTTACCTGCTGGACACTTTTTACAATTTTCGGATCGAGCAGGCTCGCAGCGGTTGTCCCGTCTGCATTTTCAAACACAATCTTTACATAGTATTTATCCGATGCAAGAACCTTATCGAAAAGTTTCTTGGATTCCTTGTCTTTCCCCGGGGACAGTTTCACATACAGGTTGTCCTTAATAGTTGCTGTGTGTGTTTTCCCCGTCATACTGTAAGACTGGAAGGTATCCTTGATATCTTTTCCATCCTGGGCCGGTTCCTTACCGTTCACATCCTTGCTGTAAATGGTAAGATTCAATTTCACATCCGGGGTCTCTTCCGGCTGTGTGGAAGTCCAGTAAAAACCGTCAACTGCGTAAGTACCATACTGCCATGCTATATTTTTTGCCGTTCCCTTAAACACGTTAATACCCTGCTGGGACCCGACTGTTTGAAGCAGTTCGACCGTGGCCAGCCTGTTGTATACCCTTGCATTCGGCTTCCCGTTTTTATTGGACATGCTGTAATAAGCCTTTGTCGTGCGCATGATGACCATGCGGCTGTACCAGTCTTTGCCGCTGCCCGTGACGGATTTTGTATTCTGCACTGCCTTTGAAAGCCTGTCATAATACGTGCCGTAATCAGCATCTTTATACTTTGTTTTGGTGACAACGCCTTTCTTCGTTGCGACCTCTCCATTGTGCGCCTGGTAGTTCTGGCCGGATTTATCATCATATGCCGCAAAACCAATAAACCCTTTGTTCAGGCTCTTTGCATTTACACTCTTTAACGATGCAAAGGCGTCTGCTTTGCCGGAAAAGTTGTAATGCTTATTAATGACACTTCCGCAGGAGGCATAGGTGACCTCTTTGCTCGTGGCATAAACCATTCCCATGTCCAGGCGGATGACAACGTTTTCCAGGCTGCTGCTTCCGCCCTTTCCATTGCTTCCGTCGGCCGCTGTTTTCGCATATGTTGTTACAGCTTTCAGCCATTCGTTTGCTGCTTTTTTGTCACCGCTTGACTGGGCGAGGGCGTAACCGCTTACCAAAAGGTCCAGGTAATGCGTGTTGTACTCATCATTCAGGACACGTTTTTTAACCTCGTCCATTTCCCTGGTGGCACCCGGGGCAAGCACCTTTTTAAAACGGGAATTGCCCTGGTAAATACTCCGGAGTACCTGGGACCCGACCATGTTTTTGTTTGCTGCATCCCTTACCCCTTTCTGGGTACCATATAATCCCTCTTTTGTTCCGTTTTTGGAGAACATTTCCGTGCCATAGGATTTACTGCTGAGTCCGGCAGCTGTCGTATACCGGAGGAAGACATCTGCCATTTCCGGTGTTGTCGTATACTGCCCCTTGCTTGTTTCATTTACATTTGCGATAGAAGAATACAGTCTTCTGGCACGGGCAAGGTTTGTTTTCCCCTTGGATGAAAAGCTTTTCCCGTTAAAACCGATAATCTTATTAATATCATCCTTACTCAGTTCCGAGAAATGTGCATAGTTGCACACTTCATACTTTTCCTTGGAATCATTGGATGTGACTTCCACAAAAGATTTCTTGTTTTTTGATGATTTTTTCTCTTTGTTCTTGATATATTTCTTTAAATCGGCATAATAAATGCCTGCCTTATTCTTCCTGCTGCCGGCAACACCGTCCGTGACACCCTTTGAAGTTTTCTTGAAGCTCCCGGCATCCTTTTCCTCATACCATGGATCAAGATCGTAAAAAATAGACTTTTTATTCCCTTTCGCACGGCCGGTCACAACGGAACTCTTTCCCTTCATTATCCAGGAATGGTGGTTGCTGGACGTGATGACACGCGGGACGAATACCAGGGTGCTGTCATCATATTCATACGAGTTCTGCATCGCGAGGATGTTGGACGTAATCGCATGATGCAGGGCATTACTGTACTTGTAGATTGTTTCCCCCTTATCCGTGGTTCCCATTTTGTCGATCCAGTATGGGTAATAGTCCGGCTGGTCTTTGGGAGCTTTGTTAGAGTCTGCATATTCTTTCTTTGCATCTTCCACGACTTCCGGGTCGTTGGTGGACGCTACCGGGGAAGCATCCTCATTTTTATTATCATTTTTCCCACCATAATACAGTGTTCCTTTCTTATTCACCTCATTGAGGTCATAGGTAACCACCGATACCCCGATAACGCCTGGTTCATAAACGGTTGGATTATTGCCACTCCCACCAATATAAGATGGGCTGGATGTATTGCCACTGGTTCCGTAATCATTCGAAGCCCCGTTACCCTTTGCTGCATAAATGATTGTGGCCTCGGCACACCCAAGGATGGCTGAAACCGCAATCAGCACCACTGCTGTCAGCGCTGCCCCGTGCTTTCCCATCCACGCAGCAAGCTTTTTGAAAAACCTGCTTTTGTATCTGCTGTCTGAAATACCATTGTTCTTTTCCATGGTTTCCCTCCTTCAAAAAAGAATATCTATAATAAAACCGCCACTGCGGTAGCTTTTTTAATTTCAATCTGTTACAATAAATGTGAAATACTGTTTTTGCAGCCTTATTTTTTTGTTGGATGCGGAACCGGAAACCGGGAAAAGTGAAAACGTCAAAACAGGGAAATGTGTATGGTAAAAAAGTGTAAAAAGTTTTCCGTTTTTCTTTGACGTTTTCCAAAATGGCGCAATATATAAGGTGAAGGGAACAAAAGAAACCTTCAATTACTTATTCAAATATATTTACAAAATCCAAAGGAGGGTTTTATCATGAAGAAAAATGTTTTAAAAAAACTGATGTGTGCAGTCCTTGCCGCTGCATGTGTTGCCACTGCTGTTGTACCTGCAATGGCTGATGATGTTGTTACTGCTGAAGCCGCCACAAAGAAGGTTACTTCTGCGTACAGGTATCATTTAATAGGTTATGACAAAAAAGGCTACGTTATGGATGGCTTTTCAAAAGCCTCTTTTTACAAAGATCTGAATTCCCTGCCGACTGTCAAAACGGGGAAAACAACCATTAACGTACCGGCTGTGACATCCTCAGTAAAATCTGTATCCAAAGAAAAAGGAGAACCCCGGTACAAGTCCTTTGTAAAATTTAAAGCTCCAAAGACGGGAAAATACGTATTCTCACTCGACAACCTGCAGGGTACAGACGATAAATCTTTAAAATGCTTCAGTGGAAGTATTCGTAAGCCTGTCAAAAATGAAAAAAAATATACATTAGAAGATCTTTATCCTGACGAAGTTGGTGATTATACCACCCTTTACGAAAACAATTACCTTGCAAGGCTCCGCACAATTCTTAATAATTACAAGGCAGAGCATCCGGAATATGCAGATGTTATTGAGGAAACGTATATAGATTACACAGACTATGTAAACAAACGTCCTGTTAACAAAATCAAGTTTACCACCAAGCTTAAAAAAGGTCGGACTTATGTATTTTCTGTCGACAATATTGGAATGCAAAAAGCTGTCCCGCCTTATTTTACTACACACGGCAGCGATGAACAGAGTTGTCTGTGGGGTGGAAACTACCTGAAGGCATATTCATTCGACATGAATATCGAATACAGGAAATAAACTATTTACACAGTTGCACCCTCCGGGGTGCATGGATTGAAATATATTGAATGCAGGAAATAAGCTATTTGCATAGTAGCACCCTCCGGGGTGCATGGATTGAAATTTATATTGCACATGTGAAGCGTAATCGCCCCGCCCCAACACCACAAAAGGTCAACCGGGGCGGGGCTTCCCTTACTTCTGCGACATGAATATTTGACCACCCGACTCAAAAAAGGTCAGACCTATGTATTCGTTATTGACAATATTGGAATGCAAAAAGCTGTCCCGCCTTACTTTACTACACACGGCAGCGATCATCAGAGCTGTCTTTCTGGTGGAAACTACCTGAAGGCATATTCGTTTGATATGAATATCGAATACAGGAAATAAACTATTTACACAGTTGCACCCTCCGGGGTGCGTGGATTGAAATATATTGAATGCAGGAAATAAGCTATTTACACAGGTGCGCCCTCCGGGGTGCATGGATTGAAATTTATATTGCACAGGTGAATTGCCCGCCCCGCCCCAACACCACAAAAAGGTCAACCGGGGCGGGGCTTCCTTTGAACTGCGACATGAATATTTGGAAGTCCTATCCCTTTCTTTTCCAATGTCCACACACACAAAAAAGGATCACCGCTATGGATGATCCTTAAATTCTGCTGCTTATTTGATTGACTGTGCAAGTGCTACTGTTTGAGCATCTACACCACTTGCGATAATCTGCTCTGCCGTTTCGCCATTCCTCAAACGGTTAACCACAGCCACAAGCAGGTTCTGGCCTTCTGCGCGGCCTTCTACAAGACCTTTTTCAATTCCTTTGCGTTCCAATCTTTCTGCTACATCGCACATACAACCAACCTCCTTTTTATTGTCAGATTGTAAAATTTCCTCGTATCTTCGATCTCCAGCCATTACTGCCAAGAGTTTTAACATGGCATCGACATGCGTGATGACGGTTTGATCGTCCGGTACATAGTCCGGATTTTTTCTTCTCTCAGAAAAGAATCGAGCAACAATCCCAAAATCACTTTTAAATCTAGCAATCTGCTCATCCGTAAGCCATGCGATCTCGAATACATGGATGTTGTAATCACTCACATATTCATCAAGTCCCGCTGGAATATCCAAAAGTTCCTTGATGCTTTTCGGTGCTGTCCAATGTTCATTGCCAAAATACAGCACTATGGTAATCACTGGGACGATTTTATTCTTCCGGTCCAGCAACTGGCTCCTGTATGCAGTTCCGTCATAACTGAACACTCGAAATGGCATAAACTTTTCGACTTTAGTCTGATTTTCCATGCCACATAAGGCGATCCGGACATTTCCATCCATCCAATATTTTGCGACATCACGCTCCAATTCATGAAGTTTTTGATCACTTGCTTTGTATTGAGAATGAACAGAACTGTTTCTCAGCGAATCCGGATGTACTACATCTTTCCCTTCAAATACAAAAGCATTTATGATATCTGCAAAAACATCATTGTAATCCTCAAGTATTTTTTCGGTTAAATCTTTTTCACCCATATTTTTTCCTCTCTTTCCCTGTTTATGCAAATTTTTTGTTTCTAATCAGGGAAAGCTTAGGCATCCCTGATTATTTCAAATCAGGGACCATCCCTTATCTGATTTTATTATAACACCCGCAATCGAAAAAATACAGTGGGAAAATGGTCAGATAGCCATGTGCTGCGTGCTCGCATGTTTCTTTTCTCCCATAAATCCTCACTCTCCTTTCGATACGTGTTTGTTATTTCAACTTTAATATGAAACAAGAAAAGTTCCCCACCCCGGCTTCCTGCCACCAGAACACGGGTAGCTGGCGGAGCGCGAACCTCGCCATTCTTGAATTGGATTCCGGGAAAGAGATCGCGGTGAAACCATCTGAGATTAAGATTTTGGAAGAATAGCATTTGAAGGG
>ERZ1106964.1685-NODE-1685-length-14193-cov-5.128519_pt1 | contig 14193 bp, 10 predicted proteins | sample MGYA00403682_ERZ1106964 | MGnify/ENA primary metagenome ERZ1106964 (study PRJEB35170, sample SAMEA104062451) | human gut metagenome | biome: human gut; feature: human-associated habitat; material: faeces | place: Denmark | collected 2013-04-10 ...
CAACAGGTACTTCGGTTTTATGTGCCCAGTACTGGGGAAAAGGTGATAAAAAGACGGTAGAGAAGATTCTGGGTCTTGCAGAACGGATCTCCCTGATTATCTCTCTTATATTTTTTGTTATCTCCTTCACTATGCCAACGGCAATTATGAAGATTTTTACAAACAGTCCTGAGACGATCGCTGCAGGAAGTGAGTATCTGAAGGTGATTTCATTTTCATTTGTATTCATGGGATTCTCACAGATTTTTATGAGTGCGCTCCGAAGCATCGGAAAAATCATGCTGCCGTCGGTTACGTATATTGTTTCGCTTTGTGTGAATGTATTTTGTAATGCAACCTTTATTTTTGGATTGTTTGGCCTTCCAAAACTCGGTGTTACCGGTGTTGCACTTGGTACGGTGATCGCCAGAATCTCAGAAGTGCTGATCTGTCTGATTTATTCATTGCGCAGTTCGGACGTCAGATTCAGAATAAAATATTTTTTTGCTAAATCAGATATTCTGTTACAGGACTTTATAAAAATTGCAACTCCGGCGGTGATAAATGACGTTGTCTGGAGCTTTGCCAATTCAGCGTTTGCTGCAATTCTTGGTCATATTGGTGATGATATGGTTGCAGCAAATGCCGTTGCTGTTATGGTGGTAAATATCGGTGCTATCGCCTGCCGCGGTTTTGCCAACGCTACCACGATCATTGTCAGCCAGGAGCTTGGGAAAGACCGCATTGATACAGCAAGAGAGTACGGAAAACGAATGCTTACAATAACATTTATTGTCAGCCTGATCGGATGTGTCGTTATTCTGGCGATCCGTCCTATCATACTGGATTTCTACCGGGATAAATTAACAGAGACGGCTATTTATTATCTTGGCATTTTTATCATTATGACAACCTGGCGTTTTGTGGGCGAAGGTATTAATACCTGTCTTATATGCGGCTGCTTCAGGGGTGGCGGTGATGCCAGATTTGGAATGATCGTAGATACCATATTTATGTGGCTTGTTGCAGTCCCACTTACTTTTCTTGCTGCATATGTTTTTAAACTGCCGCCTGTCTGGGTATACTTTGTCATGACCCTGGACGAGTTCGAAAAAATGCCTGTGGTATTCATTCACTATTTCAGAAATAAATGGCTTACGAACATTACCAGAGATTTTGAGTGATTGCAGTTACCGTAAAGTTTTCTAAACAAGTTGATAAAAAACAAGACTGTCAGATTAAAGTTTCGGTAAATAAGGGGTAACATCATACTCCTGAATGAATTTTACAAATTTAGTTAACTGATCCGGTACAAAAACACCCTTTTTCCAGATGATACCAAATTTACTGGTGATTTCCGGGGATACCGGGATCACAACAAAATCACGGGGATTGGTAGCGAGAGAGGAATACAAAAAAGCCCCACATTTACCACCCCGGACAAAATTAAGGACAGTAACGAGCTGGCTGCAGTACATGTGGACATTTGGTGTGATCCCGGCACTGCGCAGACGGGTGATGACTGTCTGGGTTTGAACAGAGTCCGTATTGAATAAGATAATGGGCTCATCTTTTAACATATCCATTGTAATTTCTTTTTCACCGGCATACCGGTGCGTCTTGGAAACACAGTAGACATATCTGTCTTCCATCATGACATAACTGTTATATTTATCCAGATTATAAAAATCCATATTTGCCATGGCGATATCTAACTGTTCATTGTCGACTAAAGTACGGGCGCGGAGGGAGCCATATTCTAAAAGCTGAATGGGTATATTATACTGTTCCTGAAACTGGTCGGTCACCCGCGGAAAAAATACCGTGCTGATCATAGGAGGAATACCGATCCGCAGCGGGTGCCGCTTTTTTTCAATATTTGAAAAGTCGGTGTACAGTTCCTGCGTCTGTTTTAGAATAAATTCTGCTTTCTGATAAAAAGCCTCACCGTCTTTGGTGAGGGAAATTCTGTTCTTTCCATGGTTAAAAAGTTTCAGATGAAATTCTTTTTCCAGATCCCGGATCGAAGTGGAGATCGTAGGCTGGGAAACATAGAGCGCGTCAGCCGCGCGGGTAATACTATGGTAGCGGCATACCATACAAAAGTATTCTAATTGTGTCAGTGTCATAGAATCCTCCGTCATTGTACAGAAAAATTATACTATAGTTTCAGTATAGGGAAAAACTATGCTGACGTCAAGTATATGAAATGTACATTATACTGAAAATGCGATATGATGTGTTTACAAAAGGAAAACGACAAGGCCATGTCACTTTTTAACACGATAAAAAAGAGAAAAAAGGAGGTTTTCTATGAGCCCGACAGTAATTACATTAATATTTCTGGCATTTGCCATTATCATGTTTGTTACAGAGAAGATTCCGCTCGGCCTGACATCCATGATTGTCTGTGTTGGTCTTGTAATTACCGGTGTGTTGAGCGTAAGTGATGCTTTCAATGGATTTATCAACAGTAACGTGATTCTGTTTGTTGCCATGTTCATTGTAGGCGGGGCATTGTTTGAAACCGGTATGGCAAATGAGATTGGAAGTCTGGTAACAAAATTTGCAAAAACGGAACGCAGTCTGATTATCGCAATCATGGTGATTGTGGCAGTTATGAGCGGATTTCTTTCCAACACCGGTACGGCAGCAGTTCTTATTCCGGTTGTAATTGGAATTGCAGCGAAGTCAGGGTATAAGCGGTCAAGACTTTTAATGCCGTTAGTATTTGCAGCAGCAATGGGAGGAAATCTTTCACTGATTGGTGCACCTGGCAATATGATTGCACAATCTGCACTTGAACCGTTGGGATTGAAATTTGGATTTTTCGAGTATGCGATTGTCGGTTTGCCGATTCTGATCGTTGGTATTCTATTTTATGCTACGATCGGATTTAAAATTTTACCGCATCATGACACGACGGATGCAGATGATTCTATTTTTGATGAGTCACAGGATTTTAGCAATGTTCCAAAGTGGAAAAAAGTATTATCGCTGGTGATTCTGATTGCCACCCTGATAGGGATGATTTTTGAAGAACAGATTGGTGTAAAACTTTGTATCACAGGCTGCGTAGGAGCAATTTTATTAATCCTCACCGGTGTCATTTCTGAAAAGAATGCTTTAAAATCCATTGATTTAAAAACTATTTTCCTGTTTGGAGGTACGCTTTCTCTGGCAAAGGCACTCGAGGTTACTGGAGCAGGAGAACTGATTGCAGATAAGGTGGTTGGAGCATTGGGTGAAAATCCTTCTCCGGTACTATTCACTTTTGTGGTGTTTATTCTGTGCTGTATCATGACAAACTTTATGTCAAATACAGCTACTACAGCCCTGATGGCACCGATTTGTATATCCATTGCCCAGGGAATGGGTGCAGATCCAAGAGCAGTTCTGATGGCATGTGTCATAGGAGGTTCCTGTGCCTACGCTACTCCAATCGGAATGCCTGCCAATACGATGGTAGTCGGAGCCGGCAACTATAAATTTATGGATTATGTAAAAGCTGGAATGCCGTTGATCGTCATTGCAACCGTGGTCAGCATGATTATTTTACCAATAGCATTTCCATTTTATCCGTAGGATAAAATTTTTATCACGTAGGATAAAATTTTTATCACGTAGGATAAAATTTCACTTTTAAATTATATTATTGAAAAATCTGGAGGAAAAAGATATGTCAAATGAAGTACAAGTAAAGAAACTGACTGATATTATGGCGCAGTTCGTAGGATTTACAGCAAAGAAGCTGCCGGATGATGTTATCGCAAAATTGCAGGAACTGAGAGACAAAGAGGATTCTCCTATGACAAAGGTCATCTACGATACCATGTTCCGCAATCAGGAACTGGCATTGAAATTAAACCGTCCTTCCTGTCAGGATACCGGTGTATTACAGTTCTGGGTAAAATGTGGAACAAAATTCCCACTGATTGATAATCTGGAAGCATTACTGAAGGATGCAGTGATGCAGGCTACAGTTGCAACACCGCTTCGTCACAATTCCGTAGAAACTTTTGATGAGTACAATACAGGTAAAAATGTAGGAAAAGGAACCCCTACTGTATGGTGGGACATTGTTCCAAATTCCGATAAATGTGAAATCTATACTTATATGGCAGGTGGAGGCTGTACGCTTCCTGGCAATGCCACGGTTTTAATGCCGGGCGAAGGCTATGAGGGAGTGACCAAGTTTGTATTAGACCGTATGACAACTTATGGATTGAATGCATGCCCTCCACTTTTAGTTGGTGTCGGCGTTGGTACTTCCGTAGAAACAGCGGCATTAAATTCGAAAAAGGCACTGATGCGCCCGGTAGGTTCTCACAATGACAATGCTAACGCTGCTAAGATGGAGAAATTGTTGGAAGATGGTATTAATGCCATTGGTCTTGGACCGCAGGGGATGGGTGGCAATTACTCTGTCATGGGAGTTAATATCGAGAATACCGCACGTCATCCATCTGCGATTGGTGTGGCAGTAAATGTAGGCTGCTGGAGCCACAGAAGAGGACATATTGTATTTGATAAGGATTTAAACTTTACGGTAGATACCCATACCGGTTTTGAATATAAGGAAGAAAACTAATTCAGAAGGGAGAGAATAATTATGGCAGTAGAAATAAAAGATGGTAAGAAAATTCTGGTAACACCTGTATCGGCAGAGGATTTAAAGGATATTCATATTGGAGATATTGTATACCTGACAGGAGATATTACAACCTGTCGTGATGTGGCACACCGTCGTGTTGTAGAAGAGGGAAGAGAGATTCCGGTGGATGTCAGAGATGCTGCAATCCTGCATGCCGGCCCGATTATCCGCCCTTTGGGAGATGACAAATACGAGATGGTATCCGTAGGCCCCACGACATCTATGAGAATGGAAAAGTTTGAGTATGAATTTGTAGAGACCACAGGCGTCCGTGTCATTGTAGGCAAGGGCGGCATGAAGGAAAATACCGAGAGAGCCTGCAAGGACTTTGGTGCAATCCATTGTGTATTTCCTGCAGGAAATGCAGTCGTGGCAGCAGTAGAAGTGGAAGAAATCGTGGAGGCACAGTGGAAAGATCTGGGAATGCCTGAGACTTTGTGGCATTGCCATGTAAAAGAATTTGGACCACTGATCGTATCCATTGATTCTTATGGAAGAAACTACTTTGAAGAGAAGAAAGTGGAATATAATAAAAAGAAAGATGAGCAGGTCGAAATCATCAGCAAACAGGTCGGGTTCATCAAATAAAATCCGAACATAGTAAATATGTGTAGAAAAATAAAAGACCTTCTGTGGAAAAAGCTGGATTCATCAAAGGATGAAACAGGCTTCTGCAGAAGGTCTTTTTAATACAATAAGCAATGCTGATCATATATCACGGGCTGGACCAATGCGTATTGTGAAGAAAAAATAATTGACATAGCAGAAGTATTACCCTATAATCGTTCTAAAAAGAACAATAAGGAGGTGCAGATGTATTTCTGGGACAAGCATAAGACGATTACAAGCTATTATGAATTACTTTCTGGCGAGGTGTGCGATCAATATGAGTTAACACAGATGGAATACGATATAATTATGTTTTTACATAATAATCCACATCATAATACTGCAGCGGAAATAGTAAGGATCAGAAAGTCAACGAAATCACATGTTTCTTCTTCATTGAAAAAATTGGAAAACAAAGGTCTTATAAAAAGAAAACAAAGTAAAGATAATAAAAAACATATTGAAATTGTCCTTCTGGATGATGCGGCACTTATCGTGGACGCAGGATTAAACGCACAAAAACAGTTTGCACAGAATGTTTTAAGAGGGCTGACAGAAGAAGAAAAGCATGTGTGTATGAATGTATTTGACAAAATTTGTAACAATGCGGAAGAACTATTAAGAGGAGAGAGCAAGTGAAAAAGAGTAATTATAAACCACAGATTCCGGATTTGATGGAAGCAGTCTTTGATGCAGTGTATCTGACTTTTGATCTGGCAGCAGCAGTCTTATTTTTTTTATTCTCAAAAGGAAATATCCTGTATGTACTATATGGAATACTGACATTGACACTTTGTGGAGGGGATGCTTTTCATCTGGTGCCAAGAATTATAAGGGCTGTACGTGGAACCAATGATAAAATAAAGAGACAGCTTGGAATTGGATTGCAGGTATCGTCTATCACAATGACGATGTTTTATATTCTTTTAATGTATATATGGAAATATACATTCCCGGAATTAAAAATACCAGTAGTCATTGAGGTTGTTATATGGATATCAGCGGTTATCAGAATTGTGATCTGTATGTTTCCGCAGAATAACTGGTGTACAGATGAAGGAAATATGAAATTATCTGTCATAAGAAATGCGGTCTTTGCTGTTACCGGTATAGGTGTAATGATCTTATATCTGATTTCCGGAAATACATATGGATATCATATGACGAGGATGGCTGCAGCCATCATTATTTCTTTTGGATGTTATCTTCCGGTAACACTGTTCAGTAAAACAAAACCGCAGGTCGGATTATTAATGATACCAAAGACCTGCGCATATATGTGGATCATTGTAATGGGGCTTCAGCTTCTGTTCTAAGAGCAGTAATATCTGCAGAAAGGCAGGAAATTATAGTGAATGTAGAAAGATTTGTAAAACTAATGACAGGACATTTTGATAACAAAGAACAATTTACAGAAATGAAAGAAGCGGGGAAAATATTTCCATATGCACAGCATGTGAATACTGTCTGTAACGATAAAATAAAAAATCTGAAAAGTTTACACCAGCTATATATCAGGAAAAGGATGGTGTCTGGGAAGGGGGCAGTGTGAGCCAATTTACCCCGGTTATGGTATTCAGGCTGTGGGAGAAATTTTCAGACACTTGTCTGGAGGTATCCGAAAGTATGGAAGTCCATGGAAAGAGAACATTTGGATATGATGTGCCGATTAGATATAAAAGGGCAGCAAGTGAGGGATAAAGCAGGAAAGTTCATTGGTATTTGCCAGAGCAGAGTCTCTGGGAAAAGGGAGAAATATGATAATGTCAAAAGATGAATATTTAATTACAGATGAGCCCCTTAAAGCACTGACAATATTTGCAATGCCGATGATTCTCGGCAGTTTTTTTCAGCAAGTGTATAATATGGCTGATTCCATCATTGTTGGTCAGTTTGTCGGTTCCTCTGCACTTGCAGCTGTCGGTGCCTGTGCTGCACTGACGAATGTATTTATTTGTGTGGCATTAGGTGCCGGTGTCGGTGCAGGTGTGCTCGTAAGCCGCTATTTTGGTGCCGGAGATTATGGTAAAATGAAAACAATTGTGTCAACATCGTTGGTCAGTTTTCTGATTTTAAGCCTGTTTCTGGGTGGCTTTGGTTTTTGTTTTTCACATTCAATGATGAATTTATTACAGACACCAACTGATATACTGGAGGAAGCAGTACAGTATCTCCGCATTTATTTTGCAGGATTTCCATTTCTGTTTATGTATAATATTCTTTCAACGATGTTTAACTCAATTGGAGAATCAAAAATACCATTGGGTCTTTTGATATTTTCTTCTATTTTAAATATTCTTATGGATCTTTGGATGGTGGCAGGACTTGGTCTCGGTGTGTTCGGGGCAGCCCTTGCAACCCTTATTGCACAGGGGATTTCTGCGGTATTTTCATTTCTGATTTTCTTTTGCCGGATGCGTCAATATAAGAGTCAATTTCAGTGGTTTGATGGTCAGGAGTTACATTTGATGCTCAAAATTGCTGTACCGTCGATTCTCCAGCAGTCCACAGTGTCAATTGGTATGATGATCGTACAGGCGGTGGTAAATCCCTTCGGCACACAGGCACTCGCGGGATACGCGGCGACGATGCGGGTGGAAAATGTTTTTTCGTTGATATTTGTGTCCATCGGCAATGCGGTTTCACCGTATGTCTCACAGAATCTTGGTGCAAAGAAAATTAACCGCATCAAAAAAGGATATCACGCTGCGCTGGTATTAGACCTGTGTTTCGCAATTCTTGCATTTGTAGTTATTGAAACCATGTACACACAGATTTCTTCATTATTCCTGGGTAAAGATGGAACTGACTTAGCATATCAGGTGTCCGGGGATTATATGAGATGGCTTGGCTGTTTTTTCATCTTCATGGGTATTAAGATGGCAACAGATGGAGTTCTGCGTGGACTTGGGATTATGCGTCCATTTCTCATTGCAAATATAGTTAACCTTGCGATCCGCCTGTCTGTTGCCATGATTTTTGCACCATGTTTTGGCATTGCATTTGTCTGGCTTGCTGTACCTGCTGGCTGGTTTGCAAATTTTCTGATTTCTTATATGGCACTTAGGAAATCATGGCCGGTTTCAACGGCCTGTAACAGTGCTGCGAACGGATAGTTACTGTTCACAGGCAGGCATTTTCTGAACTGAAAATGCTGTATGATACAGTGGTGGCAGCAGATTTTGCCGATTTGGAATGCGAAGCATCGGCAAAATCCGTTACTGGAACGAGGTACGAGTGAACAGTAACAACGGATAAGTGACGGGATGTAAATATTTTATAATGGATGTTTTCAGGCTTGTTTTAATGTGTTAAAATATAGACTATAAATCCATGCATGATAGTGCAAAAAGCGGGAGGTTCTGTTATGGCAAAAGACGATTCATTAAAGAAACCAAAGAAGATAGAGGTCAATCGTATTATGATTTTTATATCATCGATATTGATACCATTTTTGTGGATTGATCTGTATTTAGTTTCGAAGAATACATCAAAACTGATGGTTGTGGGTATTATTGCAGCGCTTATTTTAGTATGGACAGGTTTGCTTGTCACATATATCCATAGGATGAAAAATGAGGAAAAAGCCCATTCGGATGAACAGGTAGAAGAACTGCTGCGTACAGGAAAAGCCAATTATCTGATGCAGAAAAAGTTAGCGGAAAAGATAGATAATATCGGAGAAAAAGATGCAGTTCCAGCGGATGAGATCATTACGGCACAGAAGGCAATTGCAAAGCTGATGCTTGCACGAAACAAAGAAAATACAGATGCTCTTATGCATTCGAATGAGCAGGTGATTGAAAAAACGTTGGAAGTAGAAGAAAAGCTTTCTGAAAACAGTCAGCAGATCATGGACATGCAGAAAAACCAGATGGATGAAAAATTACAGGAATTGACGCAAAGTCAGAAATTAGTTCTTGATAATTTAAATGATGTCAAAGAATCACTGCAGAGTGACATGCAGGATGTTTTGTCAAATATGATTCATGACACATTGGAGAAAGAACTTGCATCTGCCATAGAGCAGATACATACTTATGTGAAAGAGGCGGTAAGTCAGGCTGTTGATTCCGTAAAGGAGAATCTTGCTGCGGAAGTGCCGGTTATGGCAGCTGTTTCCCCGGCAATGGATGAAGAATTACCGGATCCAGGAATGCCGGCAGAAAGTGAAGAATTACCGGATCATGGAATGCCGACAGAAGATGAAGAGTTGCCGGATCATGGAATGCCGACAGAAAGTGAAGAGTTGCCGGATTCAGGAATGCCGACAGAAGATGAAGAGTTGCCGGATTCAGGAATGCCGACAGAAGATGAAGAGCTGCCGGATCTTGGAGTGCCGACAGAAGATGAAGAGTTGCCGGATCTGGGAATGCCGGCAATGGATGAAGATCTGTCTAATATGGAACTGCCAACATTGGGAGAAGAATTATCAGAAACAGAACTCCCGGATTTAACTGACGGCGGAGATCTGGATGAGGAACCGTCAATTGGAGAGATGCCGTTAATGGAAGAGGAAGAACCTGCGGCGGTTGATACATCCTTAATGGAGGAAGAACCGTCAATCGGCGAGATGCCGGTTTTTGATGATTTGAACGATGCTGCATCAGCCGTGGAGGAGGTGCAGGCAGAACCGGTAGAAGAAGTGGAAGCGGAAGAAGTTCCGATTACGGAGGAAGCAACAGTAGAGCCGGATACGGATGCAGTAACTTTGACAGAAGAAATTCCGGTATCTGCGGATGAGTCAGTGATTGAAGAAGTAAAAATTCCGGAAGAGACAACCGTTACGGAAGAAATCCCGGTATCTGCAGATGAGTCAGTCATCGAAGAAGTACCGGCACAGGAAGCGTCTTCATCCATGGCAGATATGAGCAATCCAAATAAGATCATGACACCGGATGAAATTGCAGCGTTGATCGCAAATTTATAGAAATGCATCATAAGTAAAACGCAATTAAAGATGTATTTGAAAGGGCGTGTGAAAAAATGATTCTTACTTTTTCACACGCCCTTTTTGACATTTGGTCATCAAAGCTCTGCGGTAATGCGCACGATCTCTTTGATCACAGCTACAGCAGTTTCCATTCCTTCCACACTGATGTGTTCGAATGGACCGTGGAAACCGTAACCGCCTGTGCCAAGATTCGGGCACGGAAGTCCCATAAAGCTTAAACGCGCACCGTCGGTACCGCCGCGTACCGGACGTGAGATTGGTTCAAGACCAACAGAAGAAATAGCTTTCTTTGCGATATCCACAACATAAGTATTTTTCTCAATGATTTCCAACATATTTGCGTAGGAATCGTGGATAGTCAGTGTAACAGTTCCGACACCGTATTTTTGGTTCATGGAATCTGCGATTTCCTGCATTTTTTTCTGACGTGTTTCAAACATCACTTTATCGTGATCACGAATGATGTAGGAAAGAGTTGCTGCGGCAACGTCGCCGGACATATCGGTCAGATGATAGAAACCTTCTCTTCCCTCGGTGTGGGCAGGCGTTTCCATTGGAGGAAGCTGAGACTGGATCTCACATGCAACGAGAGCGGCATTGACCATGATATCTTTCGCCTCACCAGGGTGGACATTCACGCCTTTGACAGCGAAAACTGCGCTTGCGGCATTAAAGTTTTCATAGGCAACTTCACCCTCGTAATCGCCATCTACCGTGTAAGCAAAATCTGCTTTAAAGTAGTCAAGATCAAACAGATCCGCACCATGTCCGACTTCTTCGTCCGGTGTAAACCCGATCCAGATATCGCCGTGTGGAATGTCAGAGGAGATGAGCTGTTCAGCAGCAGTCATGATCTCAGCAACGCCTGCCTTATCGTCTGCACCAAGCAGAGTTGTGCCGTCTGTCGTGATCAGGGTTCTGCCCTTTAAAGTTTTCAATTCCGGAAAATCAGATGTTTTTAAAACGTCACCGGTTCCTTTTAAAATAACATCCTCACCGTTGTAATCCGGAATGATCTGGGGTTTGACATTTTTACCGGAAAAATCAGGTGCCGTATCCATATGGGAAATAAAGCCGACCGCTTTTTTGTCTTCGTATCCAGGGGTAGCCGGGATCAGGCCGTAGATGTAACAGTGGTCTGTCAGTGTTACTTTCTGTAAACCAAGATCAAGTAATTCTTTTTCTAATTCTTTTGCCAGGTTAAATTGTCTGTCCGTAGAAGGAATCGTATCGGAATCTTCACTCGAAGTAGTCCAATAGGAAACATATTTTAATAGTCTTTCATCAACACGCATGATAAATGAGTGACCTCCTTTAAATTTGATAGACTAAAAAAGTGCGTTTTTCAGTCTATGAATAAAATACCACAGAATAGAAAATCCGCCAATGAAAAAAATGAAGATTTTCTAAAAAAACGCTTGCAATTTAAAAAAAATTAATATATAATATCATATGTGTTCACGAGAGATAAACATATGCGCCACTAGCTCAGCTGGCAGAGCACCTGACTCTTAATCAGGGTGTCCAGGGTTCGAACCCCTGGTGGCGCATTACGAAGTACCGATTTTATAGCAGATGGCTATGGGGTTGGTGCTTTTTTTTGTTCAATCTTTACTGTGTGATATCCAATATAAAATTACCCATAAGAAACAGAGCCGCCATAATTTTGAAAACAAGATCAAAATTACGACGGCTCTGTTTTTTTGTCAATAAATTGTATACAACATGCAATTAGCGGGAGGCAATGAGTTTACAGATCGGATTTCCTTTTGAGGAGAATTTTTCTTCGTACTCTGTCATAATATTTCCTTCATTTAAAACAGAATCATGATGGAGATCTCGGGTGGAGGCATCTAAATGCCATCCGGCTTCCGGGATTTCTTCTAAGGAAAAGGTAAAGAGATCCTGATTATCGGTCTTAAACTCCAGTCTGCCATCCGGTTTTAAAATGGCATCGTAACGCGCAAAAAACTGACGGGAGGTAAGACGGCGTTTTGCATGACGGTCTTTCGGCCAGGGATCTGAAAAGTTCAGATAAATACGGGAAACTTCATCTTTGGCAAAAACCTCTGTGACATCAGCGGCGTCCATGCAGATGAATCTTAAGTTTGGCATAGGAGTTTCTTCCATTTTCTGAAGCGCACGTAAAAGTACACTCGAATAGCGTTCGATACCGAGGTAATTGATGTCCGGGTGCGCCGCAGCCATATCCATGATAAAACGGCCTTTTCCCATTCCAATTTCAATATGGAGAGGCTGGGTGGAAGAAAAAACTGACTGCCAGTTCCCTTTTTTTGACTCTGGTTCCTTGATGCAGTATTCACTGTTTAAAATTGCTTCATCAGCACCTGGGATATTTCTTAATCGCATATAAGTTATAATCCTGCCTTTCGTTGTAAAGTGTACAGAAAATCGTTGTCCGAAAAAATTATTTTCATACAGAAAAGTGTGCAAAAAGCACACAGAGGTATTTTACAATAAAACAATGAAAAAAAGTAGCATTATTTTAAGAAAACCTTAAAAGAAAATTTGCGCATAAAGGTTGCATGTATTTTTTTCAAAGTTTATACTGATACTAGCAAAGATGTACTTATAAATCAGGAGATTACTTATTAAAAAATGAGATATAAAATAGATAGAAATCATAAAATAACCCGCTTCTTATGTTTACTGCTTGGAATGATACTGCTGACCGGAAGTATGTGTATCCCGGTCTATGCGGCAGAATACTGGCCGGAAGGTCCTGAGGTCGTATCCCCGAATGTGATCGTGATGGAGGCTTCTACAGGGACAGTCCTTTATGATTGTGATAGTTTAGAGGCGCATTATCCGGCAAGTATCACAAAGATCATGACAACGCTGATCGCACTGGAAAATTCAGACTTGAATGATATTGTGACTTTTTCAGATGCCGCGATCGATAATACGGAAGGATCCGGTATTGCAAGGGACTATGGCGAACAGATGACGATGGAACAGTGTCTCTATGCGGTTATGCTTGCGTCGGCAAATGAGTGTGCATATGCGGTTGCAGAGCATGTAGGGGGCACCATTGAAAATTTTGTTGCGATGATGAATGAAAAAGCCAAAGAACTTGGCTGTCAGAATACACATTTTGCCAATCCACATGGTCTGCATGATGAAAACCATTATACCTGCTGCTATGATATGGCATTGATCGCAAGGGCAGCATATCAGAATGAGACATTTCGGATTATTGTGGGAACCGCACGTTATACGATCCCGCCGACGAACAAACACGCAGAGCAGACAGATCTGCAGAATCATAACGAGATGCTTTATCCATTCCAGACCAACAAGTATGTGTATGATGGCTGTACCGGTGGAAAGACGGGGTATACCAATGCGGCAAACAGTACGCTGGTAACTTATGCAGAACGTGATGGAATGACACTGATCTGCGTAGTCATGAATACGCAGTCACCAAATCAATGGCTTGACAGCAGAAATCTGTTTGATTACTGTTTTGACAATTTCCAGCTTTTTAATATTGCGGAAAACGAGACAAATTATACGTCGGCGGAACAAAAAAATGCAGGCACACTCAATACAAATGAACCGTTTGTGGATATTGACAAAGATGCAGGTATTGTACTTCCAAAGACAGCGGAGTTTTCCGATGCGACGTCAAAAATTGTCTATGACGATGTGACGAATGATACGGTTGGAACAATTGAGTATACTTATGCGGGGCACGAGGTTGGAAAGGCAGATATTGTAAAAACAAACGTGCAGGTGCCGGAATATAAATTCAGCAATCAGACAGACGTAAGCGAAGAGGCACAGACGGAAGAAACAGAGCATGTTTCAAAAATACAGATCAGGATGAGTACGATCATAACCGTGGTGGTTGTAGTTCTTGTCTTACTTGTTCTTGGGATTATTATAAAGAAAGTTGCAGATAACTTTTATATCATAAAACATAATTTTGAAGTGCGAAAAGAACATAAAAGATTATTTAAGCGTGAAAAGAAAC
>ERZ1106964.1694-NODE-1694-length-14090-cov-4.194941_pt1 | contig 14090 bp, 9 predicted proteins | sample MGYA00403682_ERZ1106964 | MGnify/ENA primary metagenome ERZ1106964 (study PRJEB35170, sample SAMEA104062451) | human gut metagenome | biome: human gut; feature: human-associated habitat; material: faeces | place: Denmark | collected 2013-04-10 ...
TGGTTGGTGTAGGGCGACAGGAACTGCGAAATGAGGTAGCCGTGCCCGGCGTGCACCTCCACCGAGTCGAATCCGGCGTCGCGGGCCGTGCGCACCGCCGTGCCGAAGTCGCGGGCCACCTGTTCGATCTCGCGTCTCTTCATGCCCCGCACGGGCGTGTAGGCGTAGAGGTTGAATCCCGTCGAGGCGCCGATGGGCATCTGCCCGGCGGTGGTCCAGTGGGTCATGTTGCCGCAATGTCCGATCTGGATGGCCGCGGCGGCCCCTTCGCGGTGCACGGCGTCGGTGATTTCGCGCAGTCCGGGGACGATCTCGGGACGCAGCCACAGCTGCTTGTTGAACGACAGTCCGCTGCGGCACACGGCGGCATAGGCCAGCGTGGTCATGCCCACGCCGCCGCGGGCTACGGCGACGTGGTAGTCCTTGAGCTGCCGGGTGGGACCGAAGTCCTTGCCCATGGATTCGAAGGCCGCCGAACGGATCGTGCGGTTGCGCAGCGTGACGGGGCCTAATTTATAAGGGGTGAAAAGTGTAGAGGACATTGAATTGAAAGTTGAGAGTTAGAAGTTGAGGGTTGAAAGTCGGATGCGCAGACCTCGTTCCGAAACGTGAAATTCTTGCGTCGTCCCTGAAGTCGTCTTCTTAATCCGGCGGGCGCAGAACTGGGTGAAAAACGTTGTAACGGACCATCCGCAACCTGAACCCCGCCTTTTAGGCGGGTCAATAGATGAAGGGGATGATCCGTTTGCGGCGAAGGCGCGAAAACTCTTCGCCGAACTCCTGCTCGTAGCGGCGGCGCAGCGATGCGGCGCGCGGTGCGAGGTTGGCGAAGGTCCACCATGCGAAGACCGTTCCGGCCCACGACCACGAGGCTACGGCGAATCCCACCCATTCGAGCAGTTCGCCGAAGTAGTTGGCCGACGAGACGTAGCGGAACATGCCCCCGCGGGGGATGTAGTGGCGCGTGTCGCCCGGGCGGCGGAGGTGGCGGATGATGTGGTCCGAATGGAGGTTGACGGCCATTCCGGCCACGAACAACGCCCCGCCGATATAGATATAGGGCTGTGCGAACCATCCGGCGTAGTAGTCAGCGGGCGAGACGTAGAAAATCCAGCCTCCCTGCATCAGGGCGTTGAGCGTGTTGAAGACCATGCCCATCACGACGATGCCGAGGGGCATGCGGCCCTTGCCGCGGATCAGCAGCGGGAAGATGAAGGCCCGCTGGAGGTAGTGGGCCTGGAACAGGCAGAACAGCGCCAGCGGCCCGGCCTGCCACATCCTTTCGGACGAGGCCCACAGCACGCACATGAGGATGAAAACCGGAGATTCCATCACCATCCAGCCCACGCGGTTGGGCACGGGAGGTCCGTAGCGGCGGTCGAAGAGATAGCCGTAACCCGCCTCGAAGAAGTGCAGCGCGGCGTAGACCACGGCGGCCAGAAGGGCCATGACGATCAGGAAAATGGCCGCCGTCCGCTTATCCACCACAGATTTTTTCAGCAGCTTCAGCACGGCGTTGAAGATCAGGACACACACGCATACCTGGATCCCGGCAAAGGCGTTCTGTACCCAGGCCAAATGGGAGAAATTCGTGATCAATCCCGCCAGGATCGAAATAATGACCAAAGAAGGAAACACCACGCCCAGTGTGGCCACGATGCCTCCTAACCAGCCCCGGTGCTTCTGACCGATAAAGGTGGCGGTGTTGACGGCGATGACGCCGGGGGTGCACTGGCCGATGGCGAAGTAATCCATCAGTTCCTCCTCTGTAGCCCAGCCCTTATGCTCCACCACCTCCCGCTGGAGAATGGGCAGCATGGCATATCCTCCGCCGAAGGTCATCACGCCCACCTTGGCAAAGGTTCCGAACAAATCCAGATATTCGTTCATTCAGTCCGCCTCTTTCCAACATCAAATCGGAATTTTATTATACTCTTTCTGAGCGAAAAAACAAGCCCGGCCCCCATGTGATACTTCACAAAGGGACCGGGACAAGGAAGGCCGAAAATCAGGGAAGCTGAATATGCGTCCGCTTCAGGGACCGCCGCAGAGCCACGCACAGCGGGGGCGCCAGGATGATGGCCACCGCGCCGTTGAACAGGGAAGCGGGGATCTTCAGAGGCAGAGCCGCCGCCGCCACGGAAGCGGTAAGGCCACCCATCAGCAGGCCGTCATACGCAAAGGACTTGAAGAAATAGAGAATGTAGTAGGCCACGCAGCCCAGAGCCGCAGAGACGGTGCAGCGCCCGTAAGCAGGCGTCTCCCGGTCCTTCATGGCCAGACCGGCTACCATACCCATAACGCCCTTGGTGAGGAAGGTGATCCAGCACTCCGGAGCGTATGCCGGGTTGGTCAGGTCATAGATGGCGGAACCCAAGCCGGAGGCAAAACCGCCCACAGGCCCCAGCAGCAAGCCGGACAGGCAGCACATGATATTGGCCAGAGTAAAGGAGGTACGGCCGCCGATGGCGATGGGCATGGTGATCCGCAGATAGTTGCTGACAAACACCAATGCCGTCATCATGCCCAGCATGGTCAGCTTATTGACATTTTTCTCATTCCGATTCATAAAAAGCACTCCTAAGTTGTTTGTTGAAGCTATCATAGCATGTAATTGACTTTGTGGCAAATGCCAGTTCTTATAAATTTGATAAGGTCAGTTTTGACAAGAGCAGTCCCGCGGCTTTTGGGCCGCGGGACTGCTTTGCTTCACTGTTTATGCCTTGGGTTCTTCGGACTCGAACACGGTCTTGGCGCTGGCCGCCAAACCCGCCAAGCCCTGCAATTCGCTGGGGATGATGATCTTGGTGGCCTTGCCGTCCGCCACCTTGGTCATGGTCTCCAATGCCTTCAGTTTCACCACCTGATCGTTGGGCGCAGCCTCGTTCAGCAGCTTCAGGGCATCCGCCGTGGCCTGCTGGACCTTCATAATGGCCTCACTCTCTGCCTCAGCCGCCAGAATTTTCGCGGTCTTTTCCGCCTCGGCCTCCATGATCTTTGCCTGCTTGGCGGCGTCGGCCCGCAGAATGGCAGACTGCTTCTCGCCCTCTGCCACCAGAATCTGGCTCTGCTTCTGGCCCTCGGCCTGAAGGATGGATTCACGGCGCTCCCGCTCCGCCTTCATCTGCTTTTCCATGGCGTTCTGGATCTCCTTGGGCGGGATGATGTTTTTCAGCTCCACCCGGTTAACTTTGATGCCCCAGGGGTCCGTGGCCTCGTCCAGAATGGAGCGCATCCGGGAGTTGATGGTATCACGGCTGGTAAGGGACTGGTCCAACTCCATATCGCCGATGATGTTTCGCAGGGTGGTGGCCGTCAGATTCTCGATGGCGTTCATGGGGTGCTCCACACCGTAGGTGTAGAGCTTGGGATCGGTGATCTGGAAGTAGATGACCGTGTCGATCTGCATGGTGACATTATCTTTGGTGATCACAGGCTGGGGGGCAAAGTCCGCCACCTGCTCCTTCAAGCTCACCTTTTTGGCAACGCGCTCGATAAAAGGCACCTTCAGATGCAGGCCTACATTCCAAACGGTGCGGAACGCGCCCAGCCGTTCCACCACGTAGGCGCGGGACTGCTGAACAATGACGATATTGCTGACAACCAGAATCAGGAGCAGCGCAACGAGGATAGGAACAATGATCCACTTCATAATGAGTACCTCCACTTTTACAACGGTTTCCAAAGGGCTTGCTGATTGGCTTCATCTTACTCTATTTTAACCGTCAGTGCAAGCGTCATTTCCGCTTTCGCTCCAAATTGCAGAAAGAAAGAGAAACGCGGACAGTCCAATGGACTGTCCGCGCTCCCCTTTCCAAAACAGAAAGCATGTATAAGAGAAGAGAAAATGGATAATTACTTTGCAGCGGTCTTCTTCTTGGTGATAGCGTCCATGAGGACAGCGATAGCGCCGTCGCCAGTGACGTTGCAAGCAGTACCGAAGCTATCCTGGGCGATGTACAGAGCGATCATCAAGCCGCACATGGTCTCATCGAAGCCCAGCATGGACTGCAGGATACCCAGAGCAGCCATGACAGCGCCGCCGGGGACGCCGGGGGCAGCAACCATGGTCACGCCCAGCATCAGAATGAAGGGGAACATCTTGCCGAAGCCGATGGACTGGTTGGTCATCACCATAACAGCCATAGCGCAGCTGGTCAGGGTGATGGTGGAACCAGACAGGTGAATGGTAGCGCACAGGGGGCACACGAACTCAGCCATACCGTCAGAGACACCGTTATTCTTGGTGCACTGGGTGGTAACAGGGATAGTAGCGGCAGAGGACTGGGTGCCGATAGCGGTGGTGTAAGCGGGCAGCATGTTCTTGATCAGAGCGAAGGGATTCTTCTTGGCAGCGCTGCCGGCCACGGTGTACTGGAACACGATGATGACCCAGTGCAGAACGAGGATCATAGCGAACACCTTGATGAAGGAGCCCATGATCTCCACGATGGTACCGGCATAAGCCAGCTTAGCGAAGATACCGTACACATGGAAGGGCAGCAGGGGGATGACGATGTTGCTGACCAGCTTGTCGATGATCTCAGCAAACTCGTTCATCACAGTCTTCATGGTGTTGCCCTTGATGACAGCCATGCCCAGGCCCAGGATGAAGGCCATCAGCAGAGCGGTCATAACGCCCATGATGGCGGGCATCTCAATGGTGAAGTAGCCGGAGAGCACAGTCTCCTCAGCGTTGGCGGCGTTCTCCATGAACATGCCAGCGTGGACCATGTGGGGATACAGCAGGGAAGCCACAACGAAGGCCAGAGTACCGGAGATGATGGTGGAACCGTAAGCCACACCGGTGGTAGCGGCCAGGGTCTTACCAGCGCCGGCGCCCAGGTCAGCAATACCGGGGGCGACGAAGCCAATGATGATCAGAGGGATCACGAAGTTCAGGAAGTTGCCGAAGATGCTGTTGTAGGTAGCGCCAATGCGGATGATGACCTCACCGAAGGCACCCATACCGGGGGTCACGAAACCGACCACGATACCGAGTACGATGGCGATGACCAGTTTGAGCAACAGGCTCATCTTTTTCTTTTCTTTCATTTCTCTCGTCCGTGTGATCTCACACGGACATCCTCCTTTTCTGATTTTCCTTTTTTCTCTTCTTTTATATCCAGCTGCTGCCGCTTACGCGTCCAGCAGAGAATATCCCTTTGCAGTCAGCTCATCCTTGATCTTCTGCACGTGATCGGCGTTCCGGGTCTCCAGGACCATGGACACCACGCATGCGTTGACCTCAGAGTTGACATCCTCACGCTCGTGATGGATGCGGACCACGTTGGCGCCGGTGCCGCCGACAACATTCAGCAGGTTGGCCAGGCTGCCGGCACGGTCAGCCAGCTTGGTGGTGATGGTAGTGAGACGGCCACCGTAGGTCAGGCCGCGGGTGATGACGCGGGACAGGGTGGTCACGTCCACGTTGCCGCCGGAAACCACGCACACAGTCTTCTTGGTGGTGTCGACCTTGCCGGACATGCAGGCAGCCACGGGAGTAGCGCCAGCGCCCTCGGCAACAGTCTTCTGGACCTCCAGCAGAGCCAGGATGGCAGCGGCGATCTCGTCCTCGCTGACGGTGACGATCTCGTCCACATACTTCTGGCACATCTCGAAGGTCAGGCTGCCGGGAGTCAGCACATGGATGCCGTCAGCCAGGGTCGCGGCATCGGGCACGGTGGTGACCTTACCGGCCTGACGGGAAGCATACATGGAAGCCACAACGCTGGCCTGCACGCCGATGACCTTGCAGGAGGGCTTGAGCTGCTTGATGGCGAAAGCCACGCCGGAGATCAGACCGCCGCCGCCGATGGGGACCACGACCTGCTCCACTTCGGGGAGCTGCTCCAGAATCTCCAGACCGATGGTGCCCTGACCGGCAATAACATACGGATCATTGAAGGGATGCGCGAAGGTGTAGCCGTGCTCCTTGGAGAGACGCTCGGCCTCACGGGCGGCGTCATCGTAAACGCCGGGGACCAGAACCACTTCAGCGCCGTAGTTGCGGGTGGCCTCCACCTTGGAGATGGGAGCGCCCTCGGGCATGCAGATCACGGACTTGATGCCCAGCTTCGTGGCAGACAGAGCAATGCCCTGAGCATGGTTGCCGGCGGAGCAGGCGATGACACCGTGAGAAGCTTCCTCCGGAGTCAGGGAACGGATCTTGTTGTAGGCGCCGCGGATCTTGAAAGCGCCGGTGAGCTGCAGGTTCTCAGACTTGATGTAAATGTTTTCGCCCAGCCGATTGGCATTTTCCAGCGGAGTCTTGCGGGCAATGCCCTTCAGAGACTCCTGGGCTTCCTGGATCATCTGTAAAGTTACCATAATAATCCCCCTATTTGTCTATGATTCAAAAACCACAATCAACTATACTGTCATTGTATGACGGACAGTGTTTGTTTTCAATACACATTTCCGCCAAATGTTCTTTCAATAAACACGCATTTTGCACAATATTGGCCTGATTATGGCCCTTTTTGGTTTCATTTTTGGCAAGAATGGCGTTCACTGGCGGACATTTGTGCATCATATCAAAAAGCAGGGGAGAAAGTTCAAGTTACATCGTGCACTTTTTCAAATACACTTTCTTGATCATGCAGGGAGAATTAGCGGGATTTTAAGGCGGCCAAGCCATCGGCACAGCTGACTGCCGGACAACTCAAGTATGACTGATCCATTATATCAAAAAAACGGCACACTTATGTGTGCCGCTTTTCTGGTGACCCGGCGGGGATTCGAACCCCGGACCCACTGCTTAAAAGGCAGTTGCTCTGCCGACTGAGCTACCGGATCAGAGTAAAACACTTATTACCTATAAATCACAGGCCGAGAGGCCGTATTCATGGTCAATGGCAGGGACGGCTGGACTCGAACCAGCGAATGAGGGAGTCAAAGTCCCTTGCCTTACCACTTGGCTACGCCCCTAAGTGGAAAAAAGTAGGGACCGGGGATACCCCGGCCCCCTCATGTCTGGGGTGGGTGATGGGACTCGAACCCACAACACCTGGAACCACAATCCAGTGCTCTGCCAATTGAACTACACCCACCACATATAAAAACCGTTCAAGCCGACGCCGCCCAGAGAGCTGGTACGCCAGGAGGGACTCGAACCCCCGGCCCACTGCTTAGAAGGCAGTTGCTCTATCCAGCTGAGCTACTGGCGCAAATCTGGAGCAGGTGACGGGAATCGAACCCGCATCCCCAGCTTGGAAGGCTGGTGCCCTGACCATTGTGCTACACCTGCATTGCCCTCCGAGTAAATCGTCAGCTTGGTAAGGATACCACGGAAAGGCTTGATTGTCAAGCACTTGTTGGCAATTTCTTGTGATATTTGAAAGAATTATTCAGCCAGAGAAACAATAAGCCGTGCTTATAGGGTGGATGGAGGACATTACACACAGCGTTTCATTCGGCTGCCATCGGCTATCCCAGGCTGCGTTTGGTTGCCAAAAGTTGCCACGAGAAGCGCTGTATTCCGCGAATTTTAAGTTTACATAATTTTCGCCATAAGGCAGAGCAGGAAAAACACTTGCGTCACAGCTTTTAGCGCACCGAAACTGTTTGAAGGGACCAGCCGCAGTCCACGATCCCCCGTCTCTCTTTCGCAGGCATCTGTTTCTGTTGCGAGCGACAGCAAAGTATGCTATACTACATTATTATATCATATCGGATAAGACATCCGCAGCCACGGTATTCTTTTGGAAGGGGTGGGGCTGATATGAAAAAGAGGATCGTTCTGTGTCTGCTGGCGCTGGCGCTGCTGTCCGTGATGACAGGGTGCGGAAAGAAAAAGGACGCAGACCCGCTGACCGTGACGCTGTGGCATGTCTATGGCGGCGAGGTGGATTCCCCGCTGAATAGTTTGATTGAGCAGTTCAACAGCACCATCGGCGCGGAACAGAACATCCGGGTAAAGGTAGAGCTGGTCAGCAACAGCGGCAGCATCCATAAAAGCGTGCTGGCCGCCGCTAACAGTGACCCCGGCGCTCCTTCCCTGCCGGATATGTTCGTGTCCTACCCCAAAACGGTGCTGGCTCTCCCGGATCAGGACATGATCGTGGACTACCGGGACTATTTCAGTCCGGAGGAACTGGGAACATTTATCCCCGCCTTTATGAAGGAGGGGCAGATCGGCGGACGGCAGGCCATCCTGCCCCTGGCCAAATCCACTGAGGTACTGTTCGTCAACCGAACGCTGTTTGACCGCTGGGCAGCCACCTCCGGGGCCAGTTATGATGATCTGAAAACCTGGGAAGGCATTTACGCCTTAGCGGAGCGGTATGCCGCGGACACCGGGAAGTGCTTTCTTGTCAACGACTACCACTTCAACTACTTTCAGGTAGGGGTGGAGTCGCTGGGAGAGAACTTTTTCCAAAATGACGGTGTCCGCTTCGGCCCAGCCTTTGAGCGGGCATGGGAGCCTTACGCCCACGCGGCGCTGGAGGGCGGTGTGTGGTTACAGAACGGCTACGCCACGGAATCTCTCCGCACCGGCGACACCATTGTCTCCGTAGCGTCCTCTGCCAGTGTACTCTATTACTCCGACACGGTGACTTACCCTGACAACACCTCGGAGCAGGTGTCTATCATCTCCATGCCCTACCCGGTGTTTGAGGGCGGCGAGAAGCTGGTTATGCAGCGGGGCGTGGGAATGTGCACAACAAAATCCACCCCGGAGCGGGAAAAAGCGTGTATTACCTTTCTTAAATGGCTGACGTCGCCGGAGCGAAACGTGGAATTTGTCACCAGCCTCGGCTATATGCCGGTGACGCAGGAGGCATTTGATGCCTACCTTCCCGCCGCTGTGGAGCAGCTCAGCAACCCCATGTATGTCTCTCTGTATGAGACCTATCTCAAGATGCAGGAATCCTACACCTTCTATTACGCGCCGCAGATGGAGAACTATCTGGATCTGGAAACACGGTTTGAAAATCTGTCCCGGCTGAAGCTGATGGCTGGCCGTGCCCAATATCAGGAGGGCTCCGGTACGGCGGAGGAGTTGGTTTGGGACACGCTGGACAGCTTTAAGTTAGATTACGGTACATAAGAGAGGGAGCGCCAATGCGGCCAATCAGGGAAGCAATTCAAAAAAAGCGTGCAGCCGGTTCCAGTATGGGGCTGCGGCTGCTGCTGTACTGGTTCACCATGGTGCTGCTGCTGATGGCGGCGATTTTGTCTACCCTGATGGCCACCGGCGTACTGTCCCATCCCGCGCATCAGCTGTCCGGAACGCTGGATATTCAGCAGAGGAACACTTACGCCGCTCTGGACTCCCAGATGGATGCACTGACAGCGCAAAGCATGGCTATGTCGGAAAAGCTGGGAAAAGAGCTGGACGCTTTTCTTGCCGCCAAGGGCATCGCCATTGATGAACTGAACAACGATCCGGATACCATTGCGGAGTTGGAAAAGCGCCTGTATACGCCTTTAAGCAACACTCTGGGCGCAGCCTCGTGCAGTGGGATCTTCTTCGGTCTGAATGTCACCGCCAACACCTCTCTGCCAAATGCAGAGGATTTCCGGGCGGGGTTATACCTCCGCTATTCCGGCTTACAGCCAACGGTAGCCTCAGAGCAGGATGTGATCTGCTTCCGGGGTGCGGCGGAAACGGCCCGGAGCTTGCAGCTTCAAATGCACAACCGCTGGAATCCGGAGCTGAACGCCGCTCTGATCCCCGGCAGCGATCAGGTCACCGCCTATCAGGGGTCCCGGCTGGCAGATGGCTGCCTGTGGACAAAACGCACAGAGCTGCTGGACACCTGGGAGCAGGTCATGCTGCTGTGCGTACCCATTTTGGATGACGGCGGTACCGTAAGGGGATTTTGCGGTGCGGAGATCAGCGATCTTTATTTCAGTCTTTCCCATAATACAGTCCCCAGCGCCTTCGGCAATATGCTGACGCTGGCAGCCCCCATAGACGGCGACAGCCTGCTTCTCTCCGGGGCCATGCTGGGTGCCACTGACGGCTCCCGCCTGACGGCCAACGGCATTCTGCACATCAGCGACGGAAAATACTACACCACTTACAGCGATGGGAAGAACACCTATCTGGGGCGGCACCAGCTTCTGGATGCTGCCACGTGGGACGGCATCCCCCTTGCCGCTGTGACGCTGGTGCCGGACGGGACCTTCCGCAGCTATGAAAAGGGGTCCCAGATTGCATGGTTCCTGGGAACGGTTCTCTTCCTGCTGGCCATGCTGGTAGTGGCAACGGTGCTGTCCCGCCAATTCGTAAAGCCCATCAATAAAAGTCTGGCGGCAGTCCGGGGCGGTACAGAGATGGTCGCTTCCGGTATCCCGGAGATCGACGAGCTGCTTGCCGCCATCCGTGATCGGCCAACGGGAACGCTGCCGCCGGATGTGGAGGCACGGCTGCGGGGCTTTGCAGAGCGGGCCAGTACGCTGACCGGCACGGAACGTACCATCCTGCAATATTATATGGACGGCTATACCGTTAAGGATATCCCGGAGCTGGCGTGTATCAGCGCCAGTACGGTCAAGACCCACAACCGTAACCTCTACCGCAAGCTGGATGTGGATTCCTTTGACGAGCTGAAGGTATATATCGAGCTGTTTGCAAGCTGCGGCCGCAGCAGTGAACTGCTGAACAAGTAAATATTTTAATGAGCAGAGTGCACAATCCGATTTGCAGCGGGTTGTGCACTCTGTCTGCGCCTAAGGGTGATTTTTGAGTTTCCGGGCAAAATTCACCCTCAGGGTAATATACATAGGAGGGAGAGCTTGCTAAAAATATAGATATAGATCCGGACACGCCAGAACCCTGCGACATCAATGACAGGAGGGAACAGCGATGCGCCGCATTATTAAAGCGTTCATGCAAAACGCATCAACCGCGAGCAAATTTCAGTTCTCACTGCGCTGCGCGGTGTGCGGTTCACTTTGGAAAAGCCGGCCGGCATATTTTTCCAAGGCAGAGGTCCAGCCGGAAAACGAAGGAAAGCATGTGATCTTCCAAGCCCTGTATCAACGGGAGCGGGATGATGCACGTGAGCGGGCCGTGACAGAGGCTCTGGAGCACTTCAGCCGGTGTCCCATCTGCAGGCGGCTGGCCTGCGACCGCTGTTTCCTGTTGGGCGAGGATATCGACCTGTGTGCGGACTGTGCGGCATTCTTGCAGGAAAGCGGCGAGTCGGTGGAAAGCCTGTTGGTGAAAAACGGCTGAAACGGGAGGATCGCGCATGAAGCGACAGTTTTGGACAGGAGGTGTGCTGCTGATCATGATACTTTGGGGACTAACGGGCTGCGGCGGCCCAAAGGCCCCGATGCCTGGCGGTGACGCATCAGAACCGCCGGACCGTATGGCAGACGGCCCCGGCATGGTGTATACGTCGGAGGACCAGACCCCCTTCGCGGGCACTTGGCGGGATGCGGACAGCACCGTGGTGCTGGAGATCGAGGGGCAGGGTGCCGGCGAGCGGTCCCGCATGAAGGCAACGGTCAACGGAGAACCCACCTTTGAGGCGGAGGTCTGGGTCCATGCTTCCGGAAATGTCAAGCTGACGAAGGATCACAAGGACATCCTGCCGCCGGAGCCGTTTCGCACGCTGATCTTCAGCCCAAGCGCCAACGCCTTTGTGGTTTATCTCACCAGTGAGGAGATTTTCCTGCTGGCAAAGGAAATGGAAGACGGCACCGTGGAGCCGGTGACTGCGGACCCCTTCGGACTGCTTGGTGGACCGCCCCCCAGCGAGGACTATGTGCGGGACGGCCCCGGCACGTTTTATACGCCCGAGGATCAGGCCCTCTTCATAGGAACGTGGCAAAGCCGGGACGGCACCATCGTCATGGAGGTCACAAACAGCGGGGCATTTGAGGAAACGTCTCAAATGTGCCTGTCGGTCAATGGCAAGCCGGACTTCGAGGCCGAGTTGTGGGTGTATTCCACCGGCCATGTGGAGCTGTCCCGGGACGGGAAAAAGCTCTCCATTTCCGGAACATTCTGTGATCTGCGCTTCAGCACCGTCGAAAACGCTTTTTACGGCTATCTCACCGGCAATTTGGGGACCATCTGGCTGACGAAGGACGGCGCAGAATGCGGTGAGAAGGATGTGGTCCACCCCCAGCGTCCCCAGCGTCCCCAGCAGCCCCAGCAGCCCCAGCAGCCCCAGCAGCCCCAGCAGCCCCAGCAACCAGAGCAATTGTCAAAGGCGTGGGTCTGCCCCAGTTGCAAGACAGAGAACACCGGGAAGTTCTGCACCGAATGCGGCAGCTTACCCCCGGCAGCCTGTGAAAAATGCGGCTGGATGCCCGCGGACGGAAACATCTCTGCGTATTGTCCGGAGTGCGGCAGCCGCCTCAAGTGAGATCTGTCAATACACCAGACTATAATTACAGTAAGGAGCAGTGCGCGCAAGGAACAATCGGAAATAGGAGGAATGAAAATGAACACAACCAAAAAATGGACGGCGGTACTGTTGGCGCTGGTCATGGCACTGACACTGGCGGCCTGCGGCGGTGGGAAAAGTGGTGGAAAGAGCGTAGGCAGCAGCAAGCCCGACTCCAATCTGGGCAAGTACATCGGCGAGGAGGTTCTCTCCTCCGACAATGAATGGGTCCCCTTTGATGACATTTACGATCTGGGCAGCAGCTATATTGAATTGAAGGAGGGCGGCAAGGGCGACTTCTGCATGGAAGATGATATCAAGGAGATCGAGTGGACGCTGGACAATGACGGCAAGCTGGTATTGTCCAGCTACGGCACCACCTGCAACGGCACCTTGAAGGACGGCTTGATCTCGCTGGATGACTACTTTGGCTTTGATCTGCAGATGACCTTCCGCAAGGGCGGCAGCCTCGTCAGTTCCTCTAAGGCAGAGGGGTCTTTGGATGACTTTGCCGATGAGTACGGCGGCGACTGGCACGGTATGGCAGGTCTTACAGACGCTACCGGCGATCTGGCAAACCTGAATGACACCGCCCACGAGATCCTGGCACGGCTGGTATTCGACGGAAACGGCGGCTGCGAGGTTTGGCTGGCCATGTATCTGGATGGCGAGAATGACTTTAATTTCATCGACACCCGCGCCTATGTGGTGCCCGATGACGATACCGGATTGGAGCTGCGGGGCGAATTCATGGGCGGCGAGATGCAGGAGGGCATTCTCTCCGTGGACGCCACCGGCGCCCTGTATGTGAGCTGCGAGGTGGACTCCGACCTGGTGGACGGCTCCATCAGCCTGCTGGCCAACCTGCGGCATCTGGACGATGAGAACTGGATGGACGATGACTTTATGCCCATGCCGGCGGATGCCGTGGCGTATTACCGCGGCAAGACCTTTATGGAGATCGCCAATACCTACGAGATCGACACCGGTCTGATCCCCGATAACGGCAGCGGCGGCACCACCGCTGCCATCCCGAAGCCCACAAAAGCACTACCAATCATGGCGGGAATGAGTGTGGGGAACGCCACGAGCATCGCAAGCCCAATCGTCATTGACACAGAAGAAACACGGAGCACAAACACTTCGCCATAGCGGTTAATGAAGCCGTCCGCAATAAAGCGTGCCGAGACCATAGCGATCATACAGACCAAGTAGCCCAGGCGAGCGGAGAAGCCTTCTTCGTGAAGAACGGAAACAAAGTAGACCGAATTCCAGTCGTACATCGAGCCTTCCACTGCCATGGAACCAAAGCCGATAATCCCCAAAATCACAAGGAGAATATCTGGCTTCATCCAGCGGTGACGTGTAAGCCCCGTATGCGCCACGTTGGGCAAGGGGTCCGTTTTCATCAAGCGACGCCAAGCAAAATTCGCACTAGCAAAGGCCAACAGCAAAATACAGACGAAGTGCCAGCGAGGCGAAACGCCTAATCCAGCCATCATGCCGCCAAAGAGACCGCCGATCACACCACCCAGCGACCAGCAACCGTGGAACTTCGCCATAATCGAGCGCCCATAGAGGTTTTCTACCCCCACAGCCTGTGCGTTCACCGAAATACTCAACATGCTATTGAAAACGCCAAAGCTGATGAGCACAAGGAAGAGTTGGTGCACGCTTTGCACGAAACCGAGCGAGACGAGCATGATCGGATAGCAGAGCATCGCGGTCGTCACAATCGAG
>ERZ1106964.1698-NODE-1698-length-14078-cov-4.342509_pt1 | contig 14078 bp, 13 predicted proteins | sample MGYA00403682_ERZ1106964 | MGnify/ENA primary metagenome ERZ1106964 (study PRJEB35170, sample SAMEA104062451) | human gut metagenome | biome: human gut; feature: human-associated habitat; material: faeces | place: Denmark | collected 2013-04-10 ...
CCGCCGTAACGGTGGAGAAGTTCATCGCGTACAGCGTGCCCGCCATGCCTGCGAACGCCGCAGAGACCACGAACGCGAGCAGCTTGTAGTGCGAGGTGGAGATGCCGATGGAGTCAGCGGCGATCTTGTTGTCGCGGACCGCCATAACAGCACGTCCCGTGCGGCTGTTTACAAAATTCAGCACGAAGAACAGCGTAACGAGGATGAGCACAACGCCCGAGGTGAAGGTGGAGATCTTGGTGACGCCGGATACGCCGATCGGGCCGTTGATGATCATCTTGCCGCCGTCGCCCAGCTGGAAATTCTGGTTGACCAGGCTGAAATGCAGACCGGCATCATCCAGACCGAGATACATAACGGTTACAAGGTTTTTGATGATCTCACCGAAGGCGAGGGTTACGATGGCGAGGTAGTCGCCCTTGAGGCGCAGTACCGGCACGCCGACGATGACACCCGCAATCGCCGCAAACAGTCCGGCAACGACCATGGCGACAGCCAGACGCAGCGGTGCAAGCGGAATCGCATCCGCCAGACAGGTGGTGGTGACAATGCCCGCAAACGCGCCGACCGACATAAAGCCCGCATGGCCGAGCGACAGCTCACCGAGGATGCCGACGGTCAGGTTGAGCGAGATCGCCATGACAACATACGCGCAGATTGGCACGAGCAGACCCTTGATCTGGCTGGAGATGCCGCCGCCCGCGATGGCTGCCTGCACGATGATGTACGCAATAATGACAATGCCGAAGCACAGCAGCGTGTCACGTCCGCGCTTGGACGCAGCATAGGATTTTAACTTGTTCATATGACTGCCCCCTTAAACCTTTTCGCTCACATGCTTGCCGAGCAGGCCGTCCGGCTTGACCAGCAGCACCACGATCAGCACCAGGAAGACCACGGCGTCAGAGATATTGGTGTTGAACGCCTTGGCAAAGATCTCGATGATGCCCAGCAGAATGCCGCCCAGCAGGGCCCCGGGGATGGAGCCGATGCCGCCGAACACGGCGGCGGTGAACGCCTTGATGCCGGGCATGGAGCCGGTGGTGGGCATCAGAGAGGTGTTGAAGGAGCACAGCAACACACCGGCAATGGCTGCCAGAGCGGAGCCGATGGCAAAGGTGGCAGAAATGGTGGAGTTGACGTTGATGCCCATGAGCTGGGCCGCGCCCTTATCCTCGGAGCAGGCACGCATGGCCTTGCCCATCTTGGACTTGCTGACGAAGGTGGTCAGCGCCAGCATGATGACGATGCAGGCGGCGATGGTCAGCAGAGAGATGTAGGAAATGGTGAGCTGGCCGTCGAAAAGTTGCACAGCGCCTGCGACAACGGGAGGATAGGTCTTGGCGGCGGCCTTCCAGATCAGCAGAGCGGAGTTCTGGAGGAAATAGCTGACGCCGATGGCGGTGATCAGCACCGCCAGAGAAGGGGCGGAGCGCAGAGGCGCATAGGCCAGCCGCTCGATCACGATGCCGAGGACGGTGCAGGCGATCACTGCCAGCAGGGTGGCCACGATGGGGGGGAGATTTAAATAGTACATGGAGCAGAAGGAAACATAGCCGCCGATCATAATGATGTCGCCGTGGGCAAAGTTCAGCATCTTGGCGATGCCGTACACCATGGTGTAGCCCAGAGCGATGATGGCGTAAATGCTGCCCAGGCTGATGCCGCTGATCAAATAGGACAGAAATTCCATGGGGCAATACCTCTTTTCTCTTTATAGAATATGGAGTGGAGCCTTCCATGACAGAAATACGGGCGGAGGGAGCGCCTCTGCCCAGATTTCCGCCATGGAAACAGCGGAAGAGGACAGGGACCTGAACGCCGCAGGGGGCAGCCGGGGAAGGCCCCGGCTGCCGGTCCTTGCGGTCAGCGTTCAGGTGTGAGACATTAAGCCTCGGGCAGGACGTACTCGCCGCCCTTGATGACATAAGCGGTAGGAGCCTTGGAGACCTGACCCTCAGCGTTCCAGGTCATGTCCTTGCCGGTGAGACCGGAGTAGGAGATCTGGGTCATCTGAGCCACCAGAGCCTCGCAGATATCGGCGCTGCTCATATCAGCGGTGCAGCCGGCCTTTTCCAGAGCTTCCTTGACAATGTAGACACCGTCATAAGCGTCAGCGGCGAACTGGTTGGGGGTCACGCCGTCATTGGCAGCGGTGTAAGCTTCCACGAAGGACTGAGTCTCAGGAACGGTAGCAGAGAAGGGGGTCAGGAGCATCAGACCCTCAGCCAGAGAGGGATCGAAGCCTTCCATGGTCAGGATGCCGTCCATGCCGTCCACGCCGAAGAAGGTGGGAGCGTAGCCCATGGCCTTGGCCTGAGCCAGAACGATGGAAGCGGGCTGATAGTAGATGGGCATGAACACCAGGTTGGCACCGGCAGTCTGGGCACCGGCCAGCTGCACGGAGAAGTCGGTGGCGGTATCGTTGGTGAAGGTGCCCTCATAGACAACGCTCATACCCTTTTCGGTGGCTTCCTTCACGAAGGTATCGTGGATGCCCTGGGAGTAGGCGTCATCGTTGCGGTACAGCACGGCGATCTTGGCGTCCGGCATATTCTCGGCGATGTAGTCAGCGGAGGAAATGCCCTGGTTGGGGTCAGTGAAGCAGACCTGGAACACATTGTCCTTGCCGGCGGTCACGTCCACAGCGGAAGCGGAGGGAGTGATCATGAAGGTGCGCTCGCTGTTGCAGACGTCAGCCACAGCCATGGAAGCGCCGGTGGTGGTGGGGCCGACCAGAACCTGCATGCCCCAGTCCATCAGCTTGTTGTAGGCGTTGGTGGACTTTTCGCCGTCGGCCTCGTCATCCTCGCCCTTGAACTCAAACTTGATCTTGGAGTCGCTGGCGTTGATCTCGTCGACGGCCAGCTGGGCACCGTTGACCACGGCCTGGCCGTAGATGGCGGCGTCACCGGTCAGGGGGCCGATGGAGCCCAGCTTGAAGGTCTGGACCTCGTCGCCGGACTGGGCGGAATCGGAATCGCTGGAATTGCCGGAATTGCTGGAATCATTGGAGCTGCTGGAACCGCAGGCGGCCAGGCTGAACACCATAGTCGCGGCCATAACAAAGGCTAACAATTTCTTTTTCATATTGGATCTCCTTTTCATCAAAACGAAATCAGATTTATATGGGGCTTTCTCCGCTCCGCCGGCCGTGCGGAATACGGGGGAAGTCATACAAAAAAGCGGCGCTTTACTGTATCAAACAGTTAAATCGCTAACTCACAACACCAGGGCACATTTGCTTTCTGAATGACCAAGCCTACTACCAGTACCAGAATCGCAATAATAATCGCGATCATGGCGATGGCACGCAGGCCCAGAATCATAATCAGGCCATAAATAATAATGGACGCCATAATAATGGCGTCCATAATAGCGATCATAGCAGTATTGGCAGTATGAGAAGTGCGAGCGGTATGTGCGCAGGAAGAATCAGCGTTCGCACTGGGAGCGGACGCAGAAGTATTCATCATTTCCATGTTGTAAAAACGATTGAACATCATCTGAATCGCTCCTTTCTGCCTGAATTATGGGCTTATTGTAATCCTGCGGAATCAAATTGTCAACAGGAAAGCGCATGTGAAAATGGATAAAGATGAGGGAGAAGGCATAAAAACTGAGGGCGTTTTATACAAAATTCCGGCGTGAAGGCTGTTCCCTCTGAGATTTTGTGGGAAAGACAGATGGCCGCGGCGGAAAATATAAAGGGAGAGAACCGCTTGCGGACAGACCCGGAACGCGGTATAATGCAGGCAGATCAAAACAGGAGGGAACCTATGTTTGCTTTTAACCATTTTAATTTTAATGTGACGGATCTGGAACGGTCTATCGCTTTTTATCATGACGCGCTGGGGCTGGAGCCGGTCCGCAGAAAGGAAGCGGCGGACGGCAGCTTCATCCTCACGTTTCTGGGGGACGGGAAAACGGAGTTTCAGCTGGAGCTGACCTGGCTCCGGGATCATCCCCAGAAATACGATCTGGGCGAGTGCGAATTCCACTTGGCTCTGGCGGTGGAGGATATGGAAAAGGCTCACGCTCTCCACGAAAAGCTGGGCTGCATCTGCTACGAGAACCCGGCCATGGGTATTTACTTTATCTCTGATCCCGACGGTTACTGGATCGAGATCATTCCTACCAAGTGAGGAGCACGCTATGACGAACTGTGAGGACTGCGTTTATTACGAGTACGATCCGGAAGCGGATACCAATTACTGCGAGGCGGATCTGGATGAGGACGAGATGGAGCGGTTCCTCCGTTCTGCCAATGACAGCTGCCCCTTTTACCGCCCCGGTGACGAGTACCGGACGGCCCGGCGGCAGTAAGGGACCGGACAGGGAAAGCCGGGACGGTGGCCCCGCTTTCCCGTTGGCCGAAGCTGAGGGGGAAGCTTTCCCGCTCCGGAGGCGACGCAGGAATGAAATGGGACAGGCCCGCATATCTTATCCTATCGAAGCGTTCGCTTGACGGACGGTGAAAAGTCTGGTATCCTGACATGCGTAAAAGGAAGCGGTTTGCGCCATCAGGGCGCTGCGCGGTTTGCCATCCCGGATGAAGGACCTGGGCCGCGTGGGAAGAAGCGGGACTTTTGCTGTCTGACGCGGCGAAAGTGCCGCTTTTGCCGTATTTGGAGTTCTATCGAATTTGCACGGAGGATACCCTATGAAAACCATCGCACTCCTGACCTTTATCGCGGTTTACGCCCTGCTGCTTTTGCTGCCCAAGTACCGGGCGGTGTCCGCCCTGTCCGCGGCGGCGCTGTTCCTGCTCCTGCGGATCGTGCCGTTGGGGGACGTTGCGGGAACGGTGGACTGGAACGTGCTGATGATGCTGGCGGGCACCATGGGGACTGTGGACCTGTTCATCAGGTCCAATATGCCAAACCGCCTGTCGGACCGGCTGGTAGCGGTGCTGCCCAGCGTGAAATGGCTCATCATCGCGCTGGCACTGTTCGCGGGGCTGGTATCCGCCTTTGTGGATAATGTAGCCACGGTGCTGATGCTGGCTCCGGTGGGACTTGCCATCTCCAAAAAGCTGAATATTTCCCCGGTGCAGCCCATTCTGGCCATTGCCGTCAGCTCCAACTTGCAGGGCGCGGCCACGCTGGTGGGGGATACCACGTCCATCCTGCTGGGCGGTCATATGGGACTGGATTTCATGGACTTTTTTGCCTACCGGGGCCGTCCGGGTCTGTTCTGGGTGGTGCAGGCCGGGGCGCTGATGACGGTGCCGGTGATGCTGTTTCTGTTCCGAAAGGAAAAGGGCAAGCTGTACGGCGCGGCGCTGACGCCGGTGACGGACTATCTGCCTACCTGTCTGCTGCTGGGAACGGTGCTTTCCCTGATCGCCGCGTCCTTTATCCCCAACAAGCCGGAGATCACCAACGGCCTGATCTGCATGACGTTTTTCCTGGCGGGGCTTGCGGCGGAGTGCGGCAGGCACGGCACAGCCCTGGCAAAGGACGTGCTGAAGGCCATCGACTATGAGACCTTAGCGCTGCTGGCAGGATTGTTCTTGGTGATCCGGGGCATTGAACGGGCGGGGATCATCGATGATCTCAGCCATATCATCACGGGAATGGGCGGCGGAAACCTGTTCCTGACTTATACCATCATCGTCTGGGCTTCGGTGCTGATCTCCGCCTTTGTGGACAACATCCCCTACACGGCCACTATGCTGCCGGTGGTAGGCGGCGTGGCAGCCGCCCTTGGGGTGGATCAGACGGTGCTGTGCTTCGGACTGCTGGTAGGCGCGACGCTGGGCGGAAACCTGACTCCCGTGGGAGCCAGCGCCAATATCGCCGCCTGCGGTATTCTGCGCCGGGAGGGCTATGAGGTCTCGGCGGGGCAGTTCATGCGGATCGGCGTGCCCTTCACACTGACGGCGGTATTGACCGGATATGTACTGTGCTGGCTGTTCTATGCCGGTCTGGGTGTCTGAACGCCGATTTGAACGGTTCGTAAAAGAAAAAAGCAGCTCACCTGCAATGCAGGTGAGCTGCTTTTTTAGTCTACAATATCGACGGAAACCTTAACGCCGGTGCGCTGGGCGTAAGACCGGACCACGGTCCGGATCTCCTTGGCGATGCGGCCCTGACGGCCGATCACCTTCCCCATATCATCAGGGGCGACGCGCAGCTCCAACGTCAGTTCCTGGTCGCCCTGAACCTCCGTCACGGAGACGCTGTCAGGATCGTCCACTAGGTTTCTGGCGATGTAGAGCAGCAAGTCCTTCATGCTCCGCCCTCCGGATTAGAGGACGTCCACTTTTTTCAGCAGAGCTCTCACGGTGTCAGTGGGCTGAGCGCCGGACTTGATCCACTCCTTGGCGCGGTCAGCGTCGATCTTGATATCGGCGGGAGCCACGCAGGGATTGTAAGTGCCGATCTCCTCGATGAAACGGCCATCGCGGGGGAAACGGGAGTCAGCGACAACAACACGATAGAAAGGAGCCTTCTTGGCGCCCATGCGGCGCAGTCTGATCTTAACCATTGATAGTACCTCCAAAATGTAATAAATAGATTGATGTTTTTATAATAAATGTCCGGGTTATGACATCTAATATACGGTTTATTTCTTTTTGCGCTTGCGCAGGCCGCGGCCATGTCCCAGACCGCCGAACCCGAAGCCGGGCTTCCGTCCGCCGGTGACCTGCTTGATGATCTGCTGCATTCCCTCGAATTGCTTCAGCAGCCGGTTTACATCCACAACATCCAGACCGCAGCCGGCGGCGATCCGCTTTTTCCGGCTGGCGCCTAAGATCTGAGGATTTTCCCGCTCCTCCGGGGTCATGGAGAGGATGATGGCCTCCGTGTGGGCGATGGCCTTTTCGTCGATCTGCGCTCCCTGGAGTTTATTGCCGAGATTGCCGGGCATCATACCTGCCAGCTGGCTGAGGTCGCCCATATTCCGGATCTGCTGGAGCTGGTCGAAATAGTCCGACAGGGTAAAGCTGTTTTTCTTCAGCTTTTCCTCCAGCTTTTTGGCCTGCTTTTCGTCATAGGTCTGCTGTGCCTTTTCAATGAAGGACAGCATATCGCCCATGCCCAGAATCCGGCTGGCCATGCGGTCGGGATGGAAGGGCTCGATCATATCCAGCTTTTCGCCGGTACCTACAAATTTGATGGGCTTGCCGGTGGCGGCCTTGATGGAGAGGGCTGCGCCGCCGCGGGCGTCGCCGTCCAGTTTGGTGAGCACCACACCGTCGATGCCCAGCGCTTCGTCAAAGGCGGAGGCGGCGTTGACGGCGTCCTGGCCGGTCATGGCGTCCACCACCAGCAGGATCTCGTTGGGATGGACGGTTGCCTTCATCCGCTTCAGCTCGTCCATGAGGGCTTCGTCCACATGGAGCCGGCCGGCGGTATCTAAGAACACCAGGTCATTGCCGTGATCTCTGGCATAGCGGAGGGCGTTTTCAGCGATTTTTACGGGATCGCCCTGGCCTTCTTCAAAAACCGGAAGTCCCAGCTGTCCGCCCACTACCTTCAACTGCTCAATAGCGGCGGGGCGGTACACGTCGCAGGCGGCCAGCAGGGGCCGCTTGCTGTGGAACTTCTTCATATAACCCGCCAGCTTGGCGGTGGTGGTGGTCTTACCGGCACCCTGAAGGCCCACCATCATGACGATCGTGGGGCCATTGTTGGCGAAAGCCAGCTTGGCGGTGCCGCCGCCCATGAGGTTCGTCAGTTCCTCGTTGACGATCTTTACCACCTGCTGAGCGGGAGTCAGGCTGTCCAGCACGTCAGTGCCCACAGACCGCTCCGTTACGGTGGCCACGAATTCCTTGACCACCTTGTAGCTCACGTCGGCCTCCAGCAGCGCCAGACGGACCTCCCGCATGGCTTCCCGGACGTCATTTTCCGTCAGCCGGCCTTTACCCCGCAGGCGCTTAAAGGCCGCATTCAGTTTTTCACTCAGTCCCTCAAATGCCATGGGTTACTCCTTCAGCGCGGAGACCTCCGCCGTGATCTTGTCAGCCAGTTCCGTCAGGCGGCTGTCCTCATACTGCCGGTAGTTCAGGGTGCGGATATCCTCAGCAGCGCTGCGGATGGCATCCAGATGACCCCGGAACTGCTCAAAGCGGCGGATCAGGCCGGTCTTGTCCTCAATCTCCTGCATGGCGGCCTCCGCCCGGACGATCACATCCCGGACGCCCTGACGGGAAATGCCTTCGTTTTCGGCAATCTCAGACAGGGAGAGGTCCTCATTATAATAGAGATCAAAGAACTCCTTCTGACGGTCAGTCAGGAGTTCGCCGTAGAAATCAAAGAGCATCGTCATCCGATAAGTCTGATTTTTCATGTTGAACTCCTTTCCTGTAAAGCTGCGACGCTTTACAACAGGAATCAGTTTACAGGATTTTTGCCGGAAAGTCAAGGGGAAAATGGAGAAAAACCCGGAAAAATTCAAGGAAATTTACAGTTGCACCGGGATGAACAGGCAGATATACTGTATAAGGAAGAAAGGGGAGACACCAGATGATGATTTTCGACGGACATGCGGACCTTTTATATGATGTGACCAAGTGGCGGCAGGCCGGGGAGGACCGTGTCTTTGAACGGCGTCACCTGCCGAGATTACAGGCGGGGCAGATCGGCGGCCTGGGGCTTTCCATCTGGACAACGGTGGAACAGGACTCCATCTGGGCCGCCCATCCGGACTGGGACGGCTGGCGGCGGACGGAGGAGATGATGGCCCGCGCTCGGGAGGAGTTGGCGGAATGCCCCTGGCTGGCGCTTGTACGGACGGCGGCGGAGGCCCGGAAAGCGCAAGCGGAGGGCAAGCTGTTCGCCTTTTTGAGCGTGGAGGGCATGGAACCGGTGGGCGACCGGCTGGAGCGGCTGGAACAGTATGCACAGTGGGGCGTCCGAATGGGGATGCTGACGTGGAACGAGGAAAACCTGCTGGCCTGCGGTGCCGGCGGCGACCCGGACAAGGGTCTGACGGCGCTGGGCCGGGAGGCGGTCCGCCGGATGCAGCGGCTGAACATCCTGCCGGATGTGTCCCACACCAGTGACCGCAGCTTTTGGGATATTATGGATCTGGCGGAGGGGCCGGTGATCGCCTCCCACTCCAACTGCCGGGCCTTGTGCGATGTTCGCCGGAACCTGACGGATGAGCAGCTTCGCGCCATCCGGGATACCGGCGGTGTGGTGGGGGTCAATGTGTCCCACGACTTTGTACATAAGGAGCCCCGGCAGCAGTCGGCGGCTATGCTGGCCCGTCATGCCGCCCACATGGCGGAGGTCATGGGACCGGAACACGTTGCCTGCGGCTTTGACTTCTGCGAGTATTTCGGCCCCGGTTATGAGGGGTGCGAGGGCATGGAGGACTGCGGTCAGGCTCAGAATTTCATTTTTGAGCTGGAACGGATCGGCTTTTCGGAAGCGGAGCGGCAGGCCATCGCATCGGAAAATCTCCTGCAGGTGCTGGAATAAAAAAGAATCGTTTTATGCGGAAAAACTGGCGGGAGACCGCCGGTTTTTCCGCTTTTTGCGCACAGTGGCAAAAATGATGGGGAGGGCCACAGAAAAAGGTTTGAATTATTCATATATTTGACATATAATAAACTCTGTATTGACATTGAACGGGCTGCCTGCGCGGTCCATAAGGAGTTGATGATTTGGAAGCGACACGCATCCGGCTGGCGGAGGGCGTCCACCTGACCTATCTGCCGGCGAGAAAATTCAAAACCAGTCTGCTTTCCGCACAGTTCGTCACGCCCCTGCGGCGGGAGACGGCGGGAGCCAACGCATTGCTGGCGGCGGTGCTGCGGCGGGGTACGGTAAGCTGTCCCGATATGGGAACGCTTTCCGCAAAGATGGACAACCTATACGATGCCTCCATCGACTACACAGTGCGAAAAAAAGGCGAAAACCAGTGCGTGGGCTTTGTGGCCAGCTTTATTGACGATCGGTATGCCCCCGGCGGTGAACGGCTGCTGGAACCGGCGGCGGCGCTGCTGGGCGAGCTGGTCTGCGACCCTGTCACCTACCACGGCCGGTTTGTGCCGGAGTATTTTGAAAGCGAAAAGACCAATCTGCTGGAGGCCATCCGGTCTCTCATCAACGATAAGCGGGATTGGGCGGACAGCCGTCTGCTGCGGGCGTTGTGCGACGGAGAGGCCTACGCCGTGCCCCGTCTGGGCGACGAGGAGACGGTGGACAAGCTGCAAGCGCTGAAGGTCTATACCCAGTACCGGGATCTGATCTCCACAGCGCCGCTGGAGATCATATACAGCGGCAGCGCCGATCTGGAACGGGTAAAGCAGGCGTTGGCGGCGGCATTTGCCACCCTGCCCCGTGAGGAGGTCCGGGTGATCTCCACGGCGGCGCCCCATGTCTGCCGGGAATCCGTGCAGCATGTGGAGGATGTGCTGGACGTGACCCAGGGCAAGCTGGGCATGGGTTTTTCCTGCGGCAGCGGCGATATGCCCGCCCTGCTGATGGGTAATACCCTCTTCGGCGGCTCCAGCAACTCCAAGCTGTTTTTGAATGTCCGGGAGAAGCTGTCCCTCTGCTATTACGCATCCTCCCTCTACCATCGGCAGAAGGGCCTCATCACCGTGTCCTCCGGCATTGAGTTCCAGAACTATCAGCGGGCTTACGATGAGATCATGGCCCAGCTGGAGGCCGTTCAGAAAGGTGAGTTGGAGGACTGGGAGCTGGAAGGCGCCCGCTCCACGCTGCTGAACAGCTATGCAACCGTCGGCGATTCTCAGGGCAAGCTGGAAAACTTTTATCTGGGACAGGCTGCCACAGGGCAGCATGAGACCCCGGCGGACCTGGCCCGTGCCATTCAGGACATGACGGCGGAACGGATCTGCCGGGCCATGAGCACCGTGAAGCTGGATACGGTGTATTTCCTGAAGGGGAAGGAGGTGGAAGCGTGAAAGAGACTTTTTATGAGCGGATCGGCGAGGCAGTCTGCCGGGAACGGCTGACCAACGGACTGGAGGTCTGCGTGGTGCCTAAGCCCGGCTACGCCAAAAAGTACGCCTTTTTCTCCACCCGCTACGGCGGTATGGATACCCGGTTCTGTCTGGACGGGCAGTGGCTGAACACCCCGGCGGGCATCGCCCATTATCTGGAACACAAGATGTTCGATACCCGGGAGGGCAACGCCCTGCAGGAGCTGGCAAAAAACGGCGCGGAACCCAACGCCTTCACCGCCAACGCCATGACAGCCTACTATTTCGATTCCACGGAGCATTTTGAGGAAAACCTGCGGATCCTGCTGTCCTTTGTGTCCATTCCCTATTTCACCGACGAGAGCGTTGCCAAGGAGCAGGGCATCATCGGTCAGGAGATCCGCATGATCGAGGACAACCCCGACTGGCAGATCTACACCCGGATGCTGCGCGCCATGTATCATCGCCATGCGGCCCGCACCAGCATTGCCGGTACGGTGGAGAGCATTGCTGAAATCACTGCGGACACGCTGTATGACTGCCATAAGGCATTTTATACCCCGGCCAACATGATTTTGACGGTGGTGGGCGACGTGGACCCGGTCCATGTGATCGATCTGGCCAACCGGGTGCTGCCCAAGCTCAGCGGTCCTATCATTGAGCGGGATTACGGCACGGAGCCGGAGACCGTGGCGGAGAAGGAGACCGTTCTGGAGATGGAGGTCTCCGCGCCGCAGTTCCTGGCGGGCTTCAAGTGCGCCCCAGCGGCGGAGGGCAACGATTATATGCGCGCCGCCATCCTGGGCGACATGGCCAGCGATATTCTGCTGGGCGAGTCCAGCGCGCTGTATCAGCGGCTTTATGAGCAGGGCCTCATCAACCCCAGCTTCGGCGGGGCCTTTGAGATGATGCCCGGCGTGGCCTATCTCTACGCCGGCGGCGACAGCAAGGATGCCAATGCCGTCACCGACGCCATCCTGCGGGAGGCTGCCCGCATCGCGGCGGAGGGCGTGGACGAAGACTACTTCCGGCGAATCCGCAAGGCATCCTTCGGCGCCAATCTCCGGGGACTGAACTCCTTTGAGAACATCGCTGTGACCTTGACGGAGGGCTACTTCCACGGCTATGATCCCCTCCGCTTCCCGGAGGTATTTGAATCCATCACGCCGGAGGACGTTGCGGCGTTCCTGAAAACCAATGTCACGGCGGAGCGGATGGTCCTCAGCCGGATCGTGCCGAAACAATAAGTCTTTGGGAAGAGACGAAAAGGCCCGTTGGGTCTCTTGCAGAAAACATATGCGGCGGGGTAAACTCTTTGCCGCCGAAAGGAAGAACCTGTTGTGAGCGCACTGAAAAACATGCCCATCAGTTTCCCCGGCCTGTTCGGGGATTGGGAATTGAACATTGACCCGGTGGCCATCCATATCGGCCACGGGATCTACTGGTACGGGATCATTCTGGCATTTGCCATGCTGGCGGGGCTGTATCTCTGCATGAAGCAGGCCAAGCACTATGGCCTGACTGAGGACAACATTATGGACATGGTGCTCTGGGCGGTGCCTTGCTGCATCATCGGTGCCCGGTTCTATTATGTTCTGTTCTATCTGGACCTTTACCGGAATACGGACGGCAGCCTGGATTGGGGTGCTATGTTCCGGATCTGGGACGGCGGACTGGCTATTTACGGCGCGGTGATCGCAGGCGTATTGGTGGCATTGGCCTACACAAAGCGCCATAAGCTTCCGTTTTTTGCCATGGGCGATGTAGCGGTGATGGGCCTGCTGTTAGGCCAGATCATCGGCCGGTGGGCCAATTTCATCAATCGGGAGGCTTTCGGCGGGGAGACTACCCTGCCCTGGCGGATGAAGCTGTGGGTCAGCCAGTATACCAGCATCGAGGTCCATCCTACCTTTTTCTATGAGAGCTTCTGGAATCTGATTGGCCTGCTGCTGATCCTGTTCATCGTGTCCAAGGGCCGCCGGTTCGACGGGGAGAACACCTGGTTCTATTTCCTGTGGTACGGTCTGGGCCGCAGCTGGATCGAGGGCCTGCGGACCGACAGCCTGTACCTCTTCAACTGGGAGCTGTTCGGACAGAGAATCCGGGTGTCTCAGGCGCTGAGTATTGTGATGGTGGCGGTGGCAGCCTTTATGCTGTTCTATAACATCCGCATCAAGAAGCGGTCGCCGGAGAGCCTGTGGGTCCATCAGGTGGCGGCGGAAAAGGCGCGTCTGGCCGCTGCGGAAGCGGAGGACGCCGTGTTGGCGGAGACCCTTATGAACGAAGTGCCTACGGAGGGAGAAGCGGCGGACCCGTTGGAGACGGAGGCTGTGGAGTCCCCTGACGCCGAGACCGTTCCGGATACGGAAACACAGGAGAAACCGGAAAAGGGAGAGACGCATGGCAACGAGAATTGACGGAAAAGCCCTTGCGGCCAAGGTAAAGGCTCAGGTAGCGGAGAAAGCCGCCATGCTGCCCCGTCAGCCGGGGCTGGCGGTGGTGCTGGTAGGGGAAGACCCCGCCTCGCAAGTCTATGTCCGGGGTAAGGAAGCGGACTGTGGAGAGTGCGATATCCGCAGCTTTCCCTACCGGCTCCCGGCGGAGACCACCCAGCGGGAACTGCTGGACCTCATTGAAAAACTGAATCGTGATCCGGCGGTGGACGGTATTCTGGTGCAGCTGCCCCTGCCCGAACCCTTGGAGGAGGCGGCGGTGATCGCCGCCATCGCCCCGGAAAAGGATGTGGACTGCTTCCACCCCTACAACGTGGGGCGGCTGAACATCGGCGATCCGGTGTTCCGGCCCTGTACCCCGGCGGGAGTTATGGAAATGCTGCGGGAATATGGCATTTCCCCGGCGGGAAAGCGGTGTGTGGTGCTGGGCCGCAGCAATATCGTGGGCAAACCCATGGCGGCGCTGCTGACCCAGGCGGACGGCACCGTGACGCTGTGCCATTCCAAAACGCCGGACTTGGCGGACATCACCCGGCAGGCGGATATTTTGGTATCCGCCGTTGGAAAAGTGAATTGCGTTACTGCCGATATGGTGAAGGACGGTGCAGTGGTCATCGATGTGGCCATGAATCGGAACGAGGCCGGAAAGCTCTGCGGGGATGTGGATTTTGCCGCCGTGGAGCCGAAGGTGTCCTACATTACCCCGGTTCCCGGCG
>ERZ1106964.1707-NODE-1707-length-13997-cov-4.134844_pt1 | contig 13997 bp, 10 predicted proteins | sample MGYA00403682_ERZ1106964 | MGnify/ENA primary metagenome ERZ1106964 (study PRJEB35170, sample SAMEA104062451) | human gut metagenome | biome: human gut; feature: human-associated habitat; material: faeces | place: Denmark | collected 2013-04-10 ...
TGCACAAGGTGGAGTGGGTGGAAGCACAGGCTGCCGTAGAAGCTCGTGACGAAGATGGAAAGCCATTGACACTGGTAGGCTCGTCGCTTGTCATCACCAACCGGAAGAAAATGGAACAAGAACTTACGACAGCAAAAGAGCTTGCCGAAGAATCCAATCGTTTAAAGTCGGCCTTCCTAGCTAATATGAGTCATGAAATTCGTACCCCGTTGAATGCTATTGTCGGTTTTTCGGGGATATTGGCGTCTACCGAGGAAGAAGAGGAAAAACAGGAATATGTCAGCATCATCGAAAACAATAATACATTGTTGCTGCAACTCATCAGTGATATTCTTGATTTGTCGAAGATTGAGGCGGGAACGTTGGAGTTGAATTACTCTAATATCGAACTGAATGAGTTGATGAGGGAACTGGAGCGTGGTTTCTTGTTGAGAGTGAAGACGGATGCGGTGAAACTGGAGTTTGTGGAACCTGCCGGGCCATGTATGGCTTATACGGAAAAGAACCGTTTGTCCCAATTGATGATTAACCTTGTGACAAATGCCATTAAGTTTACCGAAAAAGGCAGCATTCGTTTTGGCTATGAAATGCGGGAGAATGAGTTGTATTTCTATGTAGCCGATACCGGATGTGGAATTCCGAAGGATAAGCAACAAAACATTTTCGGGCGTTTCGTCAAGCTGAACTCTTTTGCCCAGGGAACCGGGTTGGGACTTTCTATCTGTAAGACATTGATGGATCATATGGGTGGCAGAATCGGCGTGGAATCGGAAGAGGGTAAAGGCTCTACTTTCTGGTTTACGCTTCCCTACAAACCGGCTGTGAAGGAAGACAAGAAACAGATGCCCAAAGATATTCAACCCGTTTCGATAGAAAGAAACAAATTGACCATACTGGTTGCAGAAGATAATGCAAGCAATTATAAGCTTTTTGAATCCATCCTGAAATATGACTATCATTTGATTCATGCCTGGGACGGTATGGAGGCTGTGGAAATGTTCCGGAAACATAATCCTCAGATTGTATTGATGGATATCAATATGCCTGTAATGGATGGGTACGAGGCTACCCGGGAGATTCGTAAGTATTCTGCAAAGATTCCTATTATTGCCGTTACAGCCTTTGCCTATGCTTCGGATGAACAGAAAGTGATGGAAAGCGGATTCGATGGATATATGCCCAAGCCTATCAATGCCAAGTTGTTGAAAGCGCAATTGGTGGATATTATGCAGAAGCGTATCATCTTGTTATAAGATGAAAGTTTCTCATTTTCAGCCCCGCTTAGGTGTGGCGTTTCTTTTGATATTCCGCCGGTGTCATCCCTGTGATCCGTTTAAAGAATTTGCTGAAGAATGACGGATTGGGAAATCCCAGTTCATCCGAGATTTGGAATACCAACAAGTCACTGTGTTTCAGCAGTACTTTTGCTTCAAGAATAACGGCTTGGTTAATCCACTGCATTACCGTCTGCCCGCTTACTTCACGAATAACCGTACTCAGATAATGAGGAGTCAGACACAGTTTATCTGCATAGAAACTGATGTTGCGTTCACGTTTACTGTGTTCATTAACCAACCCGATGAAGCGGCGGAATACTTCTTCCTGGCGTGAGAGCTGCAATGGGGCGGACTCTTCGTTCTTTGCATGTATATACCTTATATTATAGAGTAATGCCATAATCAAGTGTTGTACTACTTCCCGGCGGAATGGAACTTTGTGCACAGCGTCCCATATCATTGAAAAGAAAGCATCGATTTGCGGTAGTTCTTCCTCTGTGGGCGAAATGAAAATGCCATGCTTTGTGTACGAATCCGTCAGTGCACCTCCCTGTGCGATGGGCAAAAAGTTATTATCGGGAACAATGACCTGAAAGTCATAATCCTCACTGATTTCCACAATTTCTATCAGTGAATTGAAAGGACTGATAATAATCATTGGTTCCTTTACCTTATATTCTATCAGATTGATGGAAATCCGTGCTTCACCTCTCAGTATCCGGATGATTCTGCTTTCTTTGGCGCGATAGGGCCTCCCTGTGCTAAAGAGGATACTGTCCATTTGGGCAAAGCTGATGATAACGCCGAGATCACGGCTGATAAAGCGAAAACTGTTATTATTTACGATGTTTGGATTACTTAGCAGCTCGCCAAGCCCAAGCTCCATAGGTTTGCTCTTTTCCATATCCTTTTCCTCCTTTAATTTATCTATATCTGTGGCAAAGATAAGAAAACGTAGGGTTTTCCTGTCTTTTAATACTGGTAATCGGATAAATAGAGCATCATTGCACACAAATAGAATGTATCCATATACTTTTAAGCTCTATCTTTGCGTCCTATAAAGAAATAAACAAGAAATGTATATGGAAATGAAACGAACTATTCTCTCTTTTTTCTTTGTTCTTGCGGCAATGCTGGCACATGCGCAGCTCACGCTGGAGGGATGCCAACACTCGGCACAGACCAATTATCCGCTGGTGCGGCAATACGGTCTGATAGAGAAAGCCCGGGAGTATAACCTGGAGAATGCCGGAAAAGGCTATCTGCCACAATTCACCCTTTCGGGAAAAGCAACCTATCAAAGTGATGTTACAAAGCTGCCGGTGGACGTTCCGGGAATCGATATAAAAAGTATGCCCAAAGATCAGTATCAGGTGATGCTGGAAGTGTCGCAGAACATCTGGGACGGTGGAGATATCCGTTCCAAGAAACAACTGACCCGGGCTACTTCGGAGATAGACCGCGGGAAGCAGGAAGTGGATATGTATGCACTGAATGATCGTGTGAATCAGCTATATTTCGGCATTTTGTTGCTGGATGAACAGTTGAAACAGAATCAGCTTTTGCAGGAAGACTTGGGACGCACCCATCAGCAAGTATCCAACTATATAGCAAACGGCATTGCCAATCAGAGCGATCTGGATGCCGTAAGCGTGGAGATATTGAACACGAAGCAGAAACGCATTGAGCTGGAATCTTCGCGACAGGCCTATCTGAGTATGCTCTCTATCTTTATAGGAAAAGAAATCGCTTCCGGAACTACATTGGAGAAGCCTGCTGATACTTTTGAATCCACTTCATTGGTGAACAACCGTCCGGAACTTCGCTGGTTCGATGCCCAAGGCGGACAATTGAATGTGCAGGAGTCTTCATTGAAGACGCGCTTCCGTCCCCGCTTCGGGCTGTTCGTGCAGGGAGCTTACGGAAATCCGGGATTGAACATGCTGAAAGATGATTTCTCCGCATACTATGTAGCGGGAGTCCGTATGTCGTGGAACTTCGGTAGCCTCTACACGTTGCGCAATGATCGCAGGCTGATAGATAACAACCGCCGTAAGTTGGAGACCAGCCGCGATGTGTTCCTGTTCAATACCAACCTGGAATCTACCCAACAAAGCTCGGCCATCCAGTCCATGCGCCGACAGATGGTGGATGACGATGAGATTATCCGTTTGCGTGTCAATATCCGTAAGGCTGCCGAGGCTAAAGTGGAGAACGGTACGCTGACCGTAACCGATATGCTTCGTGAAATCACAGCTGAGAATCTGGCACGTCAAACCAAGGCTTTGCACGAGGTGCAGTTACTGATGAATATCTGGAATCTGAAATATACATTGAATAATTAAAGGCATAAAAATATAGATCATTATGAAATCAAGGAATTTACTGGGACTTTGTTCCCTATTGGCCCTCTTTTCCGCTTGTGGAAACGGTGCCCCGAAATATGATGCAACAGGAACGTTTGAGACTACGGAAGTGCTTGTATCTGCCGAAGCATCGGGCCGCCTGCTTTATTTCGATATCGAAGAAGGAATGTTGCTGAAGGCCGGTGAAGAAGTCGGCGTAGTAGATACCGTACAGCTCTACTTGAAGAAGCTGCAACTGGAGGCGAGTCTTAAATCCGTCGAAGAACAGCGTCCTGATATCCTGAAACAGGTAGCCGCCACCAAAGAACAAATATCTGCCGCCCAACGCGAACGAAACCGTGTGGCAAACTTACTAAAGGTAGGTGCGGCAAACCAGAAACAACTGGATGATGCGGAAGACCAGCTTGAAGTGCTCCGCAAGCAACTTGTTGCGCAGAATTCTACCTTGTCCAACAGTCACCAGAGCCTGACGTGGCAAAGTTCATCCGTCGGTATTCAGGTGGCACAGGTGGAAGACCAATTGAAGAAGTGTCACATCACCTCTCCGATAATCGGCACTGTACTGGCAAAGTACGCCGAAGCGGGAGAACTCACAGCTATGGGCACTCCGCTTTTCAAAGTGGCCGATACGGAGCAGATGTACCTTCGTGCTTACATCACCTCCGAACAACTTTCGCAGGTAAAACTGGGACAGAAAGTAACCGTCTTCTCCGATTACGGCACCGATGAGCACAAGCAGTATCCGGGCGTAGTAACCTGGATTTCGGATACCTCGGAATTTACTCCGAAGACTATCCTGACTAAGAATGAACGTGCCAACCTAGTGTATGCCGTGAAGATTGCCGTGCACAATGACGGGCTGTTGAAGATAGGTATGTATGGGGGAGTGGAGTTTAGTGATTAACGGTTAGTGATTAATTTATGGAACATGCGGTTGTTGTAGATAACGTTATCAAGAAATATGGGGCGGTGGAGGCGTTGAAGGGTGTTTCCTTGACGGTTTCTTCCGGAGAGTTGTTCGGCATTATCGGGCCTGACGGGGCGGGGAAGACTTCTCTTTTCCGTATCCTCACCACCTTGCTGCTTCCCGATAGTGGAAATGCTTCGGTGTGCGGTCTGGATATAGCGAAGGATTATAAAGAAATCCGTCGTCGCGTAGGCTATATGCCGGGACGCTTCTCCCTCTATCAGGACTTGACGGTAGAAGAAAACCTGAACTTCTTTGCTACTGTTTTCCATACCACCATTGAGGAGAATTATGAATTGGTGAAGGATATCTACCAGCAAATAGAGCCTTTCCGCAAACGCCGTGCCGGAGCTTTGTCCGGAGGTATGAAGCAGAAACTGGCGTTGAGTTGTGCGCTTATCCATAAACCGGATGTGCTTTTCCTCGACGAGCCGACAACAGGTGTAGATCCTGTTTCCCGCAAGGAGTTTTGGGGGATGCTTCGCCGGTTGAAGGAACAGGGCATCACCATCATAGCCTCTACGCCTATTATTGATGAGGCACGCCAATGTGACCGCATTGCCTTTATCAATGAGGGGCAGATACATGGGATAGATACTCCGGAACGTATTCTGGACCAGTTCGCAAGCATTCTCTGTCCGCCGGGACTGGAACATGGCAAGGTGGAACAGAAAGATGAGTATGTCATCGAAGTGGATAAGCTCACCAAACGTTTCGGCAATTTCACGGCAGTGGATCATATCTCTTTCAAAGTCCATCGTGGCGAGATATTCGGCTTCCTGGGTGCCAATGGTGCCGGAAAGACTACGGCAATGCGCATGCTTACCGGATTGAGCCATCCCACAGGAGGCACGGCCCGCGTAGCCGGTTTCGATGTCGCTACCCGGACGGAGGATGTGAAAAAGAATATCGGCTATATGAGCCAGAAGTTTTCTCTTTACGAAGACTTGAAAGTGTGGGAGAATATCCGGCTGTTTGCCGGGATTTACGGCATGGCAGAAGATGAAATAGCCCGCAAGACCGATGAACTTTTGGAACGCATCGGGCTGAGTGCCGAACGTGATACGCTGGTAAAAAGTCTGCCGCTGGGCTGGAAACAGAAACTTGCTTTCTCCGTTTCCATCTTTCACGAACCGAAGATCGTCTTTCTGGATGAGCCGACGGGTGGGGTAGATCCTGCTACCCGTCGCCAGTTCTGGGAGCTTATTTATCAGGCTGCCGACCGGGGAATCACTGTCTTTGTCACCACCCACTTCATGGATGAGGCCGAGTATTGCGACCGTATCTCTATCATGGTGGATGGCGTGATCCGTGCTCTCGATACGCCCGATGAACTGAAACGGCAATTTAAAGTTGCTACGATGGATGATGTTTTCCAGCAGTTGGCACGGGAGGCGGTGCGTACGGCGGATTAGCCGATTCATAACATAATTAGTAAGAACAATGAAACAATTTATAGCTTTTGTCCGAAAGGAATTCTTCCATATCTTCCGCGACAGGCGAACCATGCTGATATTGCTGGGTATGCCTGTGGTGCAGATTATCCTTTTCGGCTTTGCCATAACCACGGAAGTGAAGAATGTCCGTGTCGCCATTCTCGACCCGTCGAACGATGTTGTCACCCGACGCATTATCGACCGTCTGGATGCGAGTGAATATTTCTCCGTCACCACGAATCTGAATACTCCGGACGAGGTTGAGAAGTCTTTCAGACGGGGAGACATTGACCTGGCAGTCATCTTCAGCGAGCAATTCGCGAATCACGTTTATACCGGAGATGCTTGTGTACAGTTGGTGGCCGATGCTACCGACCCCAATACGGCAACCACACAGACTGGTTATGCCGCCAACATCATATCCTCTGCCGGACGCGAAATGCTTCCGGCGGGAATGCAGGTTTCCACTATTGTTCCCGAAGTGAAGCTGCTTTATAATCCGCAGATGAAGAGCGCCTACAACTTTGTGCCGGGTGTGATGGGACTGATCCTGATGTTGATTTGTGCCATGATGACTTCCATATCCATTGTCAGGGAGAAGGAGACGGGAACGATGGAGATATTGTTGGTTTCTCCGGTGAAGCCGTTGTTTATTATCCTTGCCAAGGCAGTTCCTTACTTTGTGCTTTCGTTTGTCAACCTGACAACGATTTTGCTGCTCTCGGTCTATGTACTCGATGTTCCCGTGGCGGGTAGCTTGTTCTGGCTGATTGTGGTATCGCTGCTCTTTATCTTCGTTTCCCTGGCTCTGGGCTTGCTGATATCCTCGGTGACGCGGACGCAGGTTGCTGCCATGCTTGCATCGGGATTGATACTGATGATGCCTACCATGCTGCTCTCCGGTATGATATTCCCTATAGAGAGCATGCCCTTACTGCTTCAAGGCATCTCGGCGGTGCTTCCTGCCCGCTGGTACATTCAGGCTGTGCGGAAGCTGATGATCGAAGGAGTGGACATTTCGTTGGTATTGATGGAAGTCAGTATTCTTGCTGTAATGGCGGTTGCACTGATTACGGTTAGTTTCAAGAAGTTTAAGAACCGATTAGAATAGGAGAGTGGTGGTATGATAAAGTTTCTGATAGAAAAAGAATTCAAGCAGTTGCTCCGTAACTCGTTCCTGCCGAAGATGATTCTTATCTTCCCTTGCATGATTATGATACTGATGCCTTGGGCGGCAAACCTGGAGATAAAGAACATCAACCTGAACATTGTGGATAATGACCACAGCATCCTTTCGCGCCGCCTTGTGGATAAGATCGGTGCATCCACCTATTTCCGTACAACGGCCCTTCCTGATACCTACAATGAAGGATTGCGCTCCATCGAAATCGGTTCGGCAGATATTATCCTGGAGATTCCCCGCGATTTTGAGAAGAACTGGGTGACGGGCAACAACCCCCGCCTGCTGGTTGCCGTCAATGCGGTGAACGGTACAAAGGGAGGATTAGGCGGCTCGTACCTGTCTTCCATCATTAATGACTATACCCGTGAGTTGCAATCGGAATCACCGTCAAAGGTAATGTCTGCCGGGATGGGATTGCCCCGGATTGGCATTTCAACGCAGAATCTGTATAATCCGAACCTGAACTACAAGCTCTTTATGGTTCCGGCATTGATGGTGATGTTGCTGACAATGATTTGCGGTTTTCTTCCGGCGCTCAATGTAGTAGGTGAGAAAGAGGTGGGCACTATCGAGCAGATCAATGTAACGCCTGTCTCCAAACTGACGTTTATTCTTGCCAAGCTGATACCGTATTGGCTGATAGGTTTCATTGTGCTTACGATATGTTTCTTTCTGGCATGGCTGCTCTATGGCATTCTTCCTGTGGGGCATTTTGTGACGATATATCTTTTTGCAGTGGTCTTCCTGTTTGTAGTCTCCGGATTCGGTCTGGTGATTTCCAATCATTCCGCTACGTTGCAGCAGGCCATGTTCGTCATGTGGTTCTTTATGCTGATACTGATGCTGATGAGCGGCTTGTTCACTCCCGTACACAGTATGCCGGAGTGGGCACAACTGATTGCTGCGCTCAATCCGCTGAAATATTTTGTAGAGGTGATGCGTACCATTTACCTGCGGGGTGGTGGCATTGTGGAGTTACTTCCACAGTTAGGAGCATTGATGGCCTTTGCAGTATTTTTTAATTTGTGGGCGGTGAGGAGTTATAGAAAGAGTAGTTGAGATTACTCTTTCATAATCCTTTTGATCTCCGCATCCAGCGAAGCTTTCTCCGGGATATTGAGTTTCGGCCTTAACCGATAACGTATCCTGGTGACGCTGGCGGAGGCTATACCTAATATCCGGGCTATTTCTTCGGTGCTTTGGTTGAGCAGAATGAGCATACACAGCAACTCTTCATTCTTGGTGATATTGGGACACACATCGCGCAGGCGGATAAGTGCCGTAGAATAAATGCCGGAGAAGGCGACACGGAATTCAGCTTCTTCTTTAGGCGTCAGCATGGTGGGAGACAGAGTTTCCATAAGCTTGTTGAGTTCGCTACCGGATTGGTTTGAGATTTGTATTTCAGCCAGTTGCCGAAGCAGTTCCTGGTTGTGTTCATGAAGTTCATGGCGTGATTCAAGAATTCTTTTCAATTCCTTTTCCTTTTTATCCAGGCGGATGGAGGTGATTTCGAGTTCCTTTTCGTCCAATTGGTGATGTAATTTCAGAGATCGGTGTCTGTTCCAGAACCAGGTGGCCAGGAGCAGGATAAAGAGGATGGATGCAATTGTACCGATGGTGTATGTGCGGATAACACTGTTGCGTAAGGCTATGCCTGCTGTGAGCAGACTATTTTCCTGTTCCACCTTCTCCGTCTCGTAACGTATATGCGAGGCTATGGATTCGCGAATGGATTTCCCATGAATTACAGAGTCGATAATCATATTATAGCGGGGGAGCAGTTCTTTTGCAGCTTTCATCCTGTCGGTACGGTGGTAGCTGTCGAGCAGTAACCGGTTGTTGTGATTTTCGGTTTCCATATCTCCGCGGACTTTGGATAAGTTGACGGCTTTTTCAAGCAACGGGATGGCTTCTTGGTATTTTTCGGCTCTGTACATGGCATTTCCGTAGCCCATATAATAGTCCAGCAGCATATAGCCGGGCACTTTATCTTTTATTTCTTCATAGTGCGTCAGGACTTTCGGCAGGGAGTCCGGAAACTGGGCTTTGGCATCCAGCTTTTCCATCTTTACACGTATTTGTCCGCGCGGATTGGTGGCTCTGATGTAGAAGCTGTCGGCAAGGTTGAGCGCGAGGAAGGCTGAGTCGATGAGGCCCATTCTTTTATAAATCAGGGCTCTCCTTTCGTACAGGCTTGCCGCCATACCCCAGGTCTCGTTATCTTCACGGAACAGGCGGAGTCCTTCATTGTTGTAGTGCAAGGCTCTGTCGAAAAAGTTTAGTTCGGTGTAATTGCCGCACAGGTTGATTGCGGCGAGCATCGCCCCACGCGGATTCTGCGATTTATTGCTTTGTTCCATGACTTCCTGACAGAGGCTGATGCCTTTCTGGAACTCATTCTTCCGGATGTAGATGTTTGCCAGGTTGGCCATGGCCTGCGGATAGAGTCCGGTGTCGTCGTATGCTCCGTTTCTCATAGCTTCGGCGGCTCGCAGCAAGGCGGGTTCTGCTCGTGTTTCGGTGGAGTCGACGGCCATATAGGTGATTCCGGCGGCTATGGTGCAAAAGAGTTCACTGGAAGAATCATCATTTTCATTTATGCTCATGGCTTGGTCGAGGAGTTGGCAGGCTTCGGCACGGCGGCCGAGGGTTTGCAACATTTGTGCGTCGCATACCAAAATCTCGCGTTGGCAATGATTGGATAGTATCGGGTGGTTCATTTCCCTGAGCCGGAGGAAGTGCTTGTGTCCTTCGGCTATTCTTCGGGAATGATTGTATGCGAACATTAAGTGCCTGATTGCGTAGGACATCAGACGACGGGCGTCGTCAGGAGATAGTCCGTTGGGGTGTTGGTTGCTTTTGACGGGTAGCAGGAAGGCGGAGTCGAGTAGGGAAATAGCGCTGTCATATTCTTTGTCCAGCCGGAACTGATTGGCTTTTGCCAGTATGGCTATACTGTCTGCATGAAATTGCGCAGGTGGATGGGCGCTGCCTGGCGGCTTGTTGCAGCTTACTATGCCGGATACGAGAATGATTAGTGGGAATATAAAATACTTATTCATTTTGTTTAGGGTACTTGTATAGGTCTCAAATATAAGTAAAATGGGTGGGTTAATAAAACGATAATTTGAAAATGTTAGAAAACTGATAATAAGGATGTTTATTACCGGGAGTTATCATATTCTTTTCTAAACTCCCGGTAATTTAATGAATTTCCTGTTATTTGGGGCAGGAGAGTTTTGGGTTAATGTGCGCTTTCATCGTCAATAGTGGGTGTCCAGGCAGGATTGCTTCCAATCCATTGGGATTGTTCACCAACACTTTCGTTGCAGGAATAAACTGTACTGTTTTTAAGAAGTCCTATCAAATACCCAAGTCTTACAGTTTCTCCGGAAGTAACACTTAAATCTGTCGTTAGATTCCGGTTAAGATGGCATTTTGCTAATTCAGCAAATCCGGCAATTCCTCCAACATCAACAGAAGAGAGACTATGTCCGGTTATGGAGCCTTGATTGCAGCATCCCAGAATCTTTCCGCCAATATCTCCGCCAATTCCACCTACCGATATGGCATAATTCGTATTTGAATGTTCTGTATTAGAAAGTGTAATGGAAGAAGTACTTATACAATGTTTAGTTTCATTTGTGGTAGAGTAGTTTCCTCCCACTATCCCTCCAATCATAACCATTTGACCTTTACAACTTACATTGATTTTCCCTATTACAGAACAGTTTTTGAAAGTACCAGTTGTATATCCAATGATACCGCCTATGTATAGTTTTCCATAGTCAAGGCTTCCGTTTGATATTTTCATTTCTCCCGACATTGTGCAATTGTGAACTGTAATTTTCTGCGTAGATCCACTTCCAATGACACCACCTACACCAAAAGATGAAGTGCTTGTTCCTTCAGGTGATGCAAAGGACCATGTAACATTAGCCGCTATATGGATGTTTTCTATCAACATGCTACTTGTAGTTGTCAGGTAACCAAAGAAGCCGAAGTACTTTAAATCATCAGAAAAACTTCCTTTTAATTCGCCGCTTATGGTATGTCCGCCACCATCGAAGCTTCCACTAAAAGGCTTGGCAAATGAAATCCCTATTGGCGTCCATGTATCAGCCGTGACTTTTATATCAGTAGTTAATTTAAAGAACTTATCTACGTAGGTTTTTCCCGCTTCTACTTGTTCAATTAAATATTTCAAGTGTCCGACACTCTCTATCAAGTAAGGGTTATCTTTCGTACTACCTTTATTATCACTCTGATTCCAAGTGTTGCCTATTACATCATTATCGAATATAGCAGCAGTCCCATAACCACCTTCTATTCCCCAAAAAGTAAGCTCCGAATTATAAACCTTGCCTGCCTCATAAGGAAAATCTCCATTGAAAGAAACCGTGTAACTATAAACCATCCCGTCGTCGCCTGTCACGGCAAGAGCCAGCTTCTCTTTCAATGTGGAGGGAAGAATGGCCATGTAAGCGGTGAATTTTTCGCTACTGGCACCGGATATAGCCGCAGTAAGCTGTTTGGCAGTAGTGATGTTGCTTTCATCGCTTGCTTTCTGGGAGATGGCTATACCGGCATCATCCTGTGTGCTTAGAGTGATGTATTTAGGAACAATGCCATCAGGAAGAGTTACTTTAAACTTCAGAACAGCAATTTTATGCTTAAAGCTTATTTCCGAAATCTCCGTACCAGAGGCAGTAGTCTGTGCAGTCATAAAGTTGTAACCGGATAGATGGGCAAAAGGAGCGTTTGCATCGATAACCTGCCCTATAACATTAAAGTGGCAATCCTCCCATCTTTTCTCGGCTTTTGATGCAGGAAAGAAAGCATGCTGGGCATCCTCAACCGCATTTCCTGTGAAAGTAGCAATCTTGCCATCACCATCAGTAGGTCCTGTCGTGGTAAAGACCTCAGTCGTAGTGCCATAAAGTTTAAAGGCATCGTTTGCCGTCCACTTTAGTATCAGGCCATTAGCACCGTCATCTTCATGGCTTATACGGGTGATAGCTCCGCCTTGTGTGACGGTAACGGATATTTTTTCTTTTCCCCCGACAGAAGTATCCTCTTTTATAACTTCATCCTGAGTACATCCCATTAATATCAACGGGAATACTGCAAAGAAAGGTATCACATTATTCATTTTCATAGTTTTATTTTTCAAAGGTTAGTATATCGTTTATCAAGTCTTCCAATTCGCTTATGCTACTTGAACTGTAGCGTTGGGTAGATCTTCGGGAACTACGTCCACCAGGCATACCAGGGTTACCACCGGGCATATTGCTCAATGCCATTACACCCTCACTTTCCATTTCTATGATCTCTATTTGCGGAGTCACATACTTTGCTTTTCTCTCTTCTTTCATATTTCCTTTTTTAAAGTTGATAGTCATCTTGTATTTTGATAGCAAAACTAACGATTCCGCTATTAGAGAAGCCAAATCAGGACTGTACAATTCAATGTACAATTGCGTGGTTTATTCCACATTTTATCCTACTTTTGCATCCAAATTAATTATATCTGATATCCTAATGAACACGCAGACAACTTATCTCGCCTCTAAGCCGCATTATGAAATCCTGGATGGATTACGTGGAGTGGCAGCTGTTATGGTCGTAGCCTTCCATCTTCTTGAAGCACATTCGGGTGGCAACCATCTCGCACAAATTATTAATCACGGCTATCTTGCCGTCGACTTCTTCTTTATGCTTTCGGGCTTTGTAATCGGTTATGCCTATGATGACCGCTGGAACCGGATGAGTATCGGCACTTTCTTCAAACGCCGTATCATCCGCCTGCATCCTATGGTAATTATGGGCAGCATTATCGGTGCCCTTTTCTTTTTCCTACAGAAATCCCCCTGTTTTCCCAATATGGATAATGTATCGGTCGGAACGGTTCTGATAATCATGCTCTATGGCTGTACGCTGCTTCCCCTTCCTTTGAAATGGGACATTCGCGGGTGGACGGAAATGCACCCGTTGAACGGGCCGGCATGGTCACTCTATTATGAATATATCGGCAATATCCTGTATGCACTGTTTGTCCGTAAGTTCAACAAGGTTGCTTTGTCCATCCTTGTTTTTCTGGCAGCCTGTGCCACTTTGCATCTCTGTCTTACAGCGCCCAATGGTGATATCGTAGGCGGATGGGCATTGAATTGGGAACAGCAGTATGTGGGCTTTGTCCGTTTGCTCTATCCGTTCTTTGCAGGTTTGCTGCTTTCACGTCTGGGCTGGCTCATACGGGTAAAGAAACGCGCATTCTGGTGGTGTAGCCTGATGATTGTGATAGTTCTTTCCGTTCCCCGTATTGGCGGTGAAGATGGCTTCTGGATGAACGGACTCTATGAGGCACTTTGCATTATCTTTATCTTCCCGGTCATTGTTGCGATGGGAGCCGGTGGCAAAGTGACGGGAAAGCGCTCTGTAGGTATCTGTAAGTTCCTGGGCGATATCTCATATCCCGTTTATATCACTCATTATCCGCTGATATACACATATACAGCCTGGGCATGCAATAATAATGCGACCATCACCGAAGGTCTTCCTTATATGATACTGACCTTTGTCGGAGCTTTCGTCCTTGCTTATGCCTGTCTGAAGCTCTATGACGAACCGGTACGCAAATGGCTGACCAATCGTTTTCTGAAAGGAACGCGTAAGGCGAAATAAATACATCCGGAGATATAAAAAGAAACGGGCAGCTTCTCGTAAGAGAGGTTGCCCGTTCTGGTTAATACATCTGTTGGGTTT
>ERZ1106964.1718-NODE-1718-length-13876-cov-5.902178_pt1 | contig 13876 bp, 6 predicted proteins | sample MGYA00403682_ERZ1106964 | MGnify/ENA primary metagenome ERZ1106964 (study PRJEB35170, sample SAMEA104062451) | human gut metagenome | biome: human gut; feature: human-associated habitat; material: faeces | place: Denmark | collected 2013-04-10 ...
AAAGCCGCTCCGGGGTGCCCCGTTAGGTTTTGGAATGCTTACAGGTTGGAACCATCCTTACGAATGCTCGATAACCGTCTGGTCCTGGGGAGCACTCGGTTCTGCCGGAACACTCGGCTCTGCCGGAACACTCGGCTCCGCCGGAACACTCGGCTCCGTCGGGACGCTCGGCTCCGTCGGGACGCTCGGCTCCGTCGGGACGCTCGGCTCCGTCGGCTCCTCGGGCGTAAGCGGGAGGACGTTCATCACATACATCGCCATGATCATCGCGAACTGTTCGCGCGTCGTCACGCCCTGCGGATCGAGCACCGTCTGGTGATCGACGACAGCGCCGGAGATCAGGCTCTCGGCGACCGCCCAGGTCATGGGCTCCTTCGCGAAATCGGAAACCTTGTCCATGTCCGTAAACGCGGACAGATCACCGTACACGTCCACATCGCAGCCCTTGAACATCGCATATTCATGCAGGATCGTCGCAGTCTGTTCACGCGTTGCATCGCCGTTCGGGTCAAACTTGCCGTCGCCAATGCCGGCCACGATCTCGTTCTGTGCCGCCCAGATCACCGCGTTGGTGTACCATTCGTTATCCGCAACGTCGCTGAAGGGGTTCTTGCCGGTAACGGCAGGCTCACCCTCGAGCGTGTAAAGGATCTCAACGATCATTGCGCGGGAGAGCTTGGTCTCAGGCTCGAAGGTCGTGGCGCTCGTGCCGTAGAAGAGCTTGTGCGCAACGACGAAGTCGATCGCATCGTGCGACCAGAAGTCGACCGCCGGCATATCGCTGAAGAGATAGCCCGGGCAATGCTCGTCGCCTGTGCACGGGATGCTCATCGGATCCTGCTTCTCGCAGACCGTGCAGTAGCCGTCAACATAGTGGTGCTTGGCCGGAATACGCTTCTGGCCTTCCAGTGTCGCGCCGCAGACCGAGCAGACCATGCCGCCCGCTGCGCCGTCCTTCGTGCAGGTCGCCGGAGTGATCTGTGTCGCCTTCGGCGTGTGCGGTGCCAGCGGGACCACCGTCTGTGCAACGAGGATCTCACCGCAGACGGAGCAGTGCTTGCCTTCCGTCAGGCCGGTCTCCGTGCAGGTTGCAGCCTTCGCCGGGTCGACCACTTCCTTGTGGCCAAGCGCCGGGATCACTTCCTGCGCCGTGAGCACTTCACCGCAGACGGAGCAGTGCTTGCCCTCCGTCAGGCCGGTCTCTGTGCAGGTCGCGGCCTTCGCCGGATCGACCACTTCCTTGTGGCCAAGCGCCGGGATCATTTTCTGCGCCGTGAGCACTTCACCGCAGACCGAGCAGTGCTTGCCTTCCGTCAGGCCGGTCTCTGTGCAGGTCGCGGCCTTCGCCGGATCGACAACTTCCTTGTGCGCGATCTTCGGGGTCACTTCCTGCGCCACCAGCACTTCACCGCAGGTCTCGCAGTGCTTGCCTTCCGTCAGGCCGGTCTCCGTGCAGGTCGCGGCCTTCGCCGGGTCGACCACTTCCTTGTGGCCAAGCGCCGGGATCACTTCCTGCGCCACCAGCACTTCACCGCAGGTCTCGCAGTGCTTGCCTTCCGTCAGGCCGGTCTCCGTGCAGGTCGCGGCCTTCGCCGGGTCGACCACTTCCTTGTGGCCAAGCGCCGGGATCACTTCCTGCGCCGTGAGCACTTCACCGCAGACCGAGCACTTGCTGCCCTCGGTCAGGCCGGTTTCTGTGCAGGTCGCGGCTTTCGCCGGGATCACTTCCGGCGTGTGCGGCTTGAGCGGGATGCTCTCAAGCATAATGTTTCCATTTTCGCAGGTGTAGGTGCGAACGCCGTACTCGGAGCAAGTCGGCTCCTTCGTCACAACACCATTGTCCCAGGTGTAATTAAACTCTGCGCTCATCTTCGCAATGCGCGCGGTCAGCCAGGTGTTGAGATCCGTGACGGTATCGGTATAAGTCGTACCGCTGGGCCAAAAGTGATTATCCGAGCTCGGCTTGCCGACACGAATCAGCGGCCACTGCCGATAGTTCATCGCAGCGCTGGCCGAGATGCGGTTGTAGTAGCTCTGAACCTTGCCGTTGTCGCCGACAAGCGCCTGCGCCTGCGCCAGGAACGTGTTGTGATAGTAGTTGCTCACCGCGGCGCGGAAGCCGGGGATCTTGATGAGCGCCTCTACGAGGTAGCGGCCGTTAATGAAGGTGTTGTCCGAGGTAATAATGCCGGACCAGCCGCCGCCGCCAGTCAGTTCCATATCCCAGACGGGGCCGGCGTACATGATGCCGTCCACGTCTTTGTAGAAGAAGAACGAGGAGTAGAATGCGTCCGAATTGCCGGACAGGTACTGCATCAGGTAAGCCTTGACCAGAGAGTTCAGATCGCAGTACTCATAGTAGTACTTGCCGGTCTGCGCATTGTAGCCGGTGAAGTTGCCGTCGGCATCCTTCGCGTAGACGGCGTCCTCAAACTCCTGATAGTACTCGCTGATATAGGCCATTGCGTCCTTGCCGCAATACTCGGGGCTCTTGACATTCATCGCGGAGCCCTTACCGGTGATGAAGCCGCTGGCCTCGTCATACTTCGGGTTGTAGCTTTCGTCGAGCTTCGTACCGTTGAGCTCGAGCAGGTAGCCGCCAGTGATGTTCTCCGGCTCGGTCAGACCCGTGGTGTACTGATAGGTCTGGCCGTACTTGTTCTCGGCCAGCGCCGTGGAAGCATTCTCCCCGTAGCCGGGGTTGAGCTTTTCGTAGGCATCCTCCATATCGGTGATGTTGACGCCCGTCTTGTTGACGGAGTTTTTCTCACTGACGATGTATGTGCCGCGATACACGCCGTCGTAGTACAGATCCACCCAGTCGGTGCTGGCCGTGTACGGCATGCCGAGCGACTTGGCAAGATCCTTGAACATCTTGTCGCGCATGAGCGTTGCGTCGTGGGAGCCGGCGAGCAGCGTCCAGGTCTTGACCTTCTCGCCGCAGGCGATCAGGTCGGACTTGCCGTCCAGTTTGATCTGGTAGGACTTCTTCTCGGCGTTTGTGAAGGTGGTGTTGCCGCGCGCCTTGAGCTGCGTGAGCGCACCGTCATACACGGTCTTGCCGTCCTTGTCTACGACGAGCAGCTTGCCGGTCGCGATGTTGGACTTGCTGGCATCGACAAAGTCTCTGCCCTTTGCGGCCGGGTCGTCGCTCGTGATGTAGAGCGCATTGATGTTGGCCGACTGTGCGATGTGCACAACCGCAGCCTTCTGGCCGTTGACGAGGACCGTGAGGTCATACAGGCCGTCCTGCACATCCGCCAGCTTGGTGACGTCCACGGCAGCACCGTCGAGCGTCTGCGTGCCCTTGGCACCCTGCAGCTCGATCTTGAGCTCGTCGCTGTTCTGTGTCGTAACCGTCAGAGCGAGCTTGCTCAGGTCCGCACTGGCCGGCAGGAACAGGTACTGATCCGCACCGGACTGCATGCCGGAGATCGTCTGTCCGTCGACTTTCGCGCTGATGTCCTTGAACTGCTCGGACGGTGCGTACTGGTCGGCATTGAGCGTCGTCGCGCTGACGACACTGGAATAATGCTGAGACTTGAACCAATCATTGCCGATCTTCGTGCAGCCATACACACGGAAGCTGTACTCCGTCGACGGGTTCAGGCCCGTGACCACAATGCTGGTCTGCGCGATAACGTCCACCTTTTCCCACGTGGTGCCGCCGTCGCGGCTGATCTCCACACGGTAGTTTTCCGCACCCAGCGCGGGGCTCCAGCTGACGGTCAGGCGCTTCTGGCCGACATCCGTCACCGAAACGCCGGTGACAACAGGCGGTACGATCTTATACTGGGCGGACACGGTGCCGTAATAATCGCCCATACCGCGGATCGTCACAGTACCATAGCCGACCTTCGTATTGTTGGAATAGGAAACATAGCCGTCAACACCCGCATCGCTGGTCTTGACCGTCAGCGCCTGTCCCTCATAGGTGGCCTTCACATAGCACGGCGTGCTGCCGCCGTTGTAAACGGCGTCATATGCCTTGACTTCCGCCTTGGAGATATCCCTGCCTACGAAGCCGCACTTCGTGCAGACATGGTTATCATCCCACTTGTGGCCCTCCGGCCAGAGAGATGCACTGTGATGAACGGCGCCGCAGGTCTTGCAGGTGGTCTCCAGCCAACCGTACTGCGTGCAGGTACGGGTGTCGACCGTCTCGGTCACGTGGGCGATGCCGTCATCGCCGAAGTGGTGCATCTTCTCACCGATCTGCTGCCAGCCCTTGACTTTGTCGCCAGCCAGGAAGTACATCTGCTGCTCGGTGCCCTCAACGGTCATCCAGCCGGTGTACTGCGCATCCTTGACGTCGATCAGCTTGCCGCAGACCGCACAGGCAGACTTGCCATTCTGGTAGGTCGTCAGCTGGTGGCCCTTCGAGCAGCGGGACTGCAGCGTCGTGGAATCGACCACACGGCCGTCCTTGCTGTCGTAAGCGGTGATCGTCATTTCCTTGCCGTTGGCCGTGACGTACATGATCAGGCCCGCGTAGTCCTGCTCTTTGTACGCGAACGAGAAATCGGAGGTCATCGCATAGTTGACGTTTTTGGACTTCTCGCCCAGATCGCCGCAAATGAAATAGGTCACGCCGTTTTCTGTGACGGGTTCGCCGTCCTTGGCCATGATGCGTGCATAGGAGTGGTCATGACCGGAGAAGACCACGTCGATGCCGGCAGCCTCTGCCGCAGCCGGGATCTGCTCATGGAACCGCTCGCTGCCGCCCTTGGCGTTCGTGTAATACGGCGGCTGGTGGATGGACAGGACCTTCCACATGCAGGTGCTCTGCGCCGCGTCCTGCTTGAGCCATTCGCAGGCTGCGTTCAGGTCGGCGCCGTTGTTGATGACGGCAACATAGACATCACCATACTCCACGGAGTAGTAGTCTCTGCTCGGGAGCTGAAGGATATTGCTGGCAACACCGCCGCTGAAGTCGCCATAGTATTCGTGGTTGCCAAGCGTATGGATGAAGTCCACGCTCGGGAACGTGTGGTTAAACGCCTCCTGCATCTCGGCCCACATGGCGTAGTTGGTGCCGTTGTCGACATAGTCGCCCGTCTGGAGGCCGAAATCGACCTGCTTGTCCTTGACGAGATCGCCGAGCGCGTCGAGGATCGCGATGCTCTCGGCATCCGCCTCACGGTCACCGGACATCTGCGTGTCGCCCATGACGACGAAGGCCGTGGTGTCCTGCGCAGCGGCACTCGTGCGGAAGTAGTGTGTATCCGACCAGGTGCTGCCGTCGCCGACCTGGAACTCATAGTCCGTGCCGGCCGTCAGGTCCGTGAGCTGAATCGTATTGACATAGGCAGCCTGTCCGGAGGTGGAGAAACCGGTGAGCGTAGAGGTGCCATCAGCCTTCTGCCAGGCATCCGCGCCCTTGACGCGGTACTGAACGTCTGCCTTGCCGGCCGTGCCGATGCCGGACAGCCAGCTGATGTTCTGGCTCGTGCTGCTGCTCTTGGATGCGTTGAGATTGATGCCGGTATAGCTCGTGCCGGCAGCGTCCGCCAGAACGGTGACCTTCTTCGCCTCGCCAACGCCCTTTGTGCCGACAGCCGTGAGCGTGCAGACCGTGCCGGCGTCCTTGGTCTTCATGGCGTCGGTCTCGAGCAGGCCGTTGGCATCGGTCTTGCCGATCTCGTTGCCGTCGAGCGACACGGTCACGCCGGCAGCGGGACTGCCGTCCTTTTCATAGACTGCGATCACGCTGGACATGCCGACCGCCTGCGGGCCGGGCTGAATGCTGTAGTACGCCGACAGCGGCAGACGCACCGCCGCCTGGGCCGCCGTGTAGGTCTTGTCGTTCGCTGCGGTGAGCGCGATGTTGGACACCGTGTACGTGAACTGGTTGACCGCTGTGTTCAAGCCGGCGTCGATCTGGAAGGTCAGTGTGGCCAGTTCGCCCTCGACCGGGGCGGCCGCCTCGAGGTGCAGCGTTAGCTTGGCTTTCTTAAAGCCGGCCGGCTCATACTTCAACGTGCCTTTCACACCGTCGGCACACTTCACCGTCGGCTCACCGATGTCATCGTTGAGATTGAGCATCGTGATGTCTGCGGACTTGACCTTGCCGTCCGCCGAAACCGTCAGCGTATAGTCGCTGCCGAGCGGGACAAAGTTGGAACCGCTGACGCTGACCGTGGCCGCATCCGGCAGCGTGTCGCCGGTGACGACGAAAGCCATGGTCTTTTCGACCGTGTTGCCGAACGCATCAGACACGGAGACCGTCATGGTGTGCTTGCCGTTCTGGAGATTCAGACGGACGGTCGCATTTGCGTCGGAACAATCCGCTGACGTGATCGGCTCGCCGTCGATCTTGACCGTCGTCGCCTTTGCATCGATGCCGGAGCGGTTCTGACCGTCCACATCATGATATTTTGCGATTGCTTCGATCGAGTTGGCGTTGATGACGGTGGCGCCGTCGCTCGTGAGCGTCTGGCCGTTGACCGTCATTTCATCGATGACCGGGTTATCCAGGTCATCGAGGTTCGTGCCGTAGACGGCGCGGTAGTTATCAAAGTAGATGGTGCCGTTCTTTCGACCGGCCACACCGACAGAGCCCGGCTGATACGACAGCCAGAACACGCCTGCGCCGGGGATGATGCTCAGCGGGTGCTCCTCATTCTGATATTGCCAAATGTCCTGAATATTTGCCGAGCAGTACATCCAACCAGTCCAGTCAATGACCTTGGAAATCTCCCCTTTGGCATTTTTATGCGTAAGCGTGTAGTTCTTCGTATAGTAGTCATAGACACCATCTTTGTCATGACCCCAGTATTCAATATCCGCCCAGATCTGATAGGCAGGCGTGTTTTCCGGCGCATAGATCCAGACGCCGATCTCCGAGGGCGTGCCCTCGATCTTGATCTGGTCACCGCAGTAGCGAACATAGAAGTTGGAGTTGCTCTTATCGTTATAAGACTCGTAGTCATAGTTCAGCTCCATGGAATAATCACCGAAGCGAACCTGGCCGCCCTCGGCCGCCGTCGTCATCTTCAGGTCGCCGCAGCGATATTGCGTGATAGAGGAGTTCGGCCAGAGGTAATAGCTATAGCCGTTGGCGCGGAAGATGTCCGAAGCCGGGACAGCGCTGTCCCAGTTGCCCGTGAAGCGGTAGGGCGCTTTGAGCTCCACCGTCGTCGGATTGTCGGAATACGTGCCGCTGGTCGTGACCGTGATCGGGGACACTTTGCCGATGTAGCCGCCATCGGGATTCATGTTGTTATCCACGTAATCGGATTTGCCCCAGTGGTAGTGCGCGCAGGTCTGGCGCTGGCCGTTGATGGGCTCAAAGTCCATGAGCGTCACCGGCACCTTGCCGATCTCCACACCGACCTCCGCCGTCTTGGCGCGGTCGTTTGCGTAAGTAACCGTGACAGCCGCGTTCATCGTGCTGCTGCCGGTACCGGCCACGAACGTGTTGCCGTCCATGTGGCCGACGTCCTTATCCGACACGCCGGCCGTCTTGGACTTGATTGTCCAATCGAAGTCACCGGCCTTGTAGACGATGTCCACACCGTCACTTTTCGCGACGAGACCGAGATCCGACGTGCCGCCAAAGTCCAGCGAGACAGACGTGCTGCTGAAATGCACATCCGTGACGTCCGCGATCTTCGCAGTCGTCGTGCCCTTGACGGTGCCGTCCACAAGCAGACGGGCCGTCACATCGCCCTTATAGTTCTTCGCGGGCGTGAACAGACCGTTGGCGTCGATCGTGCCGCTCTTGGCATCCGCGACCGTCCAGGTCACATTCTCCGGGAGCGGGGCCTCGCCGCCGTTTTTATCCACGCCGATGGCCGAGAACTGGATCTGGCTGTTGGGCGTGTAGATCGTATTGTTCGGGGAGAGGGAGGCATGATCGAACACGCCGTCGTTCTCCGCCGTGGAGACCAGCAGCAGGGCGCTGGCAACCGTGCGCTCTACACCGTCGGACGGGCGGTTGCGGATGGTCAGGTCGCTGGTGCCCTCGCGCTTGGTGGCGCAGGTGGCAGAGCCGCCGCCGTCGAGATAAAGCGCTGTCACCACGCCCTGCGCCGCCAGAAACTCCGCCTGATCATTGAGGGACATACCGACAGAATACGGGCTCTGACGACCGTCGGCCATAAAGGTCACGACCGTGCCGTCTGCCTTGAGGCCGATGGAGTTACGCGGCATAAGATCATCACCGTTATACTGGATCACCCCGTCCTTGATCAGATAGAACGGTCCGGAAATTGCTTCCAGGACGTCGGAGCAATCCACACCGGCGTCACGAATGGCATAGGAACCGTCCTTCAAAACCGCAAAGTACGGCTCCCACGTGCCACCGTTGCCTGTCTGGATAACATTTCCTTCCATGATCAGGTAGCCGGTCGGCTGCAGCGTCTGCATGTTGTAGTAGTCGCCGTTCATGGCCATGATGACGTTGCCGCCGGTGGCCTTGACGTAGTTGGCAGCCTGCTGCGTGGTTCTTTCCATGCTCCAGGCCAGGTTAGCCGCCTTCTCCTTGCGGGACGCGGGCGTGCTGCCTTCAGTATAATAACCGTTATACGAAGCCTTGAATGTTGCCTTCGCACCCGGTGCGATCGTCGTCATAAAGCCGGCGATCTGTGCATTGCCTTCCTTGGTATTCAGAAAGACATCAGATTCCGTCACGCCTTCAACCAGCGTGTAATCCGTCTGGCGTACAACGATCTTATCGCCAGCGGGCTTGACGGGGTCTACAGTGTTCGCAGCCAGCGCCTGCGGGGCAATGAGTGTCAGCGTCATCAGGACGGCCAGCACAAAAGCCCAGGCTCTGTTCGCGAATCGGGTCGCTTTCACGACTCACATCAACTCCTTTTCTGTGTTTTTCTCTCTAAATTTGTCAGTTCAATATGTTAAAAAAGAAGAGATGAGGTTTTCCCATCTCTTCTTTGTGCTTTAGGGACCTATGATTTGTCTATTAGCAACCGAAGTTCTGATAGAAAAACATTGAATTGAGCACAGACTGTTTACTCAACTTCCGCAAACGCGTTGTACAGGAACTCAACAGCCTCCGCGCGGATGCAGGCGTTGTCCGGGCTGAACGTGGTACCATCGTTGGTGCCGACAGTCAGGCCGTTGGCCCATGCCCACTGCACTTCGTTATAGTACCAGGCGCTGGCCGGAACGTCAACGAACGGCATATCAGCGGTTGCACCGTCCGACAGCAGACGGGCGATGAAGCTGATCATCTCAGCACGGGTGCAGACCTGGTCCGGGCTGAACGTGCTGCCGTCATTCGTGCCGGCAACGATACCTGCCTCGTAGGCCCACAGGAGAGAATCCTCGTACCAGTAATCGTCGCTACCAGACTCCGGAACGTCGGTGAACGGAACGGACTTGATGGTCGCAGCCGGCTTGCCGACAGCGTTCCACAGGAACTCGATCATCTGGGCGCGGGTGCAGGCAGTGTAGGGCTCAAAAGTCGTCGGGGTCGTGCCAACGGTCACACCGTTCTTGACAGCCCACATCACGGAATTGTAGAACCAATCGCCCTCGTTCACGTCAATGAACTTCAGTTCGGGCTCAGACGGCTGGCTCGGCTGAGAGGGCTGAGACGGCTGGCTCGGCTGAGACGGCTGAGACGGCTGGCTCGGCTGAGAGGGCTGAGACGGCTGGCTCGGCTGAGACGGCTGAGACGGCTGGCTCGGCTGAGAGGGCTGAGACGGCTGGCTCGGCGCGGTCGGGTTGTCCGGGGTGGACGGCGCGGTCGCACCCGACGGTGCCGACGGCATCGACGGGGTAGACGGCACAACGGCCGCCAGAGCAGTCGTGGCGAGCAGGCAGACTGCCACCAGAAGCGTCAGCACGATTGTCAGGGTTCTTTTCTTGGACATGCTTTTTTCCTCCATAAAAATTTTTTGGTTGCAAATTCTTGCCTTCGACAACACGATTGCCGCATTTTGAAACTAGGTAGAATTTAACACGCTCATCGTATCACAACGTATCGTATTTTGCAACCCTATTTTGGACAAAAAACGAAGTTTCCCGCGGTTAACTCTACCCGCAAGGGTAAGTAGAAACAAAACCGCGGCTGCAAAATGTAAATTACGGAAAGCATGCACATTTTCCCTGTCGATTTGGTTTGACACACGCTCGCACATACTTTTATAATTAGATCACCCTGAAGTGCCGGCGGCGGATGCCGTTTTGATGCCGAAACAATGTAATTTTGACCCGAAGGAGGCGGTAGCATGATCCAGATCCTGATCGTGGACGACGAGAAACCGATCTGCGACCTGATCCAGATGAGCCTGACCCGCGCCGGCTATCACTGCATGTGCGTGTACGACGGGCTGGCCGCAGCGGATATTCTGGAGCGGAATGTATTTGACCTCATTTTGCTCGACGTGATGCTGCCGAACGCCGACGGCTTCGAGCTCATGGAATATATCCGCCCGCTGGGCATCCCGGTCATTTTCCTGACTGCGCGCGGCTCGGTCGACGACCGGGTGCGCGGCCTGCGCATGGGCGCGGAGGACTATATCGTCAAACCTTTCGAGGTCGTGGAGCTGCTCGCGCGCGTGGATGTCGTGCTGCGGCGCTACAACAAGACCGATGCCGTGATTGAGATCGGCGGGCTGCGCATCGACACGCGCGCCATGCAGGTCTGGCGCGGTGCAGAGGAGATCAGCCTGACGCACAAGGAATATGACCTGCTGCTGTTTTTCGCGCGCAACCCCGGCACTGCACTCTACCGCGAGACGATCTATGAGCACGTCTGGGGCGGCGAGTACAGCTACGGCAGCAAGACCGTGGATCTGCACATCCAGCGGCTGCGCAAAAAGGTCGGCTGGGAAAACCGGCTGCTGGCCGTGAACAAGGTCGGCTACCGGCTGGAGGTATGAGCGCATGAAGTTTCGCGCAAAGCTCACCATTGCCATGGTGCTGCTGCTGTCGCTGACGTACGGCATCGGCGGCAGTCTCATGATCGCGCAGTCGTTTTCCGCGTCGATCGACCGCGAGCGCGACGCCGCCGTGCAGACCTACCGCATGGTCGTGGACGTGCTGGATCTGCTCGGCGACAACGCCTCGCCCGGCACGGCGGCCAACACCGTCGCGCTCGTGCTGCACAAGCTCGGCAGCGGCGGGTCGAGCACGGCAGCGCGCATCCGATCCGGCGCACAGATGACCACAACGGGCGACACCGCGCTGCTCGACGCCGCGCCGGAGCCGTCCGACGGCGGCGACGGGCTCACGCGCATCGTGCGCACCGGCAACGGCCGGCACTACCTCATGCTCGGCGCCACGGCCGACGGCACGACCGTCCAGCTCGCGTTCGACGTGACGGAGACCTATACCGTGCGCCAGACGCAGCAGCGCGCGTACCACACGACGTTCGTGATCCTCATCGCCATCGGCGCAGCCGTAGCGTGGGTCACGTCCTATCTGCTGACGCGCCCGCTCGGCACGCTTTCCCGCGCGTCGCGGGAGCTGGCGCGCGGCAACCTCAGCTACCGGGCGCCCGAGCGCTCGCGCGACGAGGTTGGGCAGCTGGCATCCGACTTCAACCGTATGGCCGGGCAGCTCGAGCAGAACGTCAACCGCATTCAGGAGAGCATGGCGCTGCAGGAGCGGTTCATGGCCGACTTCTCGCACGAGATGAAAACACCGATGACCTCCATCATCGGCTATGCCGACCTGCTGCGCAGTCAGGTGCTCACGCCCGACGAACAGATGGACGCGGCAAACTATATCTTCTCCGAGGGCAAGCGGCTCGAAGCGCTGGGGCTGAAGCTGCTGGACATGCTCTCGCTCGACCAATCGAAGCTCCAGCTCGTGCCCGCAAGCCCGGCCGACCTGGTGGCGGGGCTGCTCGAACACCTCAAGCGCGTGTACGCCCAGAAGGGCATCGCCCTGCAGTACCGCACGGCGGAGGGCATGTGCTTTCTGGAGCCGGACCTATTTAAAACCCTGCTCGTCAACCTCATGGACAACGCCCGCAAGGCGCTCGACAACGGCGGCTACATCTATGTCTGGCAGGAGATGCTGCCCGACGGCTGCCGCGTGCGCGTGCTCGATAACGGCCGCGGCATCCCGCCGGAGGCGCTCACGCACCTGACGGAGGCGTTTTACCGCGTGGACAAGTCGCGCTCGCGCGCACAGGGCGGCGCGGGCCTTGGTCTGTCGCTGTGCAATGAGATCGTGCAGCTGCACGGCGGCACGATGCAGTTTGAGAGCCGCGTCGGCAACGGCACGGTCGTGACCGTGGAGCTGAAGGGAGGCCGTGTATGAAGCCATGGATACGCACCGCGCTGGCGGTCGCGCTCATGCTGGCGATCGCGGCGGGCGGATTTTTCCTGCCAAACCTTGTGGCCGCGCGGCTCGACCGCGCGGAGCAGGACACGGCGTTTTCCCTCAGCACCGGCGACGAGCAGGGGCCGGCCACCGTTCTGCGCCGGAAACTGACCGACGGCATGCAGAACCTGTTTTACGGCGCCGAAGATCCCGTCGAGCTCGACGAGAGCGCCGCGGCGCACACGCTGGCCGAGATGACGCAGTACGCGCAGGAGCTTCTGGGCGCGCTGGAAAAGGACAGCGCGCTGTTCGGCGGCGGCTTTTCCGTGGAGGAGGGCGCGACCGTCCAGTACGCGAGCTACGGCAGCGGCTTCGTCCTCTGGGGCATCGCGCTGAGCAATCCGCGCGGCGACACGGCGTCCTTCCTGCTCGATGATGCGACCGGCTGCGTGCTGGCGCTCAGTTATACGTTTTCGGACAGCTATGCCTTCCAGATCCGGCAGAACGACCTGTGGGATTACCTGCTGCGCGTGTTTGAAACCCGCGTCGGCGCCACGGTCGCGGCCGCGCTCGGCGTGCCGTACGACGAGGTGCAGATCCCGATGCCGGAAGCGGCGAAAAAAATGCTCGGTCTGCGCACAAGCGGTGGAAACACCGTTCCCCTGCAGCTGCTCAACGCCGGAAACGAGGGCAGTTACAACGACGGCATGGACAGCAGCATCACCGACTACCTGCAGTTTTATGACCCGGACGCCGACACGGCCTTTTCCCTGCCGGCATGGCGCGTGGAAAATACTTTGTATTTCAACGCACAATGATGCCGTTTCGATGCCAAAGCGTTGCCGGACGGATCACAGTCTCCGCTAAGATGGGGTCATACCCGCTTCGCGGAGACTTTTTTCGTCAGGAGATGTCCATCATGCAGATACAGGATCAGCCTCACATTGGCGTGCTCGGCGCAGACCCGGCCGCCATCACACAGTTCCTGCGCCGCGTGCAGGCGCTAGGCGGAGAACACGCCGTCCTGCTGCCGCTGAGCCCGGCGGCCGTGCCGGACTGCGAACCGTATCTGTGCGGAGCGTCCACACAGCCGCCCCTGCCGAAGCTGCGCGCAGCGGCGGAGGTGCTGGCCGCCTCCGGCTGCACGGTCATCGCCGTGCCGGACAGCGCGGGCATTTTCTGCGAGCAGCTTACGGCAGCGGCCGGCGTCCCGGTGCTGAGCACGGCGGGCGCGGTGCTGCCGCAGCTGGTCGGCGCGCTCCGGCAGCGCGCGAGCGTGCTGTGTACGCCCGGCGTGCGCGCCGCCAATGTCTACGGTCTCGCCGCGCGGCGCTATGGGCTGCACTGCGGCTACCCCGACGCGCCCGTGCAGGCGCTGCTCGGCTGTGTGCAGCCGGAGAAAGCGTGCAGTGAGCAGGTGCTGCGCTCGATCATTGAGCTGGAGCTTGCCCGCGGCAATGACTGCGTCGTGCTTGACAGTGCACAGCTATGCGCCGCGTTTGCGCACTTTGGGCTCGCCGCACGCTATCCGCAGGCGATTGATGGCGTGGAGCTGCTGGCACAGGCCGCGCTGCTGCAGAGTGCTGCGGCAGCCGGCGTCCGCCGCGCATAAGACAGGAAAGCGGCTGCGCGCCCC
>ERZ1106964.1728-NODE-1728-length-13805-cov-73.534691_pt1 | contig 13805 bp, 19 predicted proteins | sample MGYA00403682_ERZ1106964 | MGnify/ENA primary metagenome ERZ1106964 (study PRJEB35170, sample SAMEA104062451) | human gut metagenome | biome: human gut; feature: human-associated habitat; material: faeces | place: Denmark | collected 2013-04-10 ...
CTTGCAGGGTGTAGTCCCAATCTTCCGGCAGGGAGAGCATTTGGGAGAGTAAGCCCTTGGCTTTCAGGGACAAGGCTCGGTTCCGCAGGTGGTGGTTTGACATGACCGTGTAGCCGCTGTTCTTTTCTACCCGAAAAACTGCCATTTCACGGATGCCTCCTTTCTGTTTTTAGGCAAAGAAAAAGCCGCAGGCTTTTTGTGAAAGTCTGCGGCTGTAAAGCGAAAATCGCTTTGTCTTACTTTGCCATGGAAGGTATTCAATATTGTCGCTGAGGCGAAATCGTTTCTTACGGTAGTAAAATGGTAGTAAATTCGAGGCTTAACATCCCGAAAAGTGAGAATTCATCAGGGTTTTCAGACTTGTTCATATCCTGCCGTGGCAGATAAAAAGCACTTTCGTCATACCAAAATATTTCCTTATATCGTATTATTTTGAATTTTGCACACATGCGTTCAAAATCCAGTTCTACTTCAAAAACTCCCACAGCACATCCTCCGGGCAGGGTGTATGGTTCGGGTACTTTTCCCGCAGCGGTGCGGCGGCACCATCCATAATGTAGGGCACACCCACAATGTCCAGCATCGACACATCGTTATAATTGTCGCCAAAAGCCATCATATCGGCAAGGTCGATGTCCAGAGTTTTGCAGATGCTGCGCACACCGATGCCCTTGTTGGCAAAGGTGGTGTCGATCCAGTACGGCCCTGCCACAGCGCAGTTCGCCTCTTTCCATCGTGGGACAAACCGTTCCGTGTAAGATTCTACGCCTTCGTGCAGATACACCGATACTTTTGTGATCTCCTCCGGCACCTCAGACGGGGCATGAATGATCTGATAGTTGTTCCCGATGAACTGAATACGCTTGAGCATTCCCAGACCCCGCTCCATCAGGTATGCAGTATTCTGACCGGAAAGCATTACCTCGCCCTGCCCGTCGCTGCGGGTCCACAGGTCGTTGGCGATTTCTTCGGCCAATGCACGCGGCATCGGATTCTTGGCGATGCACTGTTCGTCCTTATAGATCACGCCGCCGTTTTCGCAGAGAAACACACAGCAGTCCGCCACCGGTGCAAAGAGCTTGCGCAGGCTGGTATACTGCCGACCGGATGCCGGGCAAAACAGAATGCCGCGCCGATGCAGCTCCCGTATCTGCTCAAAGATCTCGTCTTCCAGTTCCTTTTTGCCGTATTGCAGCAGCGTACCGTCAATGTCGCTGCAAATCAGTTTGATTGACATTTTCCGTCCTCATTTTTCAAGATAATTTTAGGCAATTCCCCGGCATCCAGAACACGGACGCCTTCGTCCATCAGCATCTTGGCAAAAACGCCCTGTCCGGGAATCTTTGTCCCGGAAAACGTTCCGTCGTAGATTCCCTTCACGCCGCAGCTGGGACTGCGGGATTGCAGGATGGCAAGCTCCACCCCATTTTCTTTTGCAATGGCAAGGGCCTTGGCTGCGCCCGCTCGGAACTCCCGGTCCACATTGATGCCCTCTTTGTTCGTGACAACGCCCTGCACGATTTCCGCCGGGCTCCGCGGTGTGGGCAGGCCGCCCAAAACCTCCGGGCAGACCGGAACCACCTGATGCCCCCGCGCAAAATCGCAAACTGCCTGATTGTAATTGTTTCCGCCGCTGTATTTGTAGTTTTCGCCCAGCAGGCAGGCGCTGACCAGAATCTTCATTGTTGCGCGCTCCGTTTTTCAGATACTGAATCTTTTACCTATTCTACCACGCTTTTGGGCATTGAAAAAGAGGATTCTGCTTTTTCCTATCCCCATACCGGGAGGTCCGCCGTAATCTTTTCTAATTCCTGTGCAAGAAACGTCAGTCTTTCCCTCAGATGGTTGTTATGCGGTGCATCTCCGTTCAGCAGATAGTCCGTTCTGACATTCAGGCAGGACGAAAGATCCTGCAGCAACTCAATCGAGCAGCAGCGGCTTCCCGTTTCAACTTTTGCAAGATGGTTCGCACTAACGTTCAGCATTATACTCAACTGTTCCTGTGTAATCCCCTTCTTTTTCCGCAAATCGCGGATACGTCCGCCGAATTCTTTTGCATCAAATCGCATTGTTCAATCCTTTCCTTTGCGCTGAAAACACAAACAGGCCGAGACTCCTTTTCCGAGTCCCGGCCTGTTTTCAGCTTGAAAATATGATAACATTTCCTATTTATGATTTCTGTGACTGAATCACGCAAAGCGTTTTTCTGCCGTCTTCACCCTTCCCTCTGCTCCACGATTTCCAGACTATCCCGCCCTACATGGCAGAGCAAAAACAGCACTTGCACACCTGCAGCTTTTGCTTCGGCCAGTGCCGTGCCAAACTCCGGCTGTGTGCTGACATTTGGCCGCACCTCGGTGATGCCTTCCATCTGAATCACAAAGGCCACAGCGCACCGATACCCTGCCTGCTGTGCCTGCGCCAGCTCGTGCAGGTGCTTCACACCGCGCTCGGTGGGTGCATCCGGGAAATAGCCGATACCGTCCACTTCCAGTGTGCAGCCTTTGACTTCCAGCAGGTACTTCTGTTCGCCCTTTTCCATATAAAAGTCGATGCGGGACTTCCCATAGGTGAATTCCGGCCTGATATAGTCGTAGCCCTGTTTTGCAAGCCACTCCCCTACCACCTTATTGGGTGCCTGACTGTCCATATTGACCCAGCCGAGGCCCTGCTTGTGTACCGCCACAAGGTCGTATTTTGTTTTGCGTTTCGGGTTGTCCGACACTTCCAGCCGCACCGCAGTACCGGGCAGCAGCAGTTCCCTGCACCGCCCGGTGTTCTTGACATGGACGGTTTCCACTGCTCCATTCACTTCCACATGGGCAATAAAGCGGTTGGGACGGTCAACAAAAATGCCGTCTGCGATTTCTCTGTATTTCAATCTTTACTCCATTTTCAGTACAGGATTCGGGAGCTGTGTCCATCCTGCCTGCCAAGATACAGTTCCACGACCATCCTGCCGCTTTCGCTGTTGCAGAGTTCTTCCTTGCAGTAGCTGCAGAGTTTTCCTTCCGCTTCCGATACATAGCGGTGCAGCGGTTCCTGCAGGTCTTTCGGGATGCTGCCCCACGGAATGACATAGCTCATGCCCGTATCCCCCACATCCACGATGCAGGCCCGTTCACTGTCCTCATCGGACAAAATCAGGTTCACCAGAAGCACATCCGCAAACGGTGCCCCCTGATACTCTGCCTTTTGCCGTCTGCGCTCCGTCCGAAGCTCATCCAGTGCTTGATTCAGGTCATTTTCTGTCAGCGTGGACTTGTACAACAAGATATGCAGCTTCTGCTCCACCGCTCTGCCGTCATTCTGACCGTCCGTCGGGAGTTCCACGTCTGCATGGATGGCGCAAATTTGTTTCTGCATCGCAGTGCGCAGAGTTTCCAGTTTCTGCTGCCGTTCTGCTTCCAATTGCTGTGCGGACTTTTGATGTACTTCTTTGGCTTCTGACTGTTGCGCAGCATGCTCCTGCTTGGGCTCTGGCTTAGGCTTTGACCATTCGCTGTGCTTTTCTGCGTCAGCCTCCGAAACGTTTTGTCCTAGTACAGTCCGAAGAACAGAAATCCTGCCGCAAAACCGATCCCTGTAAACAGCTTTTTGAAAAAGCCCATCTCTCACGCCTCTTCCGGTTACAGCCTTGCCTGATACACCCGCTCCGTCCGGGCATCGAAGCAGCAGAAAATCACCTGCATGGCGTAATCCGCGTGATCTTCCAGCCACTGTGCCACTGTTTTGACTGCAATCGCTGTGGCATCCTCCAGCGGGTAGCCATACACGCCGGTCGAAATTGCCGGGAAGGCAATGCTGTGGAGTTCATACTCTTTGGCAAGGTCCAGCGAATTGCGGTAGCAGTCCGCCAGCTGCGCGGCATCCTCTGCTGTGCCGGAATAAATCGGCCCTACTGTATGAATGATATACTTTGCTTTCAACCGGTAGCCCTTAGTGATTTTTGCTTCTCCGGTGCGGCAGCCGTGCAGCGTGCGGCACTCCGCCAACAGTTCCGGCCCTGCTGCCCGATGGATGGCACCATCCACACCGCCGCCACCCAGCAGACTCCGATTGGCCGCATTCACGATGCCGTCACAGTCCAGTTTGGTAATATCACCTTGCACCACTTGAATCTGATTTTTTACTTTTTCAGAAATCATTGTAAACTCCTCACTTTTTGAGCAGTTCCAACGCTTTCTCCATAGGCACGCAATCGGCATAACAATCCGGCCAGAGGAATTCATTGTAATAGTGGTAGCTCTGCTCCCCTGTCATATACTCGTTGTCCTTCGTGGAATTTGCATAGGCAGGAACGATCATGTGCAGGCCATGCTCAAAGCCCGCCTCCACCGTTGCATTGATGCAGAAGTCGGTCATGATACCGCAGACCATCACATCTTTTTCGCCCTTTTCCGTCAGATATTCCAGCAGACCGCTTTCTTTTTTGAACGCACTGCATACGGTCTTGACGAACCGTCTTTCAGTCGGCAGCGGTGCAAATTCGGAATAGACCTCAAATTCATCGTCCCCGATGGAAAAGCCTGTACCGGGCCCATCGTCATGCTGGACATAGACGACCTCGATTCCCTGTTCGCGGGCAGTCCGGATCAATTCCCTGATGTTGCTGACAAACTTTTCAAACGCATACAGGCGTTCATCCACGATACCTTTCTGTGTATCCACAACCAGTAAAACCATGTGTAAGCCCTCCTGTTTTTCTTTGGTTTCATTCTACCATAGACCGTTGCTTTCTACAAGCGGATTCAAAAAATCCCCACAGGGAAAGCCTGTGTTTCACCTGCAGGGATTGATTCAGCCATCCAAGACGATCAGGATCAGCACCACGACCACTGCAATAGCGATCAGGCAGCCGCACCCGCTACCGTCCCCGCCGCCACCGCCATTGTTGTTGTGGTTTCCGCCACCACCACCGCCGCCGGACGAGCCGCCGAAGTTGTGGTTGAACGCCGTCATGTACTGGGCATATGTTGAGCGTAGGGCTTTGTTTACCGGCTGGGCTGCCAGCCGGGTTTCTGGTGTTCCTTGGGCTTATAGGTACCCTTGGTGGTATCAATGACTGCCTGATACAGTTCCAGCTTCTGCCATGTGGGGCAGTTCAGTCGCTCGATTTTTTCGATCACATAGTTGGCGTGGGCAGTTGCGACACGCTTGCCCAACTCTTCCCAGCCTTCCTCGGTTTTGGGGTAATGCACCACCACTTCAATGGGGGCACTCTTTCGCATGGCTCACTCACCTCCGGTCACATCGCTATCACCTCATTCTTACGAGTCACGGGTTGTCCGCTATTCGCTGCAGCTCCCGGCGAGAACGTTCAAAGCCAAGCTGACCAGCAACGCCATATCGATGCGAAGTATCTCGGTCTTGGCAGCGTAGTCCATACAAGAGGAAGAAGCAGTATTTTGGGCTGCTCCACCCTGTCCAATCCGATCTTCTTTGCATTTCTGCTGGGCGTGTGGTTCTTGCTCCGCTGAACGTGGCAGCAGGCAGCGCTATGAACATCTTTTTCCCGCTGCCGGGCAGGAGGGTGCATATAAGTATCGAAAGGTCTGATCATACCAGTTTTAGGGGATGGTTCTGCGGAGTCATCCGTTTTTTCTTATTCAGATCGCATTTTTTCTGTTTTCTCTTGACGATGCCCCGCCAATGGAGTAGGATGGTGCTGCAAAAACGAATTGCAAAAGAGGAGTTCTAAATGCAAATCAGCCTTTTATTGATGCGGCAGATCGCGCAGCTATTTCTGATTCTGCTGATGGGATATGCCGTTGTGAAAACCGGCCTGTTGAAGGCATCGGACAGTAAGGTGCTGTCTGTGGTCTTTGTCTATCTGGTCATGCCCTGTGTCGTTCTGAACGCCTTTCAGATCAAGGATACACCGGAGATCCGCACCGGGCTGCTTTATTCCATGGGCATCGCCGTTGGAATGCACGTTGTATTTCTGCTTCTGAATGCGCTGTTCCGCAAAGCTCTCAAGCTGGACGCCGTGGAGCAGGTCAATACCGTTTACAGCAATGCCGCCGCGCTGGTCATTCCCATTGTGCAGGCCCTGCTGGGGGAGGAATATGTTGTTTACTCCTGCGCCTTTGTCATTGTACAGCTGGTACTGCTCTGGACCCATGCCAGTGCCTGCCTGCAGGGGTCTGCACAGCTGGAATGGCGCAAGCTCCTTACCAATGTCAATCTGATCGCCATTGCAGCCGGTGCTCTGCTGTACCTGCTGCACGTCTCGCTGCCTGCCCCGATCACCAGCACACTGAGCAGTGTCGGCAATATGATCGGCCCCATGGGAATGCTGCTGGCAGGCATGGCCATTGCTGAAGTGCCCCTTAAAAAGGTTTTCTGCACCCCGCGCAACTATCTGCCGGTATTTCTGCGTCTGCTGGGTGTTCCGCTGGTCATCGTTCTGCTGCTTTGGGCAGTTCACGCATCCCTTTGGATACCGGACGGCAAGTCCATCCTGATGACGGTCTACCTTTCTGTCATTACCCCCGCCTGTGCAACAGTCACCTCCATGGCACAGCTCTATGACCGGGATGCTTCTCATTCCAGTGCGATCTATGTCCTGAGCACGCTGCTTTCCATCCTGACCATGCCGCTGATGATCGGGTTGTTTGAGCTGTTGCTCTGAAATACGAAAAAAGGCCGTCCGGCATCGCAGCAGGGCTGCCTTTACAATTACAAGGATGTGTCTCTATGAAACTACTCAAACAATTCATTCAGCAGGAAACGGTCCTCACCGCAGCCGCTGTGCTGGCCGTTGTCTCCGCCTTCTTTGTTCTGCCGGATGCGCAGTATCTCGGCTACATCGACCTGCGCACGCTGGCGATTTTGTTTTCCCTGATGACGGTCATGGCCGGGCTGCGGCGGCAGGGCTTTTTTGATGGACTGGGACGGGCATTGCTGTCCCGTACCCACAGCACCTTTCAGCTGACGCTGGTATTGGTCGGGCTGTGCTTTTTCGGAAGTATGTTCATCACCAACGATGTTTCCCTGCTGACCTTCGTTCCCTTTACGTTCGTGGTCCTGAGCCGTCTGGGAGCGGATGTCCGCCGCTCCCTTCTGGTCCCGGTGGTCTGTATGCAGACCATTGCGGCAAACCTCGGCAGCATGCTGACCCCCATCGGCAACCCACAGAACCTCTATCTTTACGGAAAAAGCGGCATGAGCATCGGGGGATTTGTGCTTCTTATGCTTCCCTACACACTGGTCTCTCTGCTCCTGCTGCTGGCTTGGGTAGCGCTGGTCTGCCGAAAAGCCTCTGCCGCCCTCTCCGTGGACGAGCTTGTTTCTTCTTCTGCATCTCAGGGGGATCAGAAGATCATCCTGCTGTATCTGGTTCTGTTTGCCGTTTGCCTGCTGTCCGTGATCCGGGTGCTGCCCTATGGCATTGCCTTTGCCGCTGTGCTCGTCTGTGCCCTTTTTGCAGACCCGCACACCTTACGGGCAGTGGACTATTCCCTGCTTTTGACCTTTGTGGCTTTTTTCATCTTCATTGGCAATCTGGGGCGCATTCCGGCCTTTTCCGGCTGGCTGCAGGAGTTTCTGACCGGCCGGGAAGTTCTGGTGGCGGTTCTTGCTTCGCAGGTCACCAGTAATGTTCCCGCCGCCCTGCTGCTGTCCGGGTTCACGGCAGAGACACAAGCCCTCATCATCGGCACCAATCTGGGAGGTCTTGGCACTTTGATCGCATCCATGGCCAGTCTTATTTCCTACCGACAGATCGCACGGGAGCTGCCACAGGGGAAGAAGCAGTATTTTGGGCTGTTCACCCTATCCAACCTGATCTTCCTTGCGCTCCTGCTGGGCGTGTGGTTCTTGCTCCGTTGACCGTGGCAGATGACTTATGGTTTTTCTATACCCTTTCTTTTTGTACCCGCAGTCGCAGTAGGGCCCGCCGGAGGCAAGGGTGTACTGCCGCACAAAATTTGTCACGCCGCCCGCTTCGCTCATGGTGTAGTCCAGACGGCACAGGGCGGGGGTCAGGTCGTACAGCCCCAGTTCCTTCATCAGCACACAGATGCCGCATTTGGTAAAGCGTCCCTCGTAGCCGCTGCCATCCGGGTATTCGTAAAACTCCATGTTCCACGAGTAGGGGTTGCGGTCGGCGGCTTTCAGGGCGGCAGTGACTTTCATAGCGGCAATATCCTTTGCGGTAAACTTGCTTTTTCCGCTCTTGCGGCAGAACCACTTCATCAGCGACGTCATCTGGGCATTCTCATAGTATACCGTCAGCGCCTCTGCATCCGGCCGCTTCGGCATACAGAGGACGAACGCCCCCAGCATGGCGCAGCCAATGATGTTTAATTGGAAGCGATCACCCTTTTCAAACTCCGGCAATTTTGCGATGATCTCTTTGTATTTCGGCTTGGCGATTTTGGTGATCTGCTTTGCGGCGTCTGCATCATAGCCCAGCACAGCGGTCAGCTGCTTTTGAAAGGAGCCCGCAAACAGCACCCACATTCCAAAGGGCATCCCTGCATACTTCATTGTCTGTCTCCAAATCCGATCTTCACGATCTGCATTTTCATTCCGTTGTCCCCGACCTTGGCGAGAAAACGGAAAACGCTGCTGACAGAAGGGTCTCTCAAATTGTTGTACCCCAGCATATAGCCCCGGCTGGACACTTGCAAACGGCTGTCCCATGGGGAAAGCTCGCTTTTCGCATCCGAAACCGCGAAATATGCTCCCACATCCTTGATTTTCGCCGTCCTGAGCCACGTTTTGGCGATCATCTTCACCGCCGTGCGGTTGGCGGCATCGAACACCAGCACTCCGCCGGGGAACGCATCTGCCATCCCCTGCACCAGCGCCTTGACCTGCTGGGTCAGGAAGTAATAGAACACCCCAGAGGCAAAAAACACCGCCCCGCCGGAGGCATCGATCTTGTCAAACCATGCGGGGTCTTTCAGGTCGCAGGGGATGTTTTGCTCCCGCTCCCCGGCGGGCAGCAGTTGCTGCCGCAAGGCGATCACATCCGGGAAGTCCAGATTGTAGATCTTGCATCTGCCGTTGTCGCAGGCTCTGCCGGTGTTATCCAGCCCGCAGCCCAAATTGACCACCGCCGCACAAGGGTGGTTTTTCAGGTACGCCCGCACCTCAAAAGCAAGGTCATTCTGCCGCGTGGCCACCTCCAGCGCACCGAAACGCTGCATCAGGCTGCGGGAATTCTTCTCTGCCTGCGAAAAATCGTAGTCGATCTGGTCGAGCAGCCGAACCGCTGTTTCGTCCCGATAAAGGTTTGGGTACAGTTCGGTACACAGCTTCCGGGAATACAGTGGGAGGATCAGCGTCTCCTGCACGGTGTTTTTCTCGATTTTGTATTTCATAGGTTCCTCCCTGTTCTCCTTATTCTGCTTTCCGGCAGACAAACCATGCCATACTCTTCACCGTGTCAAGTGTTACGGTTGCGTACCGTTTCTCCAGCCGTTTTTTCAAGCTGAAGGCCGTCTCGTAGGGCGGCGTGAAGAACCCCGTCTTTTCATAAATGTGCCGGACAAACCAGTCCGTCCGCTTCTGCTCGCCCTTCACATAGAAGCAGCCGCAGAAGATTCCGCCGGGTTTCAGCACCCGATAGGCCTCCCGGTAAGCGGCCTCTTTATCCGGGAACGCGTGAAAGCCGTTCAGCGACAAAACAATGTCAAATGCACCGTCCGCAAAGGGCAGCGCACCTACATCTCCCTGCCGGAAGGTCACATTTTTCAGGTGCAGGCGGTCTGCCTTTTCCTGTGCCTGCCCCATCATATCTACCGAGTAATCCAGACAGGTGATGTCCGCTTTTGCGCCGTAACGCACAGCCAGCCCTTTTTATTTTTGTGGCTTTGGATCTGACAGAATCCTGCTTTTTCCAGATACTCTTTCAGTGCAGTATCCGTATAGATGGCCATGCCATCGATGATCTGCGTCCATTTGTCGTCTTTTGTCGTTTCGCCGTTTGCTTCGTTACAGATGAAAAAGATTCCGCCGGGCTTCAGTACTCGATAAACCTCTCTGAAATTCTGTGCAAGCTCTGGCCAGAAGTAGACCGTTTCAAAGGCGGTCACCACATCAAACTGCTCCGCTTCAAACGGCAGTTCTGCCACACTTGCCTGTTGCACGGTACACCGTCCTGCCGCAATGGCTCTGGCATTGACCTTTCGCGCTTTTTCCACGCTGACGGCTGAGTAGTCGATGCCCTGTACCTTGCCGTTGGGGCACAGTTTCAACAGCGTTTTAATGTTCGCTCCACCGCCGCAGCCGCAGTCCAGCACCATGGCATCCGGGGCAGGCTGTAAAAAACTCAGCCCCCATTCTGCCATTGCGCTGTGTCCAAAGTTCATCATAGCAACCATGATCTTCCCGCCAAGGCCTACGGGCTTTCGGGTGTTTTCAAAAAAGGACATAACGCCACCCTCTTTCTATTTACCGTTCACAATGCAATGCTTTTTACCAGATGCGCCCACTGCACCGGATGACAGGCCAGCAATTCCTCGCGCCACAAGTTAGGTAAAGCTAACTTTCTGTTCTATAAAAAGCCGCTTCTCAGCGGTCCTTCTGCCAAAATAATACGCCCTGCCGTCTCCTCTGTCAAGAAGTTTCGGCATTTTCGGGTATTCCGAAAGAGATTTCGCTTTCGGGAACCCCCAACCGTCACCCCAGTGCCACATCCAGCACCATCATCACGCTGAAGCCTACCGCAAAAAACACCGTGCCGACGTTGGAGTGCTGTCCCTGCGACATTTCCGGGATCAGTTCCTCCACCACAACATACAGCATGGCTCCGGCAGCAAAGCTGAGCAGATAGGGCAAAGCAGGCACCACGATGCCTGCCGCCAGAATCGTCAGCACTGCCCCGATGGGCTCTACGATGCCGGACAGTACGCCGCCCCAGAATGCCCGGCCTTTTTTCATTCCTTCCGCCCGCAGTGGCATGGAGATGATAGCACCCTCCGGGAAGTTCTGGATGGCAATGCCAAGGGAAAGTGCCAGCGCCCCGGCGGCGGTGATCTGAGCCGTTCCGGCAAGGTATCCGGCATAGACCACGCCCACTGCCATACCCTCCGGGATGTTGTGCAGCGTTACCGCCAGAACCATCATGGTGGTGCGCTGGAGCTGGCTTTTTGGCCCTTCGGCCTGCAAGCTGTTCTGGTGCAGATGCGGGATGAGATGGTCCAGCAGCAGCAAAAACAGGATACCCAGCCAGAAACCCACCGCCGCCGGGAAAAATGCCAGCCTGCCCAGATCTGCGGCCTGCTCCATAGCCGGGATCAGCAGGCTCCACACCGATGCCGCCACCATCACTCCGGCGGCAAAGCCGGTCAACGCCCGCTGGATGCCGTCACGCAAAGAGTTTTTCAAAAAGAACACACAGCCTGCCCCAAGGCTTGTACCCAGAAAGGGGATCAAAATCCCCCAGAATGCGTCTTGTATCATGTAGTACCTCCTCGCGGTTAAATATAACTAACTACGCAAGCAGTATACTGCGCTCCGGAAAAAAGGTCAAGGGCTTTGCGGTATAGAGGATGCAGATCGTTTCCTGCACCGAAAAATTAGCCTCTGCAAACTTGCCGGTTTCTACTTGACAATACTCCGCGAATCAAAAAGGGAGCTCTGTCACGGACGAAGGTCCGGGCAGAACTCCCTTTTGCATTTATCTTATGATTTCTTACTGGCCTTCCGGCTCCTTGCAGACATCCACCCAGCCCTCGGCTCCGGCGGCTGCTTCCAGCTCCTGCAAGGTCAGCTTGACGGCGGTGTGACCATTGCCCGCTGCCGGGTAGACGGTATCAAACTTGCGCAGGCTCTCGTCCAGATAGACCGCCACACCCTCGTTCACTCCAAAGGGGCACACACCGCCGGGGGCATGACTCACATAGGCCTCCACCTCATCTTCCAACTTCTCCGCTCTTATTCGGTAATGGCCCAGACCCGTGCAGGCAGACCAGTTGCACCTTCAATGCGGGGATAAGAAACGATGACCACCGCACCGGCAGGCTGAACTTTATCCAGATTTGCAAGCACCTCCACCTGCAGCTTGTCGTTGTCCAGAACATAGCGCTCGCAGGCAAGGTCACCCTTTTCCTCCGCCACCGCAGAAGAATCGGTATCCAGCGTTTCGTGGCCGTTGGCGGCGGCGTTGCGCACCTTGTAGATATACTCCAATGCTTCCAGCGACCAGCCGGGGGCATTTTCTTTGCCCTCTGCGTCGATGCCGGACAGCGCATCCATATCCGGCCACTTCTTATACCAGTCGCTGCGCAGAGCCACCAGCGCACCATCCGGGATAGGACCGTACTTTGCTTCATAGGCCTTGATGTCCTCCACCGTCACAGTGTAGCGGGGGTCTTTCTTGGCCTGCTGGGAAATATCGATGACCACCAGCGGGAAGATCAGGTCGTTCACATCGTACTTTTCGGACAATGCTTTGCCCTTGATGAAGTGCCCCGGGAAGTCGATATGGGTACCAAACTGTCCGGGGAATTTGAAGGTCTGGATCAGGCATTCCAGTTCCGGCTTGCCCCAGTCCCACACGGTCTTTGCCAGCTCCACAGAGCCTTCCGGGATGCCGGACCAGTAGGGGCTTTCGTTGTTCAGCGAGTGAGAAAGTTCCACCCAGCGATATTTTTTAGCATCCTTCAGTGCGTTCCACAGTTTATAATCAGCCATTGTCGGTTCTCCTTTTATTGTGACGATGTATGTTCGGGCACTTCTCCCAGACAACGGCATCTTCCTGTTTTTTCTCAGTCTGCCTGCCGGGAATTTGTCTGGGAGCAGCGCATTCGCCCGGGCAGCCTGTGCCGGGCATCTGCTGTATGTTTCATCTGTCTGCGCTCCCTTCCTTGTATTGGGGATAGTATAAGCCCATTTTCGCACCATGTCAATAGGTTTATTCTCACAAAGACACCTCTGCCCTTTCGTCCGCCGGTTGTCCGCCGCCGGAGTTCCTTTAATTTCATACGTCCTGCTGCTTTTCCAGTGCTTCAAAGTGATACCGGGGCTTGCCTTTGCTCTTTTTGCCGTACTCGATGGCCTCTTTGGGGCAATAGCAGATGCACGCCATGCAGTGGGTGCAGTTCTTGCCCCAGACCGGCTTGCCGTTTTCCAGATGGATGTTGTTCAGAGGGCACAACTCCACGCACTTACCGCAGCCGATGCAGGCGTCCGTTGCCCGGAAGGCATCGGCTTTTACAAAGAAGCGATAGAACACCGGGTTTACCGGGCCGCTCATAAGGCGGTCGTAGAGGGTCTCTCTCGGTGGGGAAAATTCCTGCCCGGCCTTGAGCTGCGCCAGCACCTTCTGAAGCGCAGGCTCTGCCTGCTCCACGATGCTCCGTGCCTGCTCCTTTTGGGGTGCATTGAACATGGCAATGTAGTTTTCCGGCATGATGATCTGGGCTGTGCCCATATACTGCAGCTGCTTTTGCGCTGCAAGCTGCCGGTTGTATTTTGCCGCATTGCCGATCTCGCTGCCGCAGTCCATCACAAACCAGATGCGCTCTGCCCCGGTCAGCGCGGTCTTGCCCAGCCACTCCGACACCACCCGGGGGATACGCCATGCGTAGGTAGGCGTCACCAGCACCACGTCACGCCCAGTCTGCACCGGGGCGGTATTCCCTGCCTTGATGCAGGCGTTCAGGTCGTAAAGCGGCATCTCCAACCCTTCGGCAATGCGCCGCGCCAGATACCGGCTGTTGCCAGTTCCCGTAAAATAAAGTACCATGGCTGCTCCTTCGTTTTTTGTGTGGTTTTCAGTTGCCTGTCTGCCCGGCAAACTGGAAGTTGTAAGTTTCTTTACTATCATATCTTTAAAACTTGTTTTGCTT
>ERZ1106964.1730-NODE-1730-length-13803-cov-2.936500_pt1 | contig 13803 bp, 10 predicted proteins | sample MGYA00403682_ERZ1106964 | MGnify/ENA primary metagenome ERZ1106964 (study PRJEB35170, sample SAMEA104062451) | human gut metagenome | biome: human gut; feature: human-associated habitat; material: faeces | place: Denmark | collected 2013-04-10 ...
GGGTCATGGCAGAGGCGCTTTTCCGGAAAGATAGCATTTTTCGGCGCAAAATATTATCTTTGCTCTATGAAGCGATCTGTTTTTATCCTTGTATTCACCATTTTTGCAGCCTTCGCCGCTCCGGCGCAGGTGAACGTCGGCATGACCGACACGGCGTCCTATTACCCGCTGCTGCGGGGGCGGCGCGTGGCCGTGCTGGCCAACCAGACCTCCGTGGCGGAGCTGCCCGGCGCGCCGGGAGCCGATGCCTCCGGGCGGGTGCATCTGGTCGACCTGCTCCACGGCGAAGGGTTTGCCGTCGCGGCGATCTTCTCGCCCGAGCACGGATTCCGCGGCACGGCCGATGCCGGGGAGCAGGTCGCAAGTTCGGTCGACGCCCGGACGGGCATTCCCATCCGCTCGCTCTACGACGGCAACGCGAAACGGCCTTCGGACGAGGCGATGCGCTCGTTCGACGTGCTGGTCGTCGACATGCAGGACGTGGGTCTGCGCTTCTATACCTATTATATCTCGATGCTGCGGATGATGGACGCCTGCGCCGATTTCGGCCGCCTGGTCGTGGTGCTCGACCGCCCCAATCCCAACGGGCATCTTGTCGACGGACCCGTTCTCGACATGAAGTACAAATCGGGCGTCGGGGCGATTCCGGTCCCCGTGCTCCACGGACTGACGATGGGCGAAATCGCCCGCATGGCCGTTGGCGAAGGGTGGGCGAAGCCGTGCGACCTGACGGTCGTGAAGTGCCGCAACTACACCCATGCCACCGAATACCTCTTGCCCGTCGCTCCGTCGCCCAACCTTCCGACTGCGCGCGCCGTCTATCTCTATGCCGCGCTGTGCCCCTTCGAGGGCACGGTCGTGAGCCTCGGACGCGGAACGGACTGCCCGTTCGAAATCTACGGACATCCCGATATGACCGGACGCGCCTTTTCCTTTACGCCGCGCCCCACGGCCGGGGCCAAACATCCGCCGCTCGAAGGCCGGCTGTGCCACGGCGTCGACCTGCGCGGCATGCCGCTCTCCGAGGCCCGCGAAGTGGGATTCTCGCTGCGCTACGTGATCGACGCCTACCGCGATCTGGGGCTGGGGGACAGGTTCTTCACCCCGATGTTCGAAAAGCTGGTCGGTGCGGGATGGGTGCGCGGGATGATCGTGGCCGGGGCTTCGGAGGAGGCGATCCGCGCCCGCTGGGTTCCCGATGTGGAACGCTACCGCGAAAAGCGGGTGCAGTACTTGCTTTACGAATAGAATGATGGGGTTTTACGTCATTGCGAGGAGCCGCAGGCGACGTGGCAATCCGAAAAAAAACGCAGAGTCGGCTATGGAGAGCAGCTATGTATATATATTGACCAATAAACTGCATACGGTGCTGTATGTCGGCGTTACGACCTCGTTATCCCGGCGTATGAAAGAACATGCCGCCGGTCAGTCTGCATTTACGCGCCGCTATAACGTCCATAAGTTGATTTACGCCGAGGAGTATCGGGACGTTCGGGATGCAATCGCCCGGGAGAAACAAATCAAGAGTTGGAGCCGGAAACGGAAAATCGGGTTAATAGACTCTCAAAATTCATTGTGGAAGGACTTATCGGACGGGTTCGTCTGATTCTTGATCTGGGCCGTAATGCCACAGCGCAGCAATCGGATTGCCGCGTCGCTGCGCTCCTCGCAATGACGTAAAAGCGCCCCGGATCGGAGCGCTTTTTCTTTTTCATACGGGCGTTACCCGATCCGCCTCGGTGATCTCCCGCAGGACGCGGCAGGGCGAGCCGACGGCCACGACTCCCGCCGGGATGTCGTGCGTGACGACGCTCCCGGCCCCGATCACCGTGTTGTCGCCGATCGTCACGCCCTGCATCACGACCGTGTGGCCTCCGATCCAGACGTTGTTGCCGATGGCAATGGGCAGCGAACGCATGATGCCCGCGTTGCGCTGGTCGGGCAGCAGGGCGTGGTTGACGGTGTAGATGCCGACGTTCGGCCCGATGAAGACGTGGTCGCCGATGGTGACGGGCGCTTCGTCGAGGATCGTCAGGTTGAAATTGCCGACGAAATGGTCGCCGACCGAAATCTGCGCTCCGAAATCGCAGTGGAACGGGCTGTGGATGCAGACCGACTTGCCGACGTGTCCGAACAGCTGCCGAATGATCGCCTCCCGCTCCTCCCGGCGGCTCGGGGGCAGCTGGTTGAGCCGGAACACCAGCTCCTCGGTCCGCAGCAGCGCGCCGCCGATTTCAGGACAGATGGCGTGGAGCCAAAGCCCGGCTTTCATTTTTTCGAGATCGCCCATGATTCGTTGGTTGTTGGGTGGGGGAAGCGGCTTTTCAAACCGCAAAAAGCACACCCCGTTGCCGAGGTGTGCTTCTCTTTCGGATATTCCGTGTTACTCCGAAACGATCGCCTCGCTCGGGCATACGCCTGCGCAGGTGCCGCAGTCGATACATTTGTCGGCGTCGATCACATAGATGTCGCCGGCCGAAATAGCCTCTACGGGGCACTCGCCGATGCAGCTGCCGCATGCAACGCACGAGTCGGTAATTTTGTAAGCCATTGTGTTGAGTGTTTATTGTTAAATGTGTGTGTGCAAATATAAAAACTTATTTGATAATATCAAAACCCGTGTAGGGAATCAGCGCCTCGGGGATGCGGATGCCTTCGGGGGTCTGATAGTTCTCCAGCAGCGCGGCCACGATGCGCGGCAGGGCCAGCGACGAGCCGTTGAGGGTGTGCGCCAGCTGGATTTTCTTCTCCTCGTCGCGGTAGCGGAGTTTGAGGCGGTTGGCCTGGAACGACTCGAAATTCGATACCGACGACACTTCGAGCCAGCGTTTCTGGGCCTCGGAGTAGACTTCGAAATCGTAGGTCAGCGCCGAGGTGAACGACATGTCGCCGCCGCACAGGCGCAGGATGCGGTAGGGCAGGCCCAGGGCCTTGACGATGCTCTCCACGTGGGCCACCATGCCGTCCAATGCCTCGTAGCTCTTTTCGGGCAGCGAGAGCTGCACGATCTCCACCTTGTCGAACTGGTGCAGGCGGTTGAGTCCGCGCACGTCCTTGCCGTACGACCCGGCCTCGCGGCGGAAGCACGGGGTGTAGGCGGTCATCTTCACCGGGAAATCCTCCTTTTCGAGGATCACGTCGCGGTAGATGTTCGTCACGGGAACCTCGGCCGTGGGAACGAGGTAGAAGTTGTCTACCGTGGCGTGGTACATCTGCCCCTCCTTGTCGGGGAGCTGTCCCGTGCCGAAGCCCGAAGCCTCGTTGACCATCACGGGCGGCTCCACTTCGAGGTAGCCGGCCGCCGTGTTGCAGTCGAGGAAATAGTTGATCAGCGCGCGCTGCAACCGTGCGCCCTTGCCCTTGTAGACGGGGAATCCCGCGCCGGTGAGCTTCACGCCCAGGTCGAAGTCGATGATGTCGTACTTGCGGGCCAGCTCCCAGTGGGGCAGCGGGTTTTCCGGAAGCGCGGTGTAGCTTTCCACGAGCTTGACGACGAGGTTGTCCTCGGCCGTCTTGCCTTCGGGGACGATCTCGGCGGGGAAGTTCGGCAGCGAGACGATGGCCGACTGCAACTCCTGCCGGGCGTCGGTCAGCTCGGCTTCGAGGCGCGAGGACTTCTCCTTGAGGTCCGCCACGAAGCGTTTGCGCTCCTCGGCCTCCTCGCGGCGGCCCTGGCCCATCAGTGCGCCGATCTCCTTGGCGGCCTTGTTCTGGGCGGCCAGCGTGTTGTCGAGTTCCAGCTGGAGGGCTTTGCGCCGGTCGTCGAAGCTGATGATCTTTTCGATGACAGGCGCGGCGTCCACGCCCTTCTTGGCCAGCTTGCGTGCGGCGGCCTCTTTGTCATCGCGGATTTGCTTTATCGTAAGCATAATATCGTGAGTTTTTTTGTGTTTTCGCCTTACAACCTGCAAAATTAGTAAATTCGCGTCAAACTGTCACGCCGAGACGCCGTTTTTTGCGATTTTATGAAAAAACCGGACTTCCGCCCAAAGCGGAAATCCGGTTTTCGGTTGTGCGGGCTGCGGATCAGCGGGTGTGGAGCACGAGGTCCGTGCGCAGACGCTTGCCTTCGGCCGGGACTTTCGCTGCCGTGTTTCCGGAGGCTTTCGCCGGAACGGCGACGCGTTCGCCCGTCAGGTAGGTCGTGAAGCGCTGTCCGCCGGTCTCGATGCTTCCGGTCCGCGATTCCGCGGCGCGGGCCGCGGTCTGTGCGGACGCCTGCTGGAGGGGCTTCATCTTGAGGGACGAGTAGGTTTTCGAACCGGCGTACTGGCGCAGGTAGCTCGAACTCGACGCCTGCGGCGTGCTGAAGAGCAGGAACATGTAGCTGTTGACCTCTTCGGGTGAGTAGGGGCTTGAAGCCCAGTAGAGCGTGTCGCCGATGTAGCCGACGGCCATTCCGGCGTCGCCCCAGAAGATCGACAGTCCGTTCGAGAAGCCGAGCGTCGCATAGGCGCCGTTGTACATCCCCGCGTACTGGGGTTCGACGATCAGCATGTGCAGCTCCTTGTCGTAGTAGCCTTTCAGCTGGGGTGCGAAGTCGCGCATGTCGGTCATGCCGCTGATGAGCACGTCGCGGTCGTTGATGCGCGCGATGTCCATGCGGAAGGTCTTTTCGGACGACTGCGAATCGACGTCGACGGTCGCCGTGACGCCGAATGCGCCGATGAAGTCCTCCAGGGTCTTCGTCCGGTCGAAATCCTTGGCGAAGTAACCGAACGTCGACGCGCTCTTCGAAACGAAAGCCGTGTCGCCGAACGAGTTGTACATCAGCAGGGCGAGTGTGTACGTGCTGCCTTCGTCGAGCGGGCTGAACGACGTGCCGCGGCCTTCGGGGGAGTTGAGCTGCGCGATCATCTCCTCGGGAACGTCGTAGCCCCGGGATGCGGTCACCTCCTCCAGTGTCATGCCGAGCGCTTCGCACAGGTAGTCGGCGACGGCGGTTTTGACGCAGAGATATTTCATCGCCGCCACATTCGCGGTCTGCATCTGCCAGATGAGCGTGTTGTAGGGCGAGTAGTTGAGGTTGTTCTCCGGAGCGTAGAACTCGAATTCGAGCGATCGGGGAGCATATTCGTCGTTCGGGTCGTTCGTGAACCGCTGCGTGTAGAGCTTGCAGGGGTTCTCGATCGAGTCGTAGGCCAGCGCCACGGCGGTGTAGTTGCCCGAGGGAACGTTCCAGACCGAGGCGTCGTCCGCGAGGAGCGTCACCACGGGGGTCACGGCCTCCAGTTTGTCGTCGATCAGCTGCCGGCGCACCTCCTGCTGCCGTTCGGCGTCGGCGGTGATGTCTCCGGCGACGACCGCGGCCTTGTAGTACTTCGTGTATTCGTTGGGCGAGAAGTGGAGTTTCGGAGCCTTGAATCCGGTGCTCGTGGTCTCGATGCCCTCGAAAGCGATCTCCACGACGGGCGTGGTGTCGATGTCGGTGTCGAAGATCAGTTTCTCGGTCCCCTGGGCGAAATAGCCCGACGACACGTAGTAGATCAGGTAGAACGAGAAGGTGCTCTCGCCGTCGAACGTGCAGGGATAGCTGGCGTACGCCGAGTCGTTGCCGGTGTAAACGGCCATGTCGGCGACGTAGACGTACTCATTGTAGTTCGAGTTGTAGTAGCCGATCGACTGCGCCGGCACGGTGCAGGTGTTGTCGTCGTGGAGGACGAACTTGAACGTCACGCCGCTGGCCCAGTCCTTCAGCCGGAAGATATTGGCTCCCACGGCTTTTTCGACCTCCAGACCCGAATCGCGGCCCGAATAGTACCCGTTGTAGTGGTAGGTTGCCAGCTGGGGGATCTCTTCGCCCTCTCCGGTGGTGCGGTAGAGCGTCTCCCACTCCAGTTCGTAGGTGGCCGAAAGGGTCACCTTGTCGGAGTACTGCGCCACCTGCGCGGCGTTGTCGCCCGGACGCGCCTCCCGGCTGCTGATGTAGAGCGTGGTCTTGTAGTTCGAACCCATGACGAAGTTCGAAAGGTCGACCTCGACGGGAACCGTCACGGAGTGGCTGCCGTCGGGAATGGTCGCCTCGGCCGGAACCGAGAACAGCTCGTAGTCGTCGTCCTTGGTCGCCAGATAGACCTTGTAGGCGCCTTTGTTGCCCGGACGCGCGATTTCGACGTTGATCACGCCCTGCACGGCGTCCTGCGGAAACTCCTTCTGGATGGACGACTGGATGAAGTGGATGGCCTTCGCATCGTCCTTGTTGGGGGTGTATTGGTCGCCCTCCTGCGTCTGGCTGCAGGCCGCGGTGAAGAGCAGCAGTCCCGCACCCAGATATTTCGATATGTTTTTCATAGTGTACTTGATTTTCAACGGTTCAAAGGCTCGTTAGGGATTCTGGTCCTCCTCGTTGATGTTCGGATTGGCATCCAGTTCGGCTTTGGGAATGGTCAGCACCCAGTCGTAAGTGTCGGCTTTGGTGATGTTGACGTTCCGGCGGTTCATCATCGAAATGCACTCCTCGGAGAAGCCGTCGTCGGTCCGGCGGTCGATGCCCTGGCCCAGGCGGCGGACGTCGAACAGCCGGCCGTACTCACCCCACAGTTCGATGCGGCGGTGGGTGAGGATGTTTTCGAGGAACGATCCGGTCCAAGTCGTGGTCGTCGCGCCGAGCAGCGTGCCGCTGCGGTTGTTGGCGCTGTAGCCCGGGTCGCGTTCGGCCATGACGGTGTTCATCAGTTCGCGTGCGCTCTTGAGGTCGTCCAGCCGCAGGGCCGCTTCGGCGGCCGTGAAGTACATCTCCTCGACGCGCATGTAGATGTAGTCGCCCAGGAAGGAGGCCACGTTGGCGAACGAGAATTTTTTGCTGACGTAGGGCGACTCCTTGTCCGAGGGGTCCCACCAGTCGCGGCGGATGTCTGTCGCGCTGATGCGGTTGTAGAGCTGCTTGCTGATCAGCTTCGGAGCCGATTTGGCATAGGCGCCCTCCTTGTTGTCCATGTGGGTGAAGAACCCGGCGTAGCCGCCCGCCTGGTCGGCCACCTGAATGCCTGCGCCCCACATGACGTTCTGCTTGTCGAGCGAGTTCATGCCGCCCGTCAGGTCGCTCTTCGTGCCGACGGCGTAGCCGCCTTCGTCGATCACGCGCTTGGCCGCCTTGAATGCCCCGTCCCAGTCGCCTTCCGCCAGACAGGCGCGCGACTTGATGCCCAGGGCCACGTAGAGGTTGATGTGCGATTTGTTATTCTCGGCCAGCGTGGTTTCCCTGGCCTTTTCGAGCAGTTCGATGGCACGGTCGATGTCCTGGTCGATACGGCCGTAGACCGTGCGCAGCGATTCGCGGGGCTGTCCGCCCGTGTCGATCGACGTGCCGGTGGTGTAAACCGGTACGCAGGGCTCGTTCCAGCGCGAAGCGCCCGTCAGGGAGTTGTAGGGGGCGCGGGAGAACCACGTCGCCAGGTTCAGGTAGCAGAGCGCCCGGATGGCGTAGGCCTGTCCTGCGACGTAGGCCACGTCGGCCTCCGTTCCGGCCATTTCCGGCTCGGCGTCGATGATGTAGTTTACATTGGCGATCCATTTGTAGTTGGCGTACCAGACGTCGTACGACCGGAAGGCCGACGAAGTGTAGTTGCTCTTGACGTTGTAGCAGTGGTCGCCCCAGAACCAGCCGTTGCCCTGCGACTGCATGATCAGGTCGTCGGCCATGCAGTCGAGCGCCAGGTTGTAGGCCGCGATGCCGAAGCACTGGTGGGTGTTTGCGGTCGTGGACCATCCGGCCGTCCACATCGAGCGGTAGACGCCGTTGACCGAAGTGATGGCCGTGGATGCCGATTTGAGCAGTTCCTTGCCCGAACCCGAGTCGGTCGGGGAGAAATCGAGCATCGAGTCGCTGCACGAGGGGGCTGATAAGCCGATCAGTGCGATGATAAGATATATTGCTTTTTTCATAGTTGTTTTCTCCCGTGGTTAAAAGTTCAGGTCGATACCGAATGCGATCACGCGCGACGGGGTGTAGCTGTAAGCCACCGATCCCGTGAAGTTATACTGCGGGTCCATGCCGTCCATGTGGTTGAACATGGCGATGTTGTCCAGCGTGGCGTAGATGCGCAGCGACTCGATGTCGATCTTCTTGAGCCAGCGCTTGGGAAGCGTGTAGCCGACGGTGATGTTCTTGATGGCGAAGTACGAGGCGTCGATCAGCGAGTTGCTGGCCGTGGCGTACGAGCCGCCCACTTCGAGCATCGGCACGTCGGTCTTGTCGCCCGGCTTCTGCCAGCGGCGTTTGGCGTTTTTGTGCCAGTTGTTGCCGGCGTACTGCACGTACATCGAGCCTTTGTAGAGTCCGTCGTAAACCCATCCGCCGATCGAATAGGTCGTCAGGAACGAGACGTCGATGTTCTTCAGGATCGTGAACGTCGAACCGATGCTGCCGAAGAGTTTCGGCTCGCGGCTTTCGTGGTAGTATTTGCTCAAGGTGGCCATCGCCACGTTGTCGGTGATGTACTCGTCGCAGCGCGTGTTCACCAGCGTCCCCTCGTCGTTGACCGTCTGGGTCCAGTAGGCGTAGTAGAGCTGCTTGCCCGTGGCGGGGTCCACGCCGGCCGTTTTCGGCAGGTAGAAGGTGTAGATCGGCCGCCCCACCTCGATGACGCGGATGCCCGACGTGATGACATCCTGGCCGCCCGTGAGCGAGAGCACCTTGTTGCGGTTGAACGAACCCATCAGCGTCGCGTCCCAGCGGAAGTCGCGCTTGTCGAGGATCGTTCCGCGCAGCGAGACCTCGAGCCCCTGGTTGCGCAGCGAGCCGACGTTGTCGTTGAAGCCCGTGAATCCGGTCGAGATCGGCAGTGGACTGTTGAGCAGCATGTCGCGCGTTTTGCGGTTGTAGTACTCGACCGAAACGCCCAGTCGGCCGCCGAACATCGTGGCTTCGATGCCGGCGTTGAGGTTGCCGTTCTTCTCCCAGGTCACCTTCCTGTTTTCGAGCTTGTCGACGAAGGCGCCCGCATCGGTGGCGTTGGGCCACGTGTAGTCGTAGAGACCCTGCCATGCGTAATAGGTTCCCAGGTTGTCGTTGCCCTGTACGCCGTATGAAACCTTCAGCGTGAGATTGTCGAGCCACTGGCAGGTGTTCTCCATGAACTGCTCTTCGGAGATGCGCCACGAGGCGCCCACCGACCAGAAATGGCCCCAGCGGTCGCTGGGATGGAAGCGCGACGAACCGTCCGTTCGCCAGCTGGCGTCGATGTAGTAACGGCTCTTGAAGCCGTAGTTGATGCGCGCGAGGTAGGACTCCACGCCGTAGTTGTGCGAATAGCTGTTGTTGTCGGTGGTCGTCACGGCGGGTCCCAACTCGTCGATCCCGCCGACGATGCCGGTTTTTTCGCCGAGGGCGTAGTTGTACTTGTAGCGGTAGTACTCATGGCCGGCCAGCAGGTTGAGGAAGTGGTCGCCGAACGTGCGGTCGTAGGTCAGCAGCTGGTTGAACGTGTAGCTCAGCGTGCGGGTGTTGGTCTTGCTGAGGTGTCCGCCCTGCTGGGCCGCGTTGCCGTGCTCCTTGTCGTAGACCAGCGTGCGCTGGTAGTCGGTGTAGTCCGTACCGAAGTTCATCGTGAGTTTCAGTCCGTAGAGCCGGGCCTCCTCCCTGACCGTCCCGAAGGTGATGTAGCTGCGCGCCGAAAGCGAGTTGCGGGTGTAGTAGGCCTTGTTGTTGTAAAGTTCGGCCTTCGAGTTGAAGCCCTGGGCCGAGGGGCGGTTGGCGTAGCCGTTGTCATCCTCCGATCCGTATTCGTATTGCAGCCGCCCGTCGGCGTCGCGCACGTTGTTGCCGGCCATGTCCTTCAGGTAGACGGGATAGACCGGGGCCATGAACTGCGCCGTGTACCAGACGTTCGCCGTGCTTGCGTCCTCGAAACTCTGGTAGCTCGATTCGCTGTGGGCGAAGTTGGCGTTCATGCCGATCTTGAGCCAGCTCTTGGCCTGCGAATCGGCGCCCACGCGGCCCGTGTAGCGGGAGAAGTCGGTGTTCTGGAGAATGCCGTCTTCCATGTAGTATCCCAGCGATGCGACGTAGTTGGCGCGTTCCGAACCGCCGTTCACCGAGACGATGTGTTCGGTGCGTATGGCCGAATTGTCGCTGATTTCGTCCAGCCAGTTCTCGTTCCATGCAGCTTTGGCATCCGAACGGATCTTGCCCGTCGACTGGTCGATCAGCGTCTCCCACGTGTAGTTCTTGTACGGGTTGTAGTATTCGGGATTCTTCAGTCCGCCGATCTGCTGGCCGAGGTTGGCGGCGGCGTAGCGGCTCGCGCCCTCGAAATCCATGCCCGTGCCGTATTGGGCGCTGTTGCGCAGCGCTTCGTAGCTCATCTCGACGTAATCTTTCATGTCGACCAGGTCGTAGCGGGGGATGGCGCGCGAGGCGATTCCGACGTTGCCCTTGTACGAAATGCGGATTTTGTCCTTCTTGCCCTTCTTGGTCGTGATGACGATGACGCCGTTGGCTCCGCGAGCGCCGTAGAGCGCACCTGCCGATGCGTCCTTGAGCACGGTCATCGTCTCGATGTCCGCGGGGTTGATCGCGCTGAGCGACCCGTCGAAGGGGATGCCGTCGACCACGTATAGCGGTGTCGCCGAGGCGTTCACCGACCCGATGCCGCGGATGATGACCGATGCCGCCTCGCCCGGCTGGCCGCCGCCGGAGGCGACCTGCACGCCGGCTACGGTTCCTTCGAACGATTTGGTGACGTTGCCCACGACGCGCTTCTGGAGTTCGCCGCCCTTGACGACGGCGGCCGAACCGGTGAACGACTCCTTCTTGGCCGTACCGTAGGCCACGACCATCACGCCTTCGATCTCGGCGGTGTCCTCCCGGAGCGTGACGTCGATGCGGGTCTTGTTGCTGACAGGGATTTTCTCGGTCTTGTAGCCCAGGTAGGAGACGACGAGCGTGGCGTTGGCCGGGACGTTCGTCAGGGTGTAGTCTCCGTCGACGTTCGTCGTGATGCCCTGCGTAGTGCCCTCCACGAGAACGTTCGCGCCGATGATGGCTTCGCCGTTGGCTCCGGTGACTTTGCCGCTGACGGCGACGTTCTGCGCCCAGGAGGCCGTCGTCCATGCCAGCGACAGGATGCACCAGAGAATTGCTGCTATCTTGTTCATAGATGTACTCTTATTTGATGTTGTGCGTGTTGTGAATGATGGTCCAGAGGTCGCCTTCGGGTTTCGCTCCGGCGGGCAGCTGGACGCTCTCCATCGGGTAGATGAACTTCTCGGGGTTGGCGATGGGTTTCCCGGCGGGCGACCGGAGCGGTTCGTCCGTTCGGGTTGCGGCCTGCGCCTTCGCCCGGGCGGCGTCCGGAGCCGCGCTGGTGGTCGCCGAACCCCATTTGGTGACTTTGTCGCCGACCGTGTTGGTCGCCGTCGCCATGAAGACGTACGTGGTTTCGGGCGTTACGCCGCTCTCCCCGGTGAAGAGGATGGCAAAGCCGTTTCCGTTGATGTAGGGGAGGTACTCCTCCTTGAGGTCGTGTCCGAACTCTTCGATCACGGCCGGATAGTTGTCCGTGCTGACGTTCGCCAGGGCGCTCTGTTTGAAAATCGCGTAACGCACCGTCGCGATGTCGATGCCCTTCATGACGCCGGCCACGGTGTTGTGCGTCGGGCCGTAGTTGGCGTTGGTCGAGGCTGCGGCTGCGAACCACGCGGCTGCGGCCGTGCTGGTCTTCGTGGTGACGGAGTTGACGCAGACCGTTTCGGCGCCGCTCGACGAGGTGGCCAGCGTGAGCAGCGTGTAGGACGTGCCGGCGCTGACTCCTTCCGTAAGTCCGTTGTAACCGTCGGCGCTGTTTACCGTCGCCGAGAGCAGCTCGGGGTTGAACTGGACTCCGTAATTGGGGTCTTTCAGGAATGCGGCGATGGCCTGTCGGTCGTAGGGATCGGAGAAGACCTGATTGAAGAGCTTGGTCGTCAGCGTACGGTAACGGACGTCCGTCACGTCGTCTCCCTTCCAGTGGGTCCACACGGAGTTGGTCCAGCCGTAACCCGTCAGGGCGAGGTAGGCGTTGGTGATGTAGAACCGCTGCGTGAACCAGTCGCTGCCGCCGTAGTTCGGACCGGCGGAGTAGCCGTCGGCCGTGGTCTTGAACTGCGTGGAGGAGAGGTTCGAGGTGATGTTGCCCCGCAGGTCCATGCCGAAGGCGAAGATCACGTAGCTCAACTCGGGGGTGAGTCCCGTCATCTGGAGGCTCTGGGTTCCCGACTTGAGCATCGAGGCCATGGCCAGCTGGAGGCTGATGCCCTGCTTTTTGGCGTATTCGACGATATAGGTCTGGAAGGCGGTCATCAGCTCTTCGGGCGAATACTTGGCGAAGGTCGTGGCCGGGAGAATTTCATAATAGTAGGTTTCGTCGCTGGAGGCGTAGATGTCGAACGCCACGGCGTCGGAGATGATCGTCGTCGGGGCGATGACCAGCGGCGGAACGTCGGCGTCCGAGGTGACGAACGAGAGCTGTGCGGCTTCCGAGTTGGTGAAGCGCGTGGCGTCGGACGTCATGGCGCGCACCGAGAAGGAGTAGGTGCGGCCCTTGTCGAGTTTCGACAGGATGACCGTACGGTTTCGGGTGGTCGACACCTCCCCGCCGTCGACCGAGAACTCGTAGAGTTCCGCTTCGGGCACTTCGGTCCAGGAGATGACGGTTTTCGACGCATAGGCGCTGCCGAGCGTGATCTTCGGCTGGGGAAGCTGCTCCAGATCGTCGGTCAGCACGTGGATGTAGGTGAAGGGGGATTCGGTGTATTCGGCCGGGTCCCGGGGGCAGGCCTTGACCGCCACGACATACTCTTTCTGCCGTTCCAGACTGTTGAATTCCAGCCGGCAGCCGGTCGTCGAGGTCTCGCTCCCGCCGTCGAACGTGTAGACGTAGGACCCTGCGTCGTCGACGGCTTCCCAGCGGAGGGTGAATCCGGTGGTCGTCAGGTCGCTGACGATGATCTGCGGCTGTGCGACGGGTTGCAGGCCGGAGCCGGTCTCCGCCGCGTCGTCGTCCGACGAGCAGGCGCACAGTCCCGCGAGGGCCGCCGCCGCGAATGCCGCGTATTTATAAAAGGTTTTCATAGGTTTGATTCTCTTTTGCGTTAGTGAATGTGTCATTCGACGGTTACCTCGATCGGTTTGCGAATGGCCGCGCCGTCCGAGACGATGATCGTCGTCCGGCCTTTCTTGAGGCCGGTGAGCTTCATCACTCCGCCCCGAAGTTCGATCTTCACGAGGTCGGGAACGGAAACGGTGTACCCCAGGACATTGGTGGCGGTGAAGTGGTTGCTCAGGTCGATGCTGACGGTGTCGCCCACGCCGACCCGCTGCGCCGGGATGCCGTCGATCTTGGCGATGTTCCGCAGCAGCTTGTAGGTGTCGAGGCTGCCGATGCCCATGTTGCCCAGATACTGCTGGTATTTGCCGGTGCAGTAGCGAAAGATTCGGGACTCAGGATGCTGGCGGTATATCGTCATTGCCCTGCGTTTACTGATAATTTTCATGTAATACCTCAAAGCAGACCGTGTTCTGCGAACGAATAGATTTGCCTGCCACCGACAATCAGATGGTCAGGGACACGGATATCCACCAGCTGAAGCACCTGAACCAGTCGCTGCGTGAGGGTTTTGTCGGCCTGGCTAGGTGTCGTCTCGCCGGAAGGATGGTTATGCGCGAGTATCACCGCCGCCGCGTTGAAGTGCAGAGCACGTTTGACCACCTCCCGGGGATGCACCTCGGTGCGGTTAATCGTGCCGGTGAAGAGCGTTTCATGGGCAATCAACTGATTCTGGTTGTCCAGATACAACACCCGGAACTCTTCCCGCTCAAGCGCG
>ERZ1106964.1744-NODE-1744-length-13693-cov-4.051107_pt1 | contig 13693 bp, 9 predicted proteins | sample MGYA00403682_ERZ1106964 | MGnify/ENA primary metagenome ERZ1106964 (study PRJEB35170, sample SAMEA104062451) | human gut metagenome | biome: human gut; feature: human-associated habitat; material: faeces | place: Denmark | collected 2013-04-10 ...
TATCGGCATCCTTGACCAAACTTATCCGGGAGCTAACACTTATTTTGACAGCCCTGCCCGTGAGGATGGAAGTCAAAAATGGGTTGACTTTTCAGCCACCTACTGGCATGTGGATTGTGTTCGTAAACTCTCTCTAAACGCCTTTATCGACCACTATCAAAAGTGGTGTAAACGCAGGAAGTACAACTTCAGCCGTTCAAAAGCTGTTGAAATCTATGAAGCATCTAAGGAGCTTGTTTCTATACTTCCAAAAGACGATCTGACAAAGTTAATCATCAAACAGGCTGTAGAACAATTAAATACGGCTTCACAGACTGTGGAACAGCTTCGTACCATGATGAATGAGGCTGCTTCTAAACTGCCGGAATACCCTGTTGTCATGGCTATGAAAGGTGTAGGTAAATCGCTTGGTCCACAGCTTATGGCAGAGATTGGTGATGTCTCCCGATTTACCCACAAAGGAGCCATTACAGCCTTTGCAGGCGTTGATCCCGGTGTAAATGAATCCGGTTCATATGAGCAGAAAAGCGTTCCTGCTTCCAAGCGCGGTTCCAGTACTCTTCGTAAGACTCTGTTTCAAGTCATGGATGTTCTCATCAAAACAAAGCCACAGGATGATCCTGTCTACTTGTTTATGGATAAGAAACGAGCACAAGGAAAGCCTTATTACGTCTACATGACAGCCGGTGCGAATAAGTTTCTTCGCATCTACTATGGTCGAGTGAAAGAATATCTGTCTTCACTCCCAGAATAAATATCTCGTCAATACCTTTATTTTAGACCAGCGAATATCGGTGGTCTTATTTTAATGTTCAAAATCTTGCAAAAATTTTTGCCTGAAATCATCAATTTGCTATTGACTTTTTATTTGCAGACTTCGTTTTTGAGATGCGGTCGGCCAACCACTCTCATTCTACCGAAGGAGGTTTATCTTTTCTACGTATAGGCATAGCCTTTTTGGAGCCACGGGCATAGCCCGTGGTTGCCTGTTTTCAACAAAGCAAAAGCCTCCGCCGTTTGGCGGAGGCTTTTTATGTGCTGCCCTCTTGATTTATAATGTAAGCGGTTACATAAAACGTAGCTGAAAAGGATTTTTACATGGCGCAGGCCTCTAATATTCTTCGCCATCATTTGCGGTCATTTGTGTATGCGCCAAAAGCAAAAGCCGTGCGGCCGCAAGCCGCATTGTCCATTTTGTACAAAGCATGCAGGGTTCTTTTTGCATCAAATGTAGAAAAAGCACATTCTTCATTGACGCATTTGGAAATATGTGGTATTACATTGTCAATGTAAGCGGTTGCGCATATGTGTTCATTGTTTACACTGCCATAAGTTGGAGTGTTTACACAGCGTCTGACCGGATGCCGCCTGTCCATGCTAAACTGCGAACCGCCTACATAGAAATGGATTGCGGGCCCGGATAGAAGTCAGGACAACTGGTGCTATGAGTTGGTCCGCAGCTTGTTTCCCGCAAAGAGGAACTGTCCAAGGTTCCCGCAAAGCCGTGTTTTCTCTTCCGCAGTGCGGAATGGAAATAAATAATGGATGAGAAGGAGAAACGATTTATGAAGAAATCCACTAAGCGCCTGTTCGCCGCTGTGCTGGCAGCTGCCAGCCTGCTTGCTCTCACCGCCTGCGGCGGCAAGACCGAGGAACCCAAAACCGATGACAGCGCACAGACCGAGCAGCCCGCCGAATCCTCCGGCAGCAAGGAACTCTCCGTTTACACCGCCTTCCCCGAAAGCGAAGTCATCTACTATTTCAACAAGTTTGAAGAAGAGACCGGCATCAAAGTCAACTATGTCCGCCTCTCCGCCGGCGAAATGCTGACCCGTGTGGAGGCCGAGAAGGACAATCCCCAAGCAACGCTGATGTTCGGCGGCTCCACCGATAACTATATCGCCGCTGTGGACAAGGGCCTGCTGGAAGCCTACCAGTCCCCCAACCTGTCCAAGACCCCCGATACTTATCTGGATCCCACCGGCACCTGGAACCCCATCTATGTGGGCTGCATCGCTTTCGCCTGCAACGCCGACTGGTTTGCCGAAAAGGGTCTGGAATATCCCACCAGCTGGGAAGACCTGCTGAAGCCCGAGTTCAAGGGTGAGATCATCATGGCCCACCCCGCCACCTCCGGCACCGCCTACACCGTTCTGGCCACGCTGGTTCAGCTCAAGGGCGACGATCAGGTCTGGGACTATCTGGAAAAGCTGAACACCAACATGAGTCAGTACACCAAGTCCGGCTCCGCCGCTCCCAATGCCGTGGCCATCGGTGAGGCCGCCATCGCCCTCACCTTCTCTCATGACGCCCTGCAGCTGACTCCCGAGGGCTATCACATTGAGCTGAGCTTCCCCACCGACGGCACCGGTTATGAGGTGGGCGCCATGGCCCTCATCAAGGGCGGCAAGGCCGACGAGCAGGAGAACGCCAAGAAGTTCATCGACTGGATGACCTCCGAGGCCGGTCAGGGCTGCTACGCCGAAAACGACTCCTTCCGCGTTCCCACCAACACCGCCGCTCCTGTGGCCGACGGTCTGGTGACGCTGGATGAGGTTCCCGTGATTGATTATGACGCCGTTTGGGCTGCCAGCGTCAAGAGCGAGTACTGCGAGCAGTTCGAGAATAAGATCGCCACCAAGCCCGAGGGCTGATCCCAATAGATTTCTGATTGATTTCCCGCAAACGGGCCTCCTCCCCCAAGGGGAGGGGGCCCGCATACCAAGACAGAGAAGGCGGAACTCCCTTGCGCAGCTTTCCCGCCGCTTTTGACACTCTCACTCAGGAGGAACGCTCATGGCAAATGCCACTACCCGCGCAAAGCGCCTCAATGAAACGAAGATGATCCTGCGCCAGCCCCTGCTGCTGATTGCCATCATCCTCTCGTTCGCGCTGTTGCTGCTGTTCGTCATCTATCCTCTGGCCAAAACGCTGATCTACAGCCTTACCGACGAGACCGGCGCGTTCTCTCTGGCCAATCTCATCACCATCCTGCAAACGCCCCGGTACGGCAAGGTCTTCGGCCGCACCATGGCGCTGGGCCTGATTGTGGCCGTCATCGCCACCTTCATCGGCTATGTCTTTGCCTATACCGTCACCCGGGTCAACGTACCGGCCAAGGGCTTTTTCAAGACCATGGCCACGCTGCCCATCCTCTCCCCGCCCTTCGTGCTGTCCCTGTCCATTATCTTCCTCTTCGGCAAGCAGGGTCTGATTTCCAAGAACCTGCTTGGCATCACCGGCAGCAGCGTATACGGTCTCAAGAGCCTGATTGTGGTTCAGGTGATGAGCTTCTTCCCCATCGCCTACCTGACCCTCTCCGGCATTCTGGCCTCCATCGACGCCTCTGTAGAGGATGCCGCCTGCAACATGGGCGCCGGCCGCTGGAAAACCTTCTGGACGGTTACCTTCCCCCTGTCCCTCCCCGGCATCATCTCCGGCGCGCTGCTGGTGTTCATCCAGTCTCTGGAGGACTTCTCCAACCCGGCTACCATCGGCGGCGACTACACCACCCTCTCCATTGAGGTCTACAACATTATCACCGGCAGCTATGATATGCGAAAGGGCTCCGTGCTGGCGCTGCTGCTGCTTCTGCCCGCAGTCATCGCGTATCTTCTCAATAAATACTGGGTCAACAAAAAGAGCTTTGTCACAGTCACCGGCAAGCCCACCCAGGCCCGGAAGCTCATTGAGGAACCCCACATCAAGTGGCCCCTGTTTGCTTTCTGCCTAATCGTTTCCGCCATCATCATTCTGTTCTACGGCACGGTAATTTTTGCCTCCTTTGTCCGCACCTGGGGCGTGGACTTCTCCCTGACGCTGGATCAGTACCGCAAGGCGCTCCAGTACGGCTGGGACAGCCTGAAAAACTCCATGACGCTGGGCCTGATTTCCGCTGTCATCGGCGGCCTGCTGGGCATGGTCATCGCCTACATCACCGCCAAGCGGAACTATTTCGGCAAGCGCTTCATTGAGGTTTCCTCCGTCCTGATGTTTGCCGTTCCCGGCACCGTTCTGGGCATCAGCTACATCCTGGGCTTCAACTCCAAGCCGCTGGCCCTCACTGGCACTGGATTGATTCTGGTGATCGTGTTCACCTTCCGGAACATGCCGGTAGCCATCGAGTCCGGCACCACCACCTTGCTGCAGATCGACAATTCCATTGAAGAGGCCTCTACCATTCTGGGCGCCGACACCGGCTATTCCTTCCGCCGCATTACGCTGCCCATGCTGAAAAGCGCCTTCTTCTCCGGCATCGTCTACTCCTTCACCAAGGCCATCACTGCCGTCAGCGCGGTGATCTTCCTGGTCTCTCCCCGGTGGAAGCTGGTCACCAGCAACATCTACTCCCTGTTCGACATGGCCAAATACGGTCAGGCGGCCGCCTTCGTCACCATGATGGTGGGCATCCTGCTGGTGTTCATCGGCCTGTTCAACACTGTCATTAACTTCCTGCTGGCGCCCCGTTCCAAGGTGCCCCAAGCTAAAACGAAAACGGAGGAATCAAAATGAGCCAAGAGAAGAATGAGAAGCTGGGCTTCAGCAAGAAGAGCTCCGGCGTGGTTCTGAAAGATGTGACCAAAATTTTCCAGCAGCCCGATACCGGCAAGGACTTCGTGGCTGTTGACCATATCAATCTTGAGATCAAGGACGGCGAGATGGTGACATTGCTGGGCCCCTCCGGCTGCGGCAAGACCACCACCCTGCGGATGATCTCCGGTTTTGAGTATCCCACCAGCGGCAACGTGTTCATCGGAGACCGGGACGTAGCCAAGATCCCCCCCAACAAGCGGGGCATCTCCATGGTGTTCCAGTCCTACGCCCTGTTCCCCCACCTGAACATCTGGGAGAACATCGCCTACGGTCTGCGTGTGGCCAAGATCCCTCAGGATGAGATCATCCGCCGCACCAATGACGTAGTGGAGCTGATGCAGCTCAAGGGCATGGAGAAGCGGTTCCCCAACCAGCTCTCCGGCGGCCAGCAGCAGCGTGTGGCGTTGGCCCGCGCCGTGGTCATCGAGCCTTCCGTGCTGCTGTTTGACGAACCCCTGTCCAACCTGGACGCCAAGCTCCGCGAGAGCATGCGGGATGAGCTCCGCGCCCTCCAGCAGCGGCTGGGGATCACCTCTCTGTACGTCACCCATGACCAGTCCGAGGCCATGGCCATCTCCGACAAGGTGGTCATCATGAAGGACGGCGTTATCTGCCAGCAGGGCACTCCTCAGGAGATCTACGAGCAGCCCGCCAGCCGCTTTGTGGCAAACTTCATCGGCAAGGCCAACTTCATCGACGGCATCTTCAAGGGCCGTGACGGCGAGGCCGCGCTGGTGGAGATTGGTGGAAAGACCTTCTCCATCCCCGCCCCCGGCAAGATGGAGGGTGTGGAAGTGGGCGGTGTCTGCTGCCTGACGGTCCGCCCCGAATCCTTCCTGCTTACCAAGGATGCCGGTGCTCTCCCCGGTACCGTTTCCCGTGCCACCTATTACGGCGCCAAGATCGAGTACGAGGTCATGCTGAATGAGCAGCCCATCATCGTGGAGGTCTACAACCCCCAGCTGACGGAGCGTTTCAGCGTGGGCGATACCGTCACCATGAGCCTGATCGAGGGCTGCGTCCGGGTCCTGAAGTGATCCGATCGACAACAACGCAAGCATCATAATGATAAAAAGGACACTGGCTTGTATAACAAGCCAGTGTCCTTTTTGCTGTCATTTTGCTGTTATTTGCGATTTTCGTCGCGTTTTACAGCTTTTCCATGTGTTTTCCGGTGCCGCTTTGTTCCACCGGCAGTCCAGTCAGGCAGCGGCGCAGCATATCGTAGGCGTGGTTGGCAGCCAGATCCTGAATGCGATCCCGGCGGCGCTTGCCCAACTCCAGCTTCCGGCACCACGTCCCATCGGGGGACGCCAGACCCACATACACCAGTCCCACCGGGTTGTTGCGCTCGTCCGGGTCCGGACCGGCCACGCCGGTGACGGACAGGCCAATGTCAGCTCCGGTGATCCGCCGGGCATTTTCCGCCATGGATCGGGCACATTCCTCCGACACGGCGCCGTATTGGTCCAGAAGCGTCTGGGGCACCCCCAGCACCTCTGCCTTTACGCTGGTCCAGTAGCTCACCACGCCGCCCCGATACACACTGGAGGCCCCGGACAGGGCCGTGATCCGGGCGGCTATCTGGCCGCCGGTGCAGCTTTCCGCCGTGGCGAAGGTCCAGCCCTTTTCCTTCAGGTGTGTCATGCAGACGGTCTCCAGATTAGGGACATCCACGCCGTACACCACGTCTCCCAAATAATCCGTCACCTCTTTTACCACCGGGACCAGCATGGCCTCCGCCGCCGCTGCGCTGTCCGCCTTGGCGGTAGCGCGGAGCCGGACCTCGCTGGGCTTGGCGTAGGTGGCGAGGGATGGATTTTCCATCCGGGAGATCCGCTCCCGCATCAGATCCTCCATAGGGCTTTCCCCAAGGCCGAAGGTCATAATGTCATGGGACACAATGACCTCTTTGGAAAGTCCCCGCAGATAGGGGACCGCCCAGTTTTGCAGCATGGTCCGCATTTCAAAGGGCGGACCGGGCAGCATCAGCACGTGCACCCCCTCCGCTTCAAAGGCGCAGCCGGGAGCGGTGCCCACCGGATTGTCGAAGATCACGCAATCGGCGGGAAACTCTGCCTGCTGGCGGTTATTTTCCGGCATGGTCAGGTGGACGTTCCGGGCAAAATAAGTCCGAATATGCTCCAGCACATCCTCCCGCAGGACCAGCGGCTTGCCGAAGGTCTCGCAGACGGTCTGCTTGGTAAGATCGTCATAGGTGGGGCCAAGGCCGCCGGTGGTAAGGATGACGTCCGCCCGCTTCCGGGCGATCTTCAGCGCCTCCCGCAGCCGTTCCGGGTTGTCCCCTACCACGGTATGCCAGAACACATTGACGCCAACAGCAGACAGCGCCCGTGAGATCTCGCTGGCGTTGGTGTTGGTGATATTTCCAAGAAGCAGTTCCGTACCGACGGCAATGATCTCAGCGGTATGTGACATAACAGATGCCTTCTTTCCGATCCGGTCAGGGCTTTACCCGAACCCAGGTCTCGCCCTCCAGGGCCTTGGCCACCAGGCCGTCAATATCCAGAACGGACTCGGCCTGCACCACATCCTCCAGCACCGGCCGGGTGGCGGGGTGGCGGGGGGTAAAGACCGTGCAGCAGTCCTCATAGGGTAGAATGGAGGTCTCGTAGGTGCCGATCTCCCGGGCCATGCGGATGATCTCCACCTTGTCGGTGCCGATGAGGGGCCGCAGAACGGGCATTTTCGTCACGTCCTCCGTGACACCCAGGGCCTTGATGGTCTGGCTGGCCACCTGACCCAGAGATTCGCCGGTAACCAATGCGGAGGCGTGGGACTTCCGGGCCACTGCCTCTGCCAGCCGCATCATAAACCGGCGCATGATGAGGGTAAAGTATTCCTCGGGGCACTGGCGGCGGATCTCCTCCTGAATTTCCGTGAAGGGGATGATGTGGACGATCATCCGGCCGCAGTACACCGTCAGCAGCCGGGCCAGCTCCAGCACCTTGTCCAGCGCCTGCTGGGAGGTGTACGGGGGAGAAACAAAGTGCACCATTTCCAGCTCCACGCCCCGGCGGGCAATCATATAGGAGGAAACGGGGCTGTCCAGACCGCCGGAAAGCAGGCTCACCGCCCGGCCGCCCATGCCAATGGGCAGGCCGCCGGCGCCGGGGACAGAGGGCGTGTGGATATAGGCGTACTTCTCCCGGATCTCCACATAAACCGTAAGATCAGGATGGTGCATATCCGCTTTCACGTTGAAGAACTGCCCCAGCTCGCCGCCTACATACTGGGAGATCTGGATGGAGTTCATGGGGAACTGCTTGTCTGCCCGGCGGCTCTCCACCTTGAAGGTTCTGGCCTTGGCAAATTCATCCGCCAGATAGGTCTTGGCGGTCTCCACAATGGCGTCCATCTCCTTGGCACAAGGGACGGCACGGGCCACCGTCACGATGCCGAACACCTGACGGGCAGCCTTGAAGGCGGCCTCCATGTCGCAGTCCTCGGTCTGAGGCTCCACATAGATAGTGCTCTGGCGAATGTAGATCTGGAAGCTGCCGCAGGGCTTCATCCGGCGGCGGACATTGCTCACCAGCTTATCCTCAAAACTGCGGCGGTTCAGGCCCTTCAGCACCACCTCGCCCAGCTTCAAAAGCAGGATCTCGTTGTTGTTCATAATCAATCCTCCGTAAGAGTTCATAAAGCGCATATAGGATACCACATTTTTTTGTCCAGCGAAAGAGGTGGTTACGGTTTTTCCCTGTTTTTTAGGCGGAACTTCTGCCGGTTTTCTCCTCAGATTTGACGAAAGGGCCGTTGTCTGCTACAATAAGTGGGAGTTTTTCCCAAAACCGTTTGATAAAGTTCAAAAACGGATACCCTTTCCATAAGGAGGCAGATAGATGAAACGAACGATTTTGAAAAAGCTGACCGCCTGCCTGTGCCTGTGCGCGGTGCTGAGCGGGGCGCTTACCGTTCCCGCCGGGGCGGCTTCCTTTCAAGATGTGCCGTCCAACCACTGGGCGGCAACCGCCATCGACCGCTGCGCGGCTCAGGGATGGTTTCAGGGCAAGACCGCCGATACCTTCGGCGTGGGCCAGCCCATGACCCGGGCGGGCTTCGCCGTGGCTCTCAGCCGGTTTTTCGGTTGGCAGAGCGGTGAGACCTACTACCGGATCTTTTCGGATGTGCCTCAGGGCGCCTGGTATGAGCCGGCCCTCCGGGCCTGCTATGAGCACGGGGCAGTCACCCGTCAGACCGGCGATTTCCGTCCCGGCGATCCCATCACCCGGGAGGAATTGGCAGTCATGCTGATCCGGGCCTTGGGCTACGGGCCCATCGCCGGCCTTGCGGAGGATGATCCGCTTCCCTTCCGGGACGTGACCACCAACAAGGGGCATATCGCTATGGCCTACGAGCTGGGTCTGGTCAGCGGTATGGGGAATGATCTGTTCGTGCCGGATCGGTACGCCACCCGGGAACAGGCTGCTGTCATGCTCAGCCGCCTGTATGACAAACTGCACCCTGCTCAGACCGCAAATGAGGCCATGGTCCTTCTCCGCTCCGGCGAGGAAGCGGAGGACCTTTCCGGATATCAGACCGTCATACTCACGGCGGGAACGCTGACCGGCGGTCAGAACCCCCGGCTGGCTTTGAGTGTCAGCAATACGCAGAAACAGGTCATGGAAACAGCAACCGCCTCCGGCCAGACGGTCCTGCTGGGTATTTCCGGTCAGTCCGGCGTTCTGAAGAGCACCGCCGCCGCAGCCACGGCAGTTGCCGAAGCATTGACCGACAGCAGCTATGACGGCGTTTATCTGAACATCACCCCGTCCGCTGAAAATGGCGACGCCCTGGCTGCCTTCGTACAGGCGCTCCGGGCCGCTGTGCCGGAGAAAAAGCTGTATGTGGCGGCAAGCGCCCCGGCCCGCAGGGAAGCAATTCTGGACTATCAGGCCCTCGGAAAGGCCGCTGACCGGATCGTGCTGCAGGTGTCCGGACATGAGGACACGGACGGCGCTGTTCCCGTATATGCCATGGAGCCTTTGGAGACCGTCTACTACGCGCTCAGCGCTCTGAATGACCAGATCCCCGGTGAGAAGCTCGCCCTGCTTTTGAGGGCGGAGGGCCACGGCCGGAAGGGTACCGGCAAACCTACCGCCTTCAGCGGGGACACTGTGGCCGCACTGGAAGCCCAAGGCCGCACCTACTATTCTGACCGCTACGCCTGCGCCTATCTGGAGACAAAGGATACGGTGGTCTGGTATCTCAACGAAAAGGCGCTGGAAGCCCGCCAGCAGCTGCTGCGCTGCTTCGGCGTATCCTCCTGCTGTCTCTCCACCCCCAACGGTACTCTGCAAGCCCAAGAAAGCTGAGCTTTCAAATCCGGACAGAAAAAACCGCCTTGCTTTTCAGCAAGGCGGTTTTCTTTTATTCAATTACAGGTACTTCCGCATACCATCGGTAGCAGTTTCCACGTCGCCGCTGATGGTGACGGTGAACTTGATGTTGTTCCGCTCGCCGAATACATCCAGCCAGTTAAGGAACTTCTCGGTCTCCGCATCCACATCGGTGCCCACGGTCTTGCACAGGTTGTCAATAAACACCTGAGAAATGTCGTAGTTGCCGGCATACAGACCGCTGATGAAGCCACGGAATACCTCATAGCTGTGCAGATCGTATTCCTGCGCGTCGATCAGGCGGATGTTGTAGTGAATATTGTAGGACATGTCACGCTTCGGCTCAATGCAGACCACATTGCCGGCCTCATCCTTCGCGGCAGCGTTGATGAGTTCGATGAGCTGCTTGGTTTTGCCGGAACCCTTGACGCCCATAATCAGTCTAACCATAATAGATCACTCCTGTCATAGTTCGTCTCCGTAATAAACGGGACCTTTCGTAGTCATAGCATACCATAAAGAACAGAAAAAGACAATCCCAAAAAGTAACTTCAAAATTTGTTTATAAACACGGCAGAGCAATGTATACTCTGCCGTGTTTTTTTGCATATTCCGCTTTTCGTATTCCGCTTTCCTCAATGCTTTTCGGTCAGCTTGGCTTCCAGTTCTGCCTTACGATCCTCGTAGCCGGGCTTGCCGAGGAGGGCAAACATATTTTTCTTATACGCCTCCACACCGGGCTGGTCGAAGGGATTCACGTCCAGCAGATAGCCGGACAAGCCGCAGGCATACTCAAAGAAGTAGATGAGCCGGCCCAGCTCACGGGGGCCCTTACCGCCCACATTCACAATGATGTTGGGTACGCCGCCCTGACTGTGGGCCAAGAGCGTTCCCTCCGTGGCCCGGTCCCGGATGTGGTCCATAGACGCACCCGCAAGGAAGTTCAGCCCGTCGCCGTCCGTCTCGTCCCGAGGAACGGCCAACTGCCGGTCGGAGGCACCCAGCCGCACGATCGTCTCGAAGAGGATCCGGCGGCCCTCCTGAATATACTGCCCCATGGAGTGCAGGTCTGCGGTAAACTCCACACTGGCGGGGAACAGGCCCTTGCCGTCCTTTCCCTCGCTCTCGCCGTAGAGCTGCTTCCACCACTCCGTCATAAACCGGAAGGCTGGATCGTAGCAGCCCAGAATTTCAATGGCGTACCCGGTCCGGTACAGCTCATACCGCAGAGCGGCATACTGCCATGCGGGACTATCGTAGGAGCCGTCGGCACAGACGTTCATCATCTCAGCCGCGCCCTCCATCAGGGCCTCCACATCCACACCGGTAACGGCGATGGGCAGCAGGCCCACGGCGGTAAGGACGGAATAGCGGCCGCCGATGTCATCCGGCACCACAAAGGTCTCCCAGCCCTCGGCGTCCGCCAGAGATTTCAGCGCCCCCCGGGCCTTATCGGTGGTGGCGTAGATGCGCTTGCCGGCTTCCTCCTTGCCGTATTTCTCCTCCAGCAACTCCCGGAAGAAACGGAATGCCACGGCAGGCTCCGTGGTGGTACCGGATTTGGAGATGATATTCACGGAGAAATCCACATCCCGCACCAGATCCAGTACCTCGCTCAGTGCGTCGCCGGAGAGACCGTTGCCCACAAAGTACACGTTGGGCGTCTCTTTCTTTTTCAGGTTATAATTGGGAGAACACAGGCAGTCGATCACGCCGCGGGCTCCCAGATAGCTACCGCCGATGCCGATGACCACCAATACCTGAGAATCGCTTTGGATCTTCTTGGCGGCAGCCTGGATTCGGGCAAATTCTTCCCGGTCATACGCCTGAGGCAGATGCACCCAGCCGGTGAATTCTCCGCCCAGGCCGGTGCTGGTCTGAAGTTCTTCATGGGCTTTTTTCAAACGGGGCAGCAGTGCCTCCTTGTAAGGCTTCGGTAAAAATGTATACAGATCAAACAACTGAACATCCAGCATGTGATTCACCCTCATGTATCAAATTTCAGTCAGAGGGCACATTTCCCCTCTGTTTGTCCAGTATAGCATTTTTCCCCGGGTACGGCAAGAGAAAAGGGGCGGTGCAAGATCTGTTTACTCAACCAGACAGGCGATCCGCAGCACCCGTGGCAGCATTTGGCGGAAGGTGATCCGGGGAACCTCCTCCCCCGCCAGCAGGGGCAGTTCCGCCAGAATCTCTTCCCCGAAGGTGACGGTCAGCGTCCCCAGCCGATCCCCCACCGCCACTGGGGCCTGTACGGAGGGTTCCAGTGTCACGGACTGGCCCAGCTCCCCTGTCTTGGTCTTCTCCAGCAGCAGTTGATTTCCCTCCCCAAGAATCGGCTGGACCGTGGCCTGCGTCCCCAGCGTCACCGGCACCGGCGGCAGCGGTTCGTCGGGGATAACGGTTTTCAGAGCGTAGGATGCAAAGCCGTAATTCAACAGCGTCTGCGCGTCCGCGAACCGCTCCGGAGAGGTCTTTCCCTTGAGAATGACGGCGATCAGTTCCATGCCCTCCCGCTCCGCCGTGGCGGAAATACAGTACCCGGCAGCGTTGGTGGAGCCGGTCTTCAATCCAGTGGTACCATCATAAAATCGCACCAGCTTGTTGGTATTGACCAACGAGGACGCCCCATCCCGGAGAGTGTCCATCCAGACCGTTGTGTATCTTCGGATATCCGGATGATGCAGCATTAGCTCCCGGCTCATCAAAGCAATGTCATAGGCAGAGGTGACGTGGCCCTCCGCCGGCAGACCGCAGGCGTTTTTGAAAGTAGTGTCGTTCATCCCCAGCTCCGCTGCCCGCCGGTTCATCCGCTCCACGAAGGCTTCCTCGCTGCCGGCCAGATGCTCTGCCAGCGCCACGGCGCAGTCATTGGCGGATACCACGCACACGGCCTTCAGCATCTCGTCCACGGTCAGCCGTTCCCCCTCCTTCAGCCAAATCTGACTGCCGCCCATGGAGCAGGCGTGAGGTGAGGCGGTAACGGTGTCCTCATAGCGCAGTGTCCCGCCGTCAATAGCCTCCATGGTCAGCAGCAGCGTCATAATCTTGGTGACGCTGGCCGGCTCCAGCTTTTCGTGTTCGTTTTTGGCGAACAGCACGGTCCCTGTCTCCTTTTCCATCAGCACTGCCGAGGGCGCGGACACCTCCACAGCCCGGGCGCTGACGCTCAGCAGCAATACGGCGCCCATCAGCGCCAGGATTTTTTTCATGATGACCTCCCCTTTCTGATCGGTGCATTATATGAGTGTGCAAAGGCGTTCATGCCGCCGTCATTTGACCCCCGGAGATCCTTCTAACTTTTTCAGAAGCCCCGCCATTTTTCGTGTTGCAAAATAAAGAAAGGTCTGCTATAATACAATACGTTCCTGCGGCTGTAGTTCATCGGTAGAACGGCAGCTTCCCAAGCTGCATAGGTGGGTTCGACTCCCATCAGCCGCTCCAGATTGAAATGCCGTGGCATTTCGCGGCATTTCAATTTTCTTTCCTTATTTTAAAGTTTCCTCTTGACAAGTTCCCCGGGAGTATGGTATCCTAATATTTGCCGATAAGCTGCCGGTGTGGTGGAATGGTAGACACAGGAGACTTAAAATCTCCCGGTAGCAATACTGTACCGGTTCGAGTCCGGTCACCGGCACCAAAAATAAATATCGCGGAGTAGAGCAGTTGGTAGCTCGTCGGGCTCATAACCCGGAGGTCGCAGGTTCGAGTCCTGTCTCCGCAACCAGAAAGTCCTG
>ERZ1106964.1766-NODE-1766-length-13456-cov-3.144168_pt1 | contig 13456 bp, 7 predicted proteins | sample MGYA00403682_ERZ1106964 | MGnify/ENA primary metagenome ERZ1106964 (study PRJEB35170, sample SAMEA104062451) | human gut metagenome | biome: human gut; feature: human-associated habitat; material: faeces | place: Denmark | collected 2013-04-10 ...
CCGACAGGTGCTTGGTCTCCGGCTTTTCCCGCAGGATGTCGTACCACTCCTGGATGACGGGCATCTCTTTGATGGTTGTGCCATCCTCCTCAAACAGGCTGGCATTGTCAAAGGTGATCCCCCGACGGCCGTAACACTCGATCAGGGAGGCGTCGATATAATTCATGTCCTCCTCCGACAAATTGCGTTTCTGGAGCGAGTACCATACGGAGAGCCAGGAAACTTTCTCTGCCAGCAGGGATTCCCGGCGCCGAGTGCCTCCGTTCTGAGCTGCGTAGGGAGATGCTTTCAGCCGTCGAATGTCCATCAGGCCAATGCAGTCTGGAGAAGATGGCCCCAGCTTGACAAATTGGCCGCCCACCGCCTCGCACAGGGGACGGTACTCATGGCCCTTTTCCGGGACGATGTAGATTACCTTCCGCTGCTGCTCCCGAAGCCGCTTGCCGATGCTCTGAAGCAGGGTGGATTTGCCCGCGCCGCTGTTGCCGAACGCGGCAAAGTTGCCATTGGTGTATTTGTAGTCATCATACAGGTCGATGAATACCGGGGAGCGGTTGTAGAGGTTCAGGCCAAGGAAGATACCCTTCTGATCGCTCAGCTCAAAGGAGGCAAAAGGAAACGAGGCAGCCACACCGGAGGTCAGGGCGTTCCGGCGGCTTTTTCGCTCAATGTCCGGGTCTGAGATCAGCAGCGGCAGAAACGACAAAAACGCTGCCTCATGCTTATACTCACACCGTTTGGCCAGCATATCGGAGGCCACGCACAAGGTCTCTACCGCCGTCACCCGCTGTTCCAGAGTTTCCGGGTCATCGGCAACGACCTCGATCAGGGTGTGCATATAGTAAAAATCCTGGCCTTCCCGGTTCATTCCCTCCTTCAGGTACAGCCCTGCACCAATGGCATCCCCCAGTTCCTCGAAATCCTGGCGGGTATCGCCCACATCTCGCATCCGGGAGCGGTTAATCATTGTCGTCTGGCCGATGGCGTTGACCGTCTTTTCCCGGGGTTGTTTGACCAGATGAAAACTCAGGCTGACTCCCTCCCCGGCTTCAATCAGGGGTGTGAGCCAGCCTTTCCCTACAACTGTTGAGTAGCCATAGCCGCTGATATAGAGATAGGCATGATATACCCCATCGAGCAGAAGATAGTCGGCATGGTGGGTATCTATGTCAGGCGGCGCGATCAGATCCGGAATGGTGGTGGCTCCGGCCTCCAGACGGGAGAGCTGGGAAGCCTGCTTTCGGGAGAACCATTTCCGTTTCTTTTTTTCGGAACTTTCCCCAGCTGCTGTATCCAGTACCTTGAGGGTTTCTTCATCATAGACGCCGTGTACCATCCCCAACATATCGAATACCCCATCCGGGAGGCGGAGGTGCTGGGAGGTGTGCTTATTGATGAGTTTGTAGAACAGCTCCAAAATGAAATTGTCTGCATATTCCGGCTCCAAAACAGCCACACCACACCGGTCCAAATATCTTCGGGCCACTTCCGCCTTTTCGTTGAGCACGGCCGCAATGGCTTCTGGGGTGTGGTCCGCGGCCTTCATGGACGGGTCATAGGAAAAGGACAGGAAAAATCGGTGGGTGATGGCTTCCCGCTCCACCAGCTGAGGCACATAGTCCATGCTCTCCTCCAGCATCAGCCGGCATTGTTCGTTGGTTTCCCGTTCCAGATAGCCCCTGAGCAGCTTCAGATAACCGTCCAGGTCAAAGGGCTGGGTCAGGACATTGATTTGAAGATTAGCAGGTGCGATTTTCAGATAGGCAGCAAAGTCTTCTATGGCGGCGCTCTTGTCCATACTGGACATAGTATAAAAATTGACGGGGAGCAGCTCTAATATTTTGACAAAGCGTTTGTCCCGGGTGACGACCACCCCTTGGACAATATCCTTGATGGGGAGCCAAGCCTGGATACTTCCGTCATAGGCTCCGCTGCGGTCACTGATTCCGGTGACAGAACCACCGAAGATAGCGTTTTTCAAATTCATGGGCGTTCACCTCTCCGCGATAGGTCAGGACCCGGCGCCGCCGGCGCCAGGTCCACCAGATTTTCAAATAACGGGTCAAGCTGTCGTCTTTCAGACCGATCAGCGCAAAGCCTACGATGGGCACCAGTAGGCACAGTGTCGCAATGATTTTCCAGGTGATCGTAAAGGGTAGCAGTGCGGTGCAAAGGCCCAGGACTGGCACCCCCAGAACAACCGCCTCGATTGCGTTTCGGATCTCAAAGAGTCCGAACAGCTTTCCCGCATCGGTATAGTTGACTGGTATGTAATAAGTTTCAGAATCCATGCTCGTCGTCCTCCTTGGACATCGAAAATAGCCATGTGGTAGTGTCTAACTCACATGCCAGACTGTCCAGCGCCATCCGCCGGGATTCAATAACGGCGGCAAAGGCCCGCCGGAGCAATGCCTCATGGCCTTTGCTCTGGCTGGCCGTGTCAAGTTCGATCAGGCTGATCAGCTGTCTGGAGACGCCAGCCGCCTTTGCCAAGTCTGCTTGCGAGATGCCGTAGCGCAGGCGGAGCTGTGTCATTCTACACATTTTTTGTTGCATCATAAAAACCACCTAAGCGGACATGACCCAGAAGGGACCGCCGGAGCCGGCGCGACGGGATGCCTCATTGACGACGATCCCAAGCTCCCACGCCTGATTGCTCCGCTTCACACTGGCCGGATCTGCCACCAGAATCTTTCCGCTCTCGGTCACCCCCCGCAAGACGATGAAGTGGCCGGAGCTGGTGAAATGGCCCTTGGACATAATGGCGATAACGAGTTTCCCCTCCTTGAGCGCGTCCACCAGCTTTTTGCTGTTGTTCCCGATCCCAGTAACGGTCAGCCCATAATGTGCGCCACCGCTGGGAATCAGGCTATGATAGCTCCCGTTCCCCTCGCAGCGGTATCCGTTTACCACAGACCACTGGGCCACATCGTAGGGCGTTACCTGATTGCTTGTCAGCGAGGCCACGGCAATCGCCAGGGCAGTGGGGCCGCAGCCGGCCTCTCCGATGGTGCCGGACTTGCCGTACATCTTATTTCCCCAGCGGGAATCGGTCTGGTTATAGTAGACAACCGGTGTCTCCGCATCAGAAAAAGTGATGTCTCCATAGTCCGTGTTGTAGTAACCGTCCCCGTCACTGTCCCCATAGGACAGGCTTTGATCCTCCGCCAGTGTGGAATAGAGCAGTGCCGCCCAGTCCCGCTCCTCCTGAGTAAAGTTCAGCTTATCCATGTATTCCTCGGCTGTCAGATCACGGACCGAGATGTTCAGGATGCGGTCAATCAGGGAGGTGGAGTAGGTCAGGCGGCCATACATCATGTCCTCAATAGCGCTTTCATCCATGGTGTAAAGGTCCTGTTTGTACCGGACTGAGCCAATCGCCATCAGCCAATATTTGTTTATGTATCCCAACTCCTGATCTACCTGATAATCATCATACAGCGGCCCTGTATCGGACCAGAAGTTGGGAAGAATACTGTCTATCAGACGCAAAAGCGCGGGCTGCTGGTAGCTGTCCAGATTTTGATATATCCCGTCAAGCTCCTGAGCGGATGCGGTGAAGTCGATGATCTCCTGATCGGCAGAACTGGAGTAGCCGAATAGGATATTGGGAAGTGCCGTAAAAACGAGCATCGGGACCAGAAGCACAACGCACAGGAGGATAACAAAAAGCCGGATCAGTTCCGGCAGAAATGACTTTGCAGCCTCCACGGCAGCGCCATAGACGCCGCCCGCAGCTGCTCCTCGTGCAATATTTACAGCGGCAGCAGCCGCCCGGACCGCCTTTTGGCCCGCCGAAGATTGATTACTCATGACTCACTCCTTTTCTTTCTGGGTTTTGATGTCTTTCCCGGTCTGCCCGGTGTCGACGGCACACCACCTTTCATACGTCTGGTGCCGCGGTTCACCTTTGGAGAGGTGTCGGCTCCTTGCGGAGTAGTTCCTGCCGATGCTGCGGAAGGCGTCTGGGCTTTCGCTGAAGGCCCTCCCGCCTTGCCAGGTCTGCGCGTTCCTGCCGTTCCGGACAGAGAAGAGCCACTTGCAGCCGAATGTGCCTTATGTCCGGCAGCAGATACCGTCCCTACTGTTCCGGTCGGAGGTACAACATGGCTGATCCGGGAATGACCTGCCGTGGAGTGGGGCGTTCCTGCCATATCCGGCAAAACACCTTCACCGCCTGAAGAGGTATGTGGCTTGGGGGAGGCGGTATGCCTTCCTGCCGTACCGGAGGAAGATGCTTTACCACCGTAAGATGGATCGCCGCCAACAGGTGCCCGTATTCCTGCCATTCCGGGGGTGGGAGCGCCATTTTCAGGCGGTTTCCGGCTTCCGACCGGAGGACGGGCCACAGCGTCCTCTGTTACAGCAGATGCAGCACCACTCATATGAGATACAGCATCTGTGCTGTGAGAGACGGTCCCTGCCGAAGCAAACGGTGGGTGATCCCCCGGCTTTTCACCACCACCGACACCGGGAGGCGTCGGAATCTTCGGTGTCCGACCCTGTTGGAGTGATGGACGCTCCCGCAGGGCTTCACGGGTACTGGTGTGCGCCGTGCGTTCTGTGCTGGCCATGGTGGTTGCCCCAGACATCATAGTAGATCTGCGGGCTCCGGCAGTGCTGGCGGGCCGCTTGCCGGTTTTCAGATCATGTGGGGGAGCAACTGGCGGCCGGAGTGTTCCATCCTTCGAAGTGGCAGTATGGTCTGCCGTCACTTTGGAGGCCTCGTTATTCACACTGCCAGTCCGTATAAAGGCGGCAGTATAGGGCCTGACGCTGCGGGACCCCCGTGCCTCCGGGGGAACAGAACTGCGCCTTGTCCCATGCGTATGGACTGTCGGAGCCTTGCCGCTCTTACGCTCAGCAGCTGGTTGCTCCGCTCCGGCTATATGACTACCGCCCTGGGGTGCTTCATCCACATTGGGCACGCCGTTCTGCACAGCCTGATTGGAAACAAATACTCCGGCTTGAGTAGAAGCAAAACGGGGGTCTGTCTGTGTTCCTGCCTGTTGACTTGCGCCGGCAGGTCCAGACGGAGTGCCAGCACCACCAGGGCCACTGCCAGGCGGAGGCGGCGGAGGAGGTGTGCGCGGATTGGTGCGTGGTTCCGAGGAACTTCCGCCAGAGCCGCCACCCTGTCTGCTTTTGCTGCCAACAGAATGTCCGGCGGCCTTTGCAATGGAGCTTCCGATGCCCTTGACAACTGCATAAGCTACCATGCCGGGAAGTCCGCGGCCAAGCCCGTCTCCGGTAAGGGCGGGGTTTAGGCCCACGCGGGCAATGATGCTGTCTATTTTGCGGGCAACTCTGGCAATGCCTACAATCAAGAGCATCCAGGGCAGAACGGCGACCCCTTTCGGTACATACCCCAAAGCTGAAATCAACAGTTTCAGGAATATGACATTCATAACCATCATCACACACATGGAGCCAAACATCCGGCACCAGCCCTTGAAAATGTCCTCCGTATTTTTGGAGCCACCCATTCCAAAGGCAAGCGGGGCCAAGAGAACGAGAATCGCTGTAACCACATATCGCTCGGCCACCTCGAAGCACAGCTTTACAAACTGCCACATCACCACAAATCCCACAATGATGATCAGGAGCCAGGAGGCACCGATATTGAAGTTGCTTTCGTCCGGGATGGTGATGGTAACGCTGGTGGGAATCTGGAGCATTTCCATCACCTGGGCTGAGATTCCCAGGCCAATTTCACAAATCTGTTGACTCGCCAAAAGTAAAAATGCGAATACAAAGGTTCTGGTAAACAGCAACTTGGGATCTTCGCCCTCAAAGCCCAGTCCGGCCGCCATACTCTTCAGCGCTTGAAAGACCAGATTGCCTAAAAGCAGCGCCCAGCCTACGGAAATCAAAATGCTCAGAATATCATCTGTCACCGGGGCCACGCTCCGAAAGTAGCTGAGATCCATCTGAAATACATCCAGCAGAGAATTTGCAATGTACTGGACCATCTCAAGGCACAGACTGTAAATCCACTGAACAAAACCCTTAAAAATTCCTTCAAGAATAAAAACCACCTCCCAACTGGCGTATAGCTGAGAGGTTTACTGAAGGGTAGCCAGGCCTTCAAAAAGGGGCCCGATATAGGCGAGGAAGGCGCCCATTCCGTTGATAATAGCCCATGCGATCCAGATGCGCTTCAGCCAGTCCCATGCCTGATCTGTCTTGTGCTGGTTATTGGAGACTTTTGCTCCAATTACTGCAACGGCAGACATCAGGCCGGCCAGCACGGTGCTGATCCCGGCGATTTTATTATAGACATCTACAATGATGCGGTTTGCAGCTGTCCACATATCCTCAACGGCCAGAGCCGGCGTAATCATATAGGTCACCATCAAGATGAGGACCATCATCTGGACATAGTAACGCGGGGCTTTAGGCCCGAGACGGGCCAGAAGATTTTTCATAAAGCTTTCCTCCTTGGAGCATGAAAAGGGACGGCGCAGCACTCCCTTTTCGTAGGGTAAGTGCTCGCGCAGTCCCTGATTAACGATTATTTTTGCCTATTCGAGCGTCCGAATTTCTGGGGGAACCCCATTATACACTCCGACGTCGGGCTACACTCACTTTCCTGGAACAGCCTCTGATAAAAGCCGGGAATGTCTTGCAGCTCCACTTCATCAATGGGGACCCACCAGAGAGTCAGCAGATTCACCCTGTATCTGTGCATGGCTGCCTGCTGAAGCCGCTTCGTAAAAAGAGGGAGTGCATAATCAGCATTTACCGAAATATATGTGTTTCCATCGCTGGCCCGATAAAGGAGAACATCTCCCGTATCGGCACATTCAAAGTTGCCTCCATACATCTCCACATAACGGTCTGCAGCTGTACGGAGCTGTGTATCATTCAAATAGGATGAATAGGTCATGACCTGTTTACCTCCATTTTGAGAGGAGGGACAGCACGCAGGATGCCGTCCCTCCCCATCATGTTAATATCCGGTCTTGGGGAGACTGGGCTGATTGAGCTTGACGATCAAGGTGATCCACGCAGCCCGTCCGGTCTCCCACTGGCTCATATACTGGCCACCTGCATCGGCTCGGTTGACCACCTGATAGCCATTGGCGAGACTGACGCTGGTCTGGATGGTAACGGTGGGCTTTACCACAGAAGCAAAGCCAGCAGGTACTTTGCCGAACTCCAGACGCACATCGGTGACCAGCTCGCCCTGCATCAGCGGGATAGCAGAAAGGTCAAAGGCGTAGTTGTTGGTGCTGAGCAGATTGCTGGCAAGCACCCGATAGTCATTGAAATTGGTTTTATAGGTGATCCGGTAGTTGAGCCGGGTATTATAGGTGCCGGTGGTGATGGTCTTGGTTGTGGCGCAGTCGGTGGGGAAACGGTCGTGGAGATAGAAGTTCTCTAGGGCCACATTGGAGTTGTTCGCCACAGTGAGGTCATAGCGCATGGAATCCCCGGCCAGAAGCTGCTTGTTGCCGGTCTTGGTGACAGTGACCTTCAGATTTGCCGGCTTGTCATATGCCGCGATTTTGATGATCTGTCCCGCATATTCCAGTGTGACATCGTGGACGGTGGGATCGAGCTGGAAGTAGGCGGGGGCAGAAACTTCACGGATTTTATAGCGCGTCAAAGGCAGGGGCTTGGAGGCCGCGACACCCCGGGCGTCGGTTGTGATGTAGTCTACCACGCGGCCGCTGCGCTCATGGATGATTTCATATACAGCACCCTGAAGGGGTGTTCCTGCCGGGGCACCTGTGACGGGGTTGGCTTCGGCGGCATATTTGTAGATCTGAATTTGACCTGTGATGGCCTCGTTGACCCATTCGATTTCCGCCGTGCGGCCCGGGCGCACATAGACCGTCTTATATTCCTTGTCTAAGATGTAGCCCTCGGCGGCCTCCAGTTCACGCAGATAAAAACGGCCGCTGGTGTTGGCGCCATCCGGGAGATCATCAGCGGTAATATAAACATAGCCCTCATCGTCGCTGGTGAACTCGCCGATGGGATTGCGGTCCTTGTCATAGAGCAAGAACTTGACGCCGTAGATGCCTTCACCGCTGGTGTCCACCTTATGAATCAGGATGCCAGAATTGGCTTCATTTTTGATCCGCAGGGTGGTCACATTTCCGTCCTTGACCTCGAAATAATGGGGTGTATCGTCCAGACGGAAGTCGGGATTTGCCTCGATCTCAACTGCGTAATAAGAGCCATTCTCCAGAGCGAGGTAGGCCCTGCCGTTTTTATCGGTGGTGATGGTATCCACCAGGGCGTCATCCATGCGGCGGATCTCAAAGGTGGTATCGGGAATCCGCTGAGAGGTCTTGCTTGCGTTGACCTTGATGATCTCCACGCCGCCCACGGCATCGTTATAAAAACGCAGGGTTTGTGTATCGCTGGGGTTGATGGTGACGGTCTGACTTTGGGTGTCCGGGTCAATGGTGAACCCAGGTACGCTCTCCAGTTCTGTTACGATGACAGTGCCGGTTACCCCGGACAGGGTGATCTTGCCTGTGGAGTCAGAATAGTAGATGCCCTTGCTGGACAGGGTGCCGCCCCCGTCATCCACATAGCGGCCATCCGCGTATTTGATCTCGAACTTGACGCCCTCCAGGGGGACGGTCTTGGTCCCGTTCCGGCCCCACTTTTCGATCACCAGATTACCCAAGGGCTTATTCCGAAATTCCAGAGTGACGGTCTGGCCCGCCTTGACCTGGACGGTCTGGGGGACATCATCCAACAGGTATCCAGGTTTGGCTCTGGTTTCCTTCACCACCAGCGAGGTGCCGGGGGCGATATTTTCCACCAGGAAGGAGCCGGAGGAATCCGTCACGAACTTGCCATTGGCGTCGCCCACCACGGTTCCGTCCGAGGTGGTCACGAAGAACTCCACCCCAGAAAGCGGGAGCTTCTTATCATCATCCGACACCTTCTTGACCAGGACGGCCCCCTTGGGACTGTTGCCGAAATATACCTGAACAACCTCCTGATCCTTGCCGGAGAGGTATACTGTTTGAGGTGGGGTATCGATGACGTGAGAGCCGTCACTGGATAATTCTTCGATGATATAAGTGCCAGCCCGGCAATTCGTGACGGTGAAGGAACCGTTTACCGATGTGCGGTAGGTGCCGATGACCGTGCCGCCGGTGCCGGAGGCATTTCCGGATAGATACCGGACCTGGAACACAGCCCCCTCAATGGCTTCTCCGGTCTTACTGTCGTACTTCCACACAGAAATGGCAGAGAGAGGACGGTTGCTGAAGCGGAACGTGTGCCCCTCGCCAGCGGCGATAAACGCCTCTTGCGTATCCGGGTCCGCCAGAGCAAAGCCCGGCGCCGGCTCCAGTTCTTTTACCCGGAACCAGCCGTCACGGAGGGAGAGGGCCGGGTCGGAGAGCACGATGCGGCCCTCTTCATTGGTATAGAAAACGCCCAAGTCGTTGTATTCGCCCGTAGCTGTGTTATTGGAAGCATACCAGACCTGGAATGGAACATTTTCGATGGGATCATGGGTGATCGAATTTTCCTTGATGATTTCGATGGTCGGGCGCTTATAATTTTGGAAATAGACATCCCGATCCCTGTTGGGGAACAGCGTCACCAGCTGGGACTCCTCCGCTAGCAGGTAGGGCTCCGGAACCGACTTTTCGATGACCTCTACAACGCCGGGCAGCAAGTTCTCCACCACGGCGACACCGGTCTCATCCGTTTTTACCTCGGCAATAGAATGGCCGTCGGCGCCTTTCACCAGATAGACTGTCCCGGGGATCGGAGCCCCGGTGTCCCCATCGGCCTTATGGATATAGAGATTGGGGCGCTTGTCATTGGTCAGGGTAATGGTGCTGGTCTGGCCGGGAAACAGCTCCACATGGTGCTCGGTATCATCCGGGATGTGATCCAACACCGAGGACAATTCACGCACGGAATAAACGCCAGGCTCCAAACCGGAGATCAATATCTCCCCTGCGGAATTGGTGGTGCGGTCCAGATAGTGAGAGCCGTCCTCAATCTTGGCGATCCGGAAGGTGACGCCAGCCAGCCGGGAGCCGTCGCTGCTCAGTTTGATGAGCTGAAGCGAAGGCTTGATGTGATTGGTGAATACGAACTGGGCGTTCTCATTGGGTTTCAGCTCAATGATGCGCTGGGCTTCATCGATCACATAGCCATCACAGGATTTTTCAGTTACTACATAAGAGCCGGCGGGGAGCATGGAGAGGTCGATCTCTCCGTTTTCATCCGTCCGAAACTCCTGAGGGCCGTAGGTCCCTTCCACAGACTTGATCTCAAAAACTGCGTTGGGGATGACCTTGGAGGGATCGTCGGAATCCACCTTGATGAGCTTTAATCCCGGCTTCATGTCGTTGAAAAACATCAGCTCTTTGATGCCGTCTCCTGCACGCAGTTCCACCTCCTGAGGAGTGGTGTCCAGGATATGCCCCTCGTCGCCGGTATTTACCTCGAATGCCCGGTAAGTGCCTGGCTTTGCATTGGTGAGCAAGATCTCACCAAATTCATCCGTTTTGTAATTGCCCAAAAATTCGCCGTCCCGATAGATGGCAAACGTGACATTGGGCATCGCCACCATATTTTTTCGATCATATTTGATGATACGTAACCCTGGCAGTTCCTCATTGATGATGGGGATGGTGGTGGTTTCACCGGTCACCACAGTGGCGGTATAGACAGTATCATCGATCTGCCAGCCTACCGGAGCAGTGATTTCCTGAATTCGATAGGCCCCCAGGGGGATCTGATCGAAAATGGCGACTCCCGCACTGGTCGTTGTTGCGGTCCAGGCCTGGCCGCTTTCGATATGCTCGATTTTGATGACCGCCCCCGGCAGGTTCATGCCGGTGTTGGACTTTTTTTCGATACGCAGGGAGCCATAGGGGTCATTAAAAAATGTCACCTCGGCTACTTCATCGTAGACGACAGTGACATTCTGTGCTGGCTCTTCGCTGATGATATAATGGGAGGGGGCTTGGCGCTCAATTACGGTATAATTCCCCACTTTACTCAGCGGAATTTCGATACGGCCATCCCCATTGGTCACAAAGGTACCGATGGAGTCACCATCCGGGCCGATGACCTCGAACAGTGCCCCACTAATTGGAATCTCGGTGCCGGTCTCATACTTGATGATGCGCAATCCGGTTTCATACTCGATGGTCGTACCGTCCGAGTAGTTGCTGTATGCGGACAACTGCGTTGTTGTAGTGGGGTCAGTATCTACCACATAATTCTGGAGTTCGCCATATTCATCTTTCTCTTGACATATCGCAAAAAATACAGCGTACTTATAGACATTTGTGTTGAAAGACAACTGGACGCTGCCGGTCTTGCCCTGCACACTTTCCAGAGGATATAGGATTTTGAATTTGCCGGCATAGCCGTCGCCTGTACCCTCAGTGGTGATCGTGGTAATATCCTGATTATTCATGTCCACGATGCGGGTCCCATCAGGTACATCGTCCGGCACAGAAAACGCGACATTGACGGAGTAATCGCATACCCAGGTTTTAGACCAGAAAGTAAAGACCTGTTGCTTGTACTGCTTTCCGTCAATGGTGACCTCATAGGCGGTATCCCGGTCTGGGGTACAGGTCACTTCAGGGGAGAGCATTTCATTCCAGGCCGTACCACGGGCATAAATGTCCTTTGCCGCAGCCAAAATCTTCTGTGCTCTTTGAAGTTCTACGCCGGTCAGGTTGGGATTGACCTTGAGGTTGTTGATGTCCCAGTTGCTGAGAAGATAACACCACAGGGCCATTTTAGTCGCGTAGTAGCCCTGATATTTATTTTCCAGTCCGAGTTCGGTCAGACTTCTCGTGGGATAGCCGTTGGCCACGATACCGACAACCTTGGGATCGCTGGCTTTTTCATCAGCGAGATATTCAATACTCTCGCCGACTCCCACGGTCTGAGGGACCCCCACCGTGTTCGGATTGACACAGTAAGCAGGGATCTCCCGGGTGCTCCCGCTCCCGTTATCATAACTGTAATAGGTGTAAATTTGGGACCTGATCCGCCCATTGATGGACAGATAAGACATTTCAACCTCTCCATTGTAAATATGAACTTCCCCCAAGGCATCCTCTGGGGTGGACGCAGCAAAAGCGGCGGTTGGCAGGAGCCCCATGGCCACAAGGAGAGCCAGGAGCATCGAAATCAGTCTTTTTTTCATGAGCGACCTCCATCATATAAATTGGGAGGACGCCCCTACCCATAGTTGCATCCCCCCTTGATTGGGTTTGATTAAATTGTAGGGAATGCAAAATGGGCAAAAAGAAAGACAGTGTGCCGAGTGGCACGCTGCCTTTCTTTCCAAATCAGTTTATACGAATCTGGTATTCGGTGTGTAGGAATTGACCGTCCTTGTAGACATCCCAGGCCTGCATAGAATAGGTACCAGGTATTCCATTAAACACCTTTATAATCTCACTTTCTCGCCAGGGCCAGAACATTTGGTACGCGAGATCTTCTGAAAAGCCAAGGTTGATGTGAACGAGTTGGTTTCCTTTTGAGGTGAGTTTGGGCGCTCCATTTTCCCAGGTGGTTGAGCTATCCCCAATAGCATTGTAAAGTGTGTAAAGCATCCGCCTGGTTTCATAGAGATTGAGGATACGGAGATGATCGCCAGTCTGGTTTTGGAAATGTCTCACCTCCACTTTCGGTAATTCTGGCTGTTCGAGCAAGCTCCAGTCACAGGTTGGCTCCGGCAAGGGACCGATTGGGCCGGAGGCAAACATGTTCTTGTCCCACCGGCTTACATCAGTGATGGTATAGTTGGTGCCGTCATCGCAGCGGATCACATCGCCCACTTGAGGGATATACTGAGAGCCGTCGGCGGGCGGGTTGATGGAGCCGTCTGCATTCCTGCTCAGGGTTTCCCCCTGATGCTCGCTGGAGGCATCAGTATTACCCAGTGCCCGGTAGAGCATGACCGCCAAATCACCGCGGGTGACTTCAGCTTTAACAGCAACTTCCACCGAAGTCAGCCCAAAGTCCAATGCCGTCTGGCAGGCGGTAGAGTAGTCCCATTCGGTGTCCGGCAGGTCCATATATCTCAGAACAACAGTGCAGGCGGCCGCAGGTGTCACTCCATCGTCGGCGCCAAAGGCCCCGGTATCATAGCCGACCATCAGGCCGTTGGCATAGCAGTAACCAACATAGAGCCTGGCCCACTCCGGCACATCCGGGAATTTACATTGTCCGGTATAGAATGCCTGATCGACCTGCACATGCTCTGGGTTTCCATGCAGGCGGGTCAGGACTGTGGCCAGCTGGGCCCGGGTCAGTCCAGAGTCCAGGTTCATCTCGCCATTGCCGTCACCGACCATGATCCCCTGCTCACGGAGATAGGCTGCGGAGGTTTCCTGCTCGCTGTTGTCTGCGGCGCTTACCTTAACCGGCAGTACAAACAGCAGGCACAGACAAAGGAACAACGGTAAAAGGCGTTTTTGTTTCATTCCATTAT
>ERZ1106964.1767-NODE-1767-length-13427-cov-2.900912_pt1 | contig 13427 bp, 8 predicted proteins | sample MGYA00403682_ERZ1106964 | MGnify/ENA primary metagenome ERZ1106964 (study PRJEB35170, sample SAMEA104062451) | human gut metagenome | biome: human gut; feature: human-associated habitat; material: faeces | place: Denmark | collected 2013-04-10 ...
GATAACGAAGGACGTTGGATTATTGAAGATAAAAACGGTAATCCAAAACCGATCTCAGAGCAACAAGCAGAAGATAAAAAAATTATTGGAAATGGCCTGCCCAAACACCTATTAAGCTGGGATAACAGTTTTACCTTCAAAAATTTCGACTTAGGTATAACTATGCGAGGTGCATTCGACTATGACATCCTCAACTACCCCCGCATGTTTTATGAATGTCCTGTAAACTTGACCCGGGGAAATTTGCTTGCCACAGCTTATGAACCGAAGTACGGAAAGACTGTACTAAACGACCAACAGGAACTTCAATATGTTAGCTATTTCATCGAAAGAGGAAACTTTTGGAAAATTGATAATATCACCATTGGTTATACCTTAAAACTTAAAAAGGATACGTATATACGCAACCGGTAATAACCTATTCACATTTACAGAATACAGTGGATTAGACCCTGAGGTTAATACGCAAGGACTTAATCCCGGATGTGATGAATTAGGCCGTTACCCTTCTACACGTTCCTTTACTTTAGGCGCAATGTTTACTTTTTAAAATAAATAAACTCATGAATACAATTAAAAAACATATAAATATTTTATTATTAGGTTGCTGTTCATTGAACTTTATTTCCTGCACAGACCTAACCGAAGAAATCTTCTCTGACATTACTGAAGATAGTTATAAATATGAAGCTGGAGACGCAACTAAAGTAGTTGGTGCCGCTTATACCAATCTTCAAGATTGGGGATATTGCGGTTCCGGACAAGCTCCAATGCTGAGTCAAGAAATATGTACCGATGCCGCAGTGTTCCCCGCTAATGGTTCCGGTTGGGATGATGGAGGTGTATTTCGTAGAATGCATCAACATTCATGGAACTCCGAACAATTACAAGTGAATCGTTTATGGGAAGTTTGCTATTCCGGAATTATCTTGGCAAACCGGGCTATCAGCATTATCAACCAAGATGATTTTCCTTTTGCCGCTAATGAAAACAAGGCTGCCATGATCGCTGAATCTCGAGCATTACGTGCTTTCTATTACTGGTACATCATGGATAATTTTGGAGATGCTCCTTTAGTCACGGAACCCACCTCAGAATTACCTGTAAAAACATCCCGGAAGGATCTTTATGATTTTATAGTCAAAGAACTAAAAGAGTCTTTCAGCGATCTCCCAACAGAGAAAAATGAATCTAATTATGGAAGATTCACATTATGGGGAGCTAAAGCCCTCCTCGCTAACGTATATTTGAACGCAGAAGTATATACAGGTGATCCCCAATGGAATGCTTGTATTCAAGAGTGTGATGATATTATTAATTCCGGAAAATATAGTTTAGACATTAATTATAGCGATCCATTTAAGGCACACAATGAAAACTCATTAGAAAATATATTAGTCATTCCTTATGATGAAATATTTGCCACTGGATTTAACTATCATTTAGCCGCCTTACACGGAGCAAACCAAAAAACGTATGATCTAGTTGGAAGCCCTTGGGGAGCTGGGGCCTATAAAGGAATACCTCAATTCATCGACACCTATGATCCAGATGACGAACGTTTAAATGCGACTTGGCTAGGAGGTCCCCAATACGCATCTGACCGGACACCTCTCACAGGCTCTTATGACTTAATGGGACAACCGCTTATCTTCGTCAACAAAATGCCCAACGGAATTTTCACTGGTGAGGCAGAAGGATATCGCTGGTTAAAATATGAGGTTGAGATGGGAGCCAGAAGTGAACTAAATAATGATTTGGTCTTATTCAGACTTACGCAAGTCCATATGATGAAAGCAGAATGCCTTTTACGTACTGGGAAAGCAGATCAAGCAGCGTCTATTGTAAGTATGGTCAGAAAAAGAGCTTTTAAAGAACATCCTGAAAAAGCAATTGTCTCAGGAGCGCAATTACAAGAAAAATCCTGTTATAAATACGGTACGGTAGAAAACTATGTATTAACTTCGCAAAATCAAGTTTATCCGGAAAAATTCGGACGTTTCTATGATGAACTAGGTTGGGAATTCGCTGGAGAATCTTATCGCCGGAGAGATATGATACGTTTCGGTCATTTCACAAAAGCTAAATGGTTATCTCATGAGCCGAATGGAGATTATAAAACGGTATTTCCCTTACCTCAAAAAGTAGTAGATACCAATCCGAATCTGGAACAAAATCCGAATTATCAATAATAACATAGAGGGTATGTCTCTATATTGACATACCCTCCTTTAATCTCAATTTCTAAAGCTATATGAAGCAATACCTTTTACTCGCTGCGTCTGCCTTTCTTTTGCAAGGGTGCCAGACCTCTAAAGAAGATATAAAGGAACAGCCTTTGAAAATGATCGAGCAGATCGATTTCTCTCATGTGAAAATCAATGATAACTTTTGGTCACCCAGACTCAGTAAACATGTCTCGGCGACCTTGCCTGTCTGTATCGATCAAATAGAGAATCAAACCGGGCGTATCCGTAATTTCGAGAATGCAGCGAAAGGGGAAGGAGAGCATTCCGGCATTTTCTTTGATGATTCCGATGTATATAAAGCGTTAGAAGGTATGGCTTATAGCCTGATCAACAATCCGGATCCCGAGCTGGAGAAGAAGGCGGACGAATGGATTGATAAATTCGCTGCCGCCCAACAACCAGATGGCTACATCAATACCTTCTATACACTCACCGGATTGGATAAACGGTGGACCAATATGGACAAACATGAGATGTACTGTGCCGGACATATGATTGAGGCTGGAGTGGCGTATTATCAAGCTACTGGAAAGCGCAAGTTATTAGACGTATGTATCCGCATGACAGATCATATGATGAGCCAATTCGGTCCGGGAAAAAGACATTGGGTACCGGGACATGAGGAAATAGAACTGGCGCTTGTCAAGCTTTATCAAACCACCCAAGAGCAGAAATATCTGGATTTCGCTTATTGGCTGCTGGAGGAACGTGGACACGGTCACGGCACTATGGGTGATGAAGGTAAATGGGACCCGGTTTACTATCAAGATATCGTTCCCGTCCGGCGACTTACCGATATCTCCGGGCATGCGGTACGATGTATGTATTTGTATTGCGGTATGGCTGATGTGGCTGCCTTGAAGAATGATACGGGATATATAGCCGCCATAGATCGTCTATGGGATGATGTGGTACACCGCAATATGTATATCACCGGGGGAATCGGTTCATCCCGGGATAACGAAGGGTTTACGGAGGATTACGATTTACCGAACCTAGATGCTTATTGCGAGACTTGCGCTTCTGTCGGAATGGTGCTTTGGAACCAACGTATGAACCAACTTACCGGAGACTCTAAATACATCGACGTACTGGAACGTTCTTTATATAACGGTGCGCTTGCCGGTATCTCCTTGGGTGGAGACCGTTTCTTCTATGTCAATCCGCTGGAATCTAAGGGTGATCACCATAGACAAGAATGGTATGGTTGCGCTTGTTGCCCAAGTCAGCTTTCACGCTTCTTGCCTTCTATCGGAAATTATATCTACGCCTCCTCCGATGATGCGTTATGGGTAAATCTATATATCGGAAATACGGGGCAAATACGGATAGGAGAGACTGATATCCTATTAACACAAGAAACGGACTATCCGTGGGATGGATCGGTAAAACTAACAATTTCTACGTCTCAGCCTTTGGAGAAAGAGATACGCCTCCGCATTCCGAATTGGTGCAAAACCTATGATTTAAGTATCAATGGTAAGAGAATAAACGTGTCTGAGGAAAAAGGCTATGCGGTAATCAAGGATTGGAAATCGCAAGATGTAATCGCTCTAGATATGGATATGCCCGTGGAAATTGTTGCGGCAGATCCGCATGTCAAGGAAAATTTCGGCAAACGGGCGATTCAACGAGGGCCACTTGTATACTGCATGGAAGAAATAGACAACCCGGAATATTTCGATCAAATCCAGTTGAGCCCAAGTACAACATTCCAGACAGCCTTCGTTTCCGATATATTGAATGGGATAAAAACAATTAAAACAAACGGTAGGGCACAATCTGCTACCTTCATTCCCTATTATGCGTGGGATAACCGTAAAGCAGGAAAAATGAGGGTATGGATCCCCTATAACGAATAACTAAAAAAGCATCAAAATGAAGTATTTATTAACGATAACATTATCAAGCCTAATCTCAATTACCTCCTTTTCTGCCACTTTGCCGGGAAATGAAGGTTCTATCAACATTAATTACCCGAACAATCGTTATCCATTAGCCTCTAAGCCTTATATAGAGTTGCCTATTGGGGATGTTAAACCTGCGGGTTGGCTAAAAATCCAAATGGAACGAATGTGTACGGGAATGACCGGCCATCTGGATTCTATCTATACGAAAGTAATGGGACCGCGTAACGGTTGGTTAGGCGGAGATGGAGACGTATGGGAACGAGGCCCATACTGGATAGATGGCTTACTACCTTTGGCTTACATCATGAATGATGAGGCCTTGATCCAAAAAGTAAAGCCTTGGGTTGAATGGACATTGGCCTCTCAAAAGCCTAACGGATATTTCGGGCCAGATACAGACAGAGACTATGAACCCGGCTTACAACGGGATAACGCACAAGATTGGTGGCCCAAAATGGTTATGCTCAAAGTTCTGCAACAATATTATTCCGCTACCAACGATCAAAGAGTTATCTCGTTCCTCACTAATTATTTCAAATACCAGCTTTCTGAACTACCTAAAAGTCCTCTGGGAAAATGGACTTTCTGGGCTGAACAACGAGGAGGGGATAATCTGATGGTCGTATATTGGCTTTATAATATCACGGGGGATCCTTTCCTTCTGGAGTTAGGAGAGTTAATCCATAAGCAAACCTTCAATTGGACCGACGTGTTCTTGAACCAAGATCATTTAGCCCGGCAAAACAGCCTGCATTGTGTAAATCTCGCCCAAGGATTCAAGGAACCTGTCATTTATTACCAACAGAGCCATAATCCTCAAAATCTGGAAGCGGTTAAGGAAGCTGTACGGAAAATGCGCCATACGATTGGTTTTCCTACAGGATTATGGGCGGGAGATGAACTTTTACGTTTCGGTAACCCGACACAAGGATCGGAACTCTGTACCGCTGTCGAGATGATGTTCTCTCTCGAGAAAATGTTAGAGATAACCGGAGATGTCCAGTGGGCTGATCATTTAGAGAAAGTCGCATACAATGTACTGCCAACACAGATCAAGGATGACTTTTCCGCACGACAATATTATCAGCAAGTCAATCAAGTAGCGATCACTTGCGAAGGACGTAACTTTGTCTCACCACACGAGGACACAGACATTGTTTTCGGAGAATTGAGCGGTTATCCTTGTTGTACCTCCAATCTACATCAAGGTTGGCCTAAATTCACACGACATCTATGGTTTGCCACCGCCGATAATGGCATCGCTTCACTTATCTACGCACCATCGGAAGTGACTGCCCAAGTGGGAAACGACATCACGGTTAAAATCGCAGAGAAGACCGATTATCCCTTTGAAGAAAAGATCGATTTCAATTTATCGTTCCCTAGCAAGAAAGACAAGAAAGCCTTTTTCCCTTTTCACTTGCGTATTCCCGCTTGGTGTAATAATCCCGTGATTACGATAAATGGCGAGGCTGTCTCTATCGCGGCTCACTCTGGCGAAATCGTACGAATCAACCGGGAATGGAAAGATGGCGATCATATCCAGCTAGAGCTACCCATGCGTATATCCACAAGCAATTGGTATGACGATGCGGTTGTCATCGAACGAGGTCCATTATTGTATTCCCTAAAGATGGATGAGAAATGGGAACGCAAGGTTGATCAACGCCCGGAGTCTTCACATAAAGGAGAATGGTATTATGAGGTCACCTCTACTTCAGCATGGAATTATTCCCTGATTCGCAAATATCTGAAAGAAGAAGAACTAGAGAAAAATTTCGTCGTTAGAAAGGCAGAGAACATAGCCCCTTACCCATGGAACCTAGAGAATGCCCCTATCACGATCAAAACAAAGGGACGGATCTTACCTTCATGGAATATGTTCAAAGGTTCCGCCGGCCCCGTAAATTTCTTCATGCAAGCCAACGAACCGATGGGTGATGAAGAGACGATCGAGTTAATTCCTTATGGCTGTACCACTTTACGTATAACCGAGTTCCCGGTACGATAAAATAATGTGCCAATGCTTATTCTACACAAAGAGTATTCGCATTGGCACATTGCCTACATTGGCACATTATTTCAATTCTTCTTCATCGTATAATCCTTCACCCCCAAGGAATCATACGCCTGCAAAAGCGCCTCGTCATTATCGGAAATCATTAACAACTTATCATTCTCCTTTAATTCCGTATTTCCTTTCGGGATAAAATAGCGGCCTTCCCGTTTCACCATTACCGCCAAGGTATGATCGGGTAAAGTCAGCTGCATCAATTTATTTCCATGGGATAATACCGCCGGGGTAATATCGATCTCGCTCATTGCGCTCTTGATCTCCTCGGGAAGCTCGATGCCAAACTCATCCTTTCGTTCCGGCTCATCCACCATATCCAGCCATTTAGCGGCTTGGGTAACCGTGGTTCCTTGGATCAGCAAAGAAAGAATCGTGATAAAGAATACGATATTAAAGAACATACTAGCATGCTCGATCCCGGCGATCATCGGGTAAGTAGCGAAAATAATAGGAACCGCCCCGCGTAATCCCACCCATGAGATATACAGTTTACCTTTGAAGGAGAAATTCTTATAAGGTATCAAACAAAGGAACACGCTAATCGGACGGGCGATCAAGATCATAAAGACTCCCACCATAACACCTACACCCGTCACCGGTAATAACTCATGCGGGTTCACTAGCAAGCCTAACGTAAGGAACATCACGATCTGCCACAACCAAGCGAAACCGTCAAAAAACGTCCCCATACTTTTCTTGTGAACAATCTTAGCGTTACCAACCACCAAACCAGCGATATAAACCGCTAAATAGCCATTACCTTTACATAAGGTCGTAGCGGCGAAGGTGAAGAAACCCGTAGCCAATAAAAGGATCGGATACAAAGACTCGTTATCTATATCGATCTTATTGATAATCAACACAGCCAGTCTCCCCAATAAGAAACCGGCGATAGCTCCCACCGATAATTGAATGACCAAGGATAGCCCGGCCTCCCAAATATTCATACCTCCGCTTTGTATGTAAGCGATCAGAAGCAAGGTAAGCATATAAGCCATCGGGTCATTACTACCACTCTCCAGCTCCAAGGTAGGACGCAGACGCTCTTTCAAATAAACCCCTTTACTGCGCAAGATGGAGAAAACCGAGGCTGAGTCCGTAGAGGACATGACCGCCGCCAGCAATAAAGATTCCGGGAAAGTCAACGTAACATATTTGCCAAATAAACCAAATAACCAATAGATAAACCCGCCCGTGATAAAAGTCGTGGCCAGCACCCCGAGCGTAGCCAATACCACACCTTGCGAGGCGATAGGTTTGACCTCCGCAACTTTCGTATCCATACCACCCGAGAACAAGATGATACTCAACGCCAACATGCCGATAAACTGGGCCACATTCGGATCGCTGAACTGGATGCCCAGACCATCGCTGCCAAACAACATTCCCACACCAAGGAACAACAACAAAGCGGGTAAGCCGAAACGATAACCGGCCTTACCGGCGAATATACTTAAAAACAGGATCACAGAAGCTATTAATAGCACTTGCTCAGGATTTTGAAACATACGCAAAACGGGTTTTATGATTAGTGATTTGATACTTTGTTACAAAGTTCGTAAACTTTTTGTAATTATAATCACACAAAAAGAAGAAATCCGGTCCCAAATTTACAGGAAGACCAGATTTATTCTTTCTATAGAAAAACAAATCTTTCTTACAAATTGTTCGAGAATTTTTCTATCTCGCATAGAATCATTACTTTTGGCAAACATACATATCCGCTTTATGAACAAAAAACATCTATTTACGCTGTTGTTCACATTACTCGTATGGACGAGCTGTAACAACCAACAACATTTTATTACCGACGCCGCTTACCGAGCTGAGGTCGAGAACGATTTCCAAGCGAAACAGGCCGCTCTGCCTAACGGAGACCTTTTCGCAGTATTTAACGATCAAATGACTCCCGAAGAGAGGGAGGCGTTAACCTTCATGTACGCCTATATGCCGATTGGAGACATCACGGACTATAGTGGCGATTTCTATTTGAAAAACATCCGTTCCTCTTTCCAAGCACGGAATGAGATGCCTTGGGGCGATAGCATCCCAGAGGATATCTTCCGCCATTTCGTATTGCCGGTACGAATCAACAATGAGAATCTGGATGAAAGCCGCATGGTTTTCTTTGATGAGTTGAAAGACCGGGTGAAGGGTCTCTCGTTGTACGACGCCGTACTGGAAGTGAATCACTGGTGTCATGAGAAGGTTATCTATACTCCTTCCGATGGGCGCACAAGTTCCCCTTTGGCATCCGTAAAGACCGCTTACGGTCGTTGCGGTGAGGAGTCTACCTTCACGGTAGCCGCTTTACGTTCCGTGGGTATCCCCGCGCGTCAGGTATATACGCCTCGCTGGGCGCATACGGATGATAACCACGCATGGGTAGAAGCTTGGGTGAATGGTAAATGGTATTTCCTCGGCGCTTGCGAGCCCGAACCGGTACTGAATCTGGGTTGGTTCAACGGCCCTGCTTACCGGGGTATGTTGATGCATACGAAAGTATTCGGTAAATACAATGGCCCGGAGGATGTCATGGAACGTACCGATGGGTATACCGAGATCAACGTGATCGATAATTACGCGCCTTCGGCTAAAGCTGTTATCACGGTTACGGATGCCAATGGCAAGCCAGTGAAGGACGCTCTGGTTGAATTCAAGATTTATAATTATGCCGAGTTTAACAGTGTAGCCCGCAAGAAGACGGATGCGGATGGCAAATGCTCATTATCCGCCGGAAAAGGGGATATGTTGGTATGGGCCAGCAAGGACGGCAAATTCGGCTACAGCAAGGTCTCTTTCGGCAAAGACGGAGAGGTTACGATCGCCTTGAACAAAAAACCGGGAGATGTGGAGACGATCGCCCTAGATATCATACCACCGGTGGATGGCTCTATCCCAGCGGAAGTTACACCGGAGCAAAAGGAAGCGAACGCCAAACGTTTATTGGAGGAAGACGCTATCCGTAATAAATATGTAGCCACTTTCTATACGGAAGAGAAAGCGGAGGCTTTAGCGAAAGAATTGGGTATCGACCCGATGAAGACGGAGGATTTCATGATTGGTAGCCGTGGTAACTGGATGGAGATCGAGAAGTTCTTACGGGAGACTCCCGCCGAGAAGCGTGCGCAGGCGATGGCATTATTGGATGTCGTGTCCGCTAAGGATCTACGTGATACACCAGCGTCTGTCTTCGCAGATCATTTGAATAATACGCCGGCCGTTCAAAGCGAATGGTTCAATGAATATATCATGAATCCTCGTGTGGCCAATGAGTTCCTGACTCCTTATAAGAGTTTCTTCGCCGCGAATATTGAGCCTTCCCTTGCGAAACAAGCCGTAGAGAATCCACAGGCATTGGTGGATTGGGTGAAGAATAACGTCTCCATTAACGACGCACTAAATGCGCAACGTATTCCGATCATGCCGATGGGTGTCTGGAAATCTCGTATCGCTGATAAGGGCTCCCGTAATATCTTCTTCGTGGCCGTGGCTCGTAGCTTAGGTATTCCGGCACGTATCGAGCCGGTAGCCCGCAAGATCCAGTACTTCAAGGACAACGCTTGGGTAGACGTCGATTTCGAGGCTGCCGTACAGACGACCGCTAAACAAGGCAAGGTAATCGCTTCTTACCAACCGATCAAGGCGCTGCAGGACCCGAAATATTACAGTCACTTCACGATCGCCAAGGTTTTGCCGAACGGTACTTTACAGACCTTGAATTTCGAGAGAGGCGGTAATGTGGATATGGGCTTGGGAGATACTTGGAGCGGATTACTGAAGAAACCGTTATCCATGGATGAAGGTAATTATATGTTAGTGACCGGTACTCGTATGGCAAACGGTAGCGTATTGGCCGAGATCGAGTTTTTCAATGTGGAGGCAGACAAGACCACCCCGATCCAATTGGAGATGCGCGAAAGCAAGGACGAGATACAGGTGATCGGTAATTTCAACTCCGAGAATAAATTCAAACGTGCGGACAACGGCGAGGAAACTAGCTTGCTAGCTACTACCGGACGTGGCTACTATATCGTAGCGCTTCTAGGCTCCCGCCAAGAACCGACAAACCATGCGATGCGTGATATCGCCGCCGTGAAGAAGGAACTAGAAGATTGGGGACGAGGCATCGTGCTTCTCTTCCCTGACGAGAAGGGCTATAAGAACTTCGATCCGAAAGAGTTCGGCGATTTACCGGGCACGATCACATACGGTCTGGATATCGACGGGGCGATCCAAAAGGAGATGGCTACAGCGATGAAATTGCAAAACGCCAATACCTTGCCGATCTTCTTGATCGCCGATACGTTCAACCGTGTCGTATTTGTCTCTCAAGGCTATACAATTGGCTTGGGCGAGCAGTTAATGAAAGTTATACATAAGCTATAACGAACTCACAAAAAAGTAAAGGAGTTATCTACAACTATAAGGAGGGGCGGTTCTATCTATAAGGGCGCCCCTTTTGTATTAACCTTAATCATTCTGCCAGTGAGATCCTTCTCCCCCATAATTTCTATATAACCAATATCCTTTTTAGGGACAAGCAAGTCTTTCAAAAAAGTACCGTCATACAAGATTTCCAATAAAGGGGTCATAGGTAAAGGTGAGATTTGATATTGGCACGCTGGATCAAAATATAAATGGAAATATAAAATAACCGCCAGTTCGTTCAGTATATAAAGAGAAGCTAGATCATAATCAGAAGAGTCGATCCTTGCAAAACGAAAACCTTCCGGCAACCGCCTGTTACGTTCTAGAATCTGCTTGATAACTTCCCGCCGAAAAAGGATTTCAGTTCCATATAATAATCTAAGTCTTTGCAATAAAGTCTTGAATCGAGGCTCTAAGGCTACCGCTTTCCAAGAAAGCAATCGAACATTGTCATAGTCACCTTTCTTGATAACCCTTTCTATGAATCGATACTTTATATCGCCTATTTGCAAAGCTTTCGCACAAGCCTCTTTTCGTTCCAAACCTTTAGAAGCCATAAAAGTGTACATTTGTATCTCATCGGCTATTAATACATAAACAGATTTGACATTTGCCTTGCACCAATCAAACAGAGCAACCAAAGTCTTCTCTGAAAATAAACGAGAGCAAATACTCACTCCTAAAAAAGCATTCGATTCCGAATACGGATATATTCGTTCTATATAGCAAGACTCCAATCGTCGCTCATACAAGAGGCTCATAAGTATTTCTTTTAATCCACTCTCCTAAAACAAGAGGGAACATAACAACCACTGATTCAAAAATAAATATCAATACACTTTGCTGCATCGGAACACAAGCTTTCTCGAATACTTCAGATCCATCAACAAGAAAATAGTTATACAAATAAAATGCATCAACAAGAAAAAAGAACAAAAAAACAACCGGCAGCAAATAATAAGAAATGGAGACAAGCCTATATAAAAAATAATAGTTAAACAGTTTCTTACAAGAAGACCGCTTCATAAAATCCCCCAAACAACTGCAATCCGAAAGCCCATCTAAGGGCTGTTTTTCAAGGTATTCCCTTACTTTTCGCATATTCGTAGATTTCATCCATTTACATAACAATAGGAATCCTCCTAAAGCTGAAACCATTAGTTCGAAAATCTCACCTTTTGTTAACTCCAGTATCATAACCCTCTCCTTTCTTAATAAAAAACCAAGGTATCGCAGAAACCAGAATCGAAACAAGTGGAGCCGACAGATAAACGTATTCCACCGGATGAAAAAGCATCCACACCATCATGCATACAGAAGCCAAGAAACCAGCAGAAAGAGAGAATATCGCATACTTTCTCATCCGTACACAATCCTTACGGAATATCGCCACGCAAATCGGTATAAGCAATATGATCTGAGCACTATAAACTAAAAAAAACAAATCCAGAACACCCGGTATCACAATACTAACCAAGTAAATGAACAAAGGGCTGATAAGTCCGAATAAATAAACCATTTTCCTTCCATAGCGCAATAAACCCTTCATTTTCTCCGGGTCATTTGTATCTTCTATCGTCTTCAATGAATGTGAAGGATACAATATATCAAAAACAAAAGTCTGTATAGAAGCAATCAATAATGTATCTGCCGTAGACACTAATGCGGCAAAGCAGCCCGCCGCAAACAGAGCAAACGCCCAAGGTTCTTGGAGATAACTCAATAGCAAGGAACCGTAATCATTATTCGAAGGAGCCGTAAAGTCCGGAAAATAATTCAGTAAAACACCCAATGAAATCAACACACACCAAGAGATTCCAATTGAGTAAATAGATTGTGACAATCCTTTCTTTATATCCTTTTGGTCTCGCATGGAACAGACTCGTTGCCAAACGGACATATCGATCAACTGCCAAGGTACATTCACCACAATTAATGAAAGGACAAATAACACTGATAAGTTTGAAAATCCCCAATGGTCCGAAGCCAATGTCTCAAGACTCAATACATTCTCATTATGAGATATTAAGAATCCAAAAACGGCAGCAATCCCGACGTATGAAAACCACAATTGCATCTTTTCCGTATCAATAACAGCCTTAAAACCTCCTAGTGCAGTATACGTACACACTACCAGACTCAAACCCAAGATAATATAAATAGAGGAGACATTAGGGAAAAGGACTTTAGCGATCTTTATCCCAACCAAGATTTCTATACCATAGGTACCCAAGAATCCGATGATCGATAACAAAGAAGCGAAATAACCGATAAATCGGCTATCATAACGATTGGCCAAGAAGCCATGCAATGTTCTCTTTTCCGAATTTTCTATACGAGGAAATACCTTATACAAGATAAAGAAACCCAGCAGCCATGTCAAAGGAGAGATAAAAGCGGCAAGCTTATAAGAATATCCAAAGCTCAAAAACGCAAAGATAGCAGAACCTACACTGATATTCGATGCGGTCAAAGAATCCCTCAACTTCTCTGATGACATTCCTTCCGGATACCAGAAGAAATCACTTGGTTTATTTATCCCCCTAAAGACCCGGAAACCTATCCATAAAGACCATATCACAGGGATAGAAACAAAAAGGTACCACCAACTAAACTGCATATCCTTTAATTTTTAGATTAACAATACAACATATGGAATAAAGTCTTGGCGGCATATACAATGCCAACCAAGACTTATTCTTACCGCCCTCTCTCCTCACGGAGGTAACGACGGATGAACTTTAATTTATTACTTTAGTATTA
>ERZ1106964.1771-NODE-1771-length-13394-cov-2.971737_pt1 | contig 13394 bp, 5 predicted proteins | sample MGYA00403682_ERZ1106964 | MGnify/ENA primary metagenome ERZ1106964 (study PRJEB35170, sample SAMEA104062451) | human gut metagenome | biome: human gut; feature: human-associated habitat; material: faeces | place: Denmark | collected 2013-04-10 ...
GGCTTTGGGCATCATCCAAAAGACCGTCCAGCAGGCGGAAAAAGGCTTTGAAGCTCTGACGGAAAAACAAATTTAGGCAAGGGGATGTCCCATTGGAGAAGCCAAAACTCTTTTATCAAGGAGGGATCACAATGAAAAGAAGATTTCTTAGCTTGCTTACCGCGTTTGCTCTGTGCCTGACCCTGATCCCCACAACAGCGTTCGCGGATGACGAGGGAAGGGGAGAAGATGTTTCCCCATGCATCTGCGAAACAGCCTGCACGGAAGAGGCCATGAACCCTGACTGTCCCGTCTGCGGCGCAGAGGACGCGCAGCCCGAAGATTGCCGCGCTCCGAAGCTCGCGGGCGAAACCGGCAGCACGCCGCCCCCTAAAGAAGACCCTGTCCCCGCCCCGGGCGGCGCGGATGAGGAGCAGTCTGGTAAGGAGCAGCCTGACGCACCCACCGAGGGCGAAGATCCGAATGCCCCTGCGGAGGACGAAAATCCGTCTGTGCCCGCCGAAGACGCAGACCCGAACGCCCCCGCGGAGGACGAGGGATCATCCGCGCCAGCGGATGATGAACTTGGCAGTGATGTCGTTGCCGCCGAAAAAAGCCCTGCCGTAATGCGGGCGGCGAATGGCATCAGTGCGCGGGCGGCGAATGGCACGATTACCCTCGGCAGCACCGTTCTCGACATCACACAAAGCTCTATAAGCAGCACTTACGATACGACCGGCGGCTTCAAGTATGACGCCGCCACGAAGACGCTGACGCTGCGAAACTGCACGATCGACACTTATACAAAGGTCTCGTCCGAGCAATTGCCCGGCATATTCAATTACTATAACGTCTTTCTCGACAGCCGTAATGTCGGGACGCTGAACATCGTGCTTGAGGGCAGCAATTACATTGGTGATTCCAGTAGCTTGAAGTATATGCCCGCCACTTCCGGTGTGAATACGCCGCGCTATCTCGGCATCTGGGGCAATACCGTCCGCTTCTCCGGCAGCGGGAGCCTGACCATTGAAGCCCAGACCTTCCCCATTCAGTCCGGCGGCATTGAGACAAGCGGGAGCGTGGATCTGACACTGCGCAGCTACATGAATGGAACCGTGACGCGGAGCATGGCCGTCGGCGCCGGGACGTGCGTCACCGCAGAGGCACAGGGAAACGATCTGGACTTCTACGCGCTCAATGTCAAGAACGATCTGACAGTGAACGGCACGCTTAATGCGACCACCAAGGGTTGTGTATACCAAAATGACTATCCCGTCGCCCTGCTTGTGGGCGGAACACTGCGCGTCGTCGGCGGTCAGGTGACCGCCACGAGCGACGGTCGGAACGGCAATGACGGCTGTCAGGGCTACGGCATCAAGGCCAATGCACTGGAGATCGGCGGCGGGGGAAGCGTCCGTGCCTATTCCAACGGCTACAGTACGAAGACCAACCGATACGACGGCAAGGAAGCTATTTACGTTTCCTCGAACCTGACGGTCGACCTCGGCGGCTATCTGTACGCGAAAACACAGAACCCGATTCTTTCAAACGAGAATGAAAACGGCGCGCTGAAGGTCAACGGCAGCTGGGATCTTTCCGGGACCAATGGAGACACGGCATACACAAAGGCCGTCACAACAAAGCCGGTGAACGGCAGCATCTACAAGAATGTGATCCTCGGAACAACCGTAAGCCCTGAAAAAGAGGTGGAGATCAGCGGCATCCGAAATGCCGTGCTGGTGCTCAGCTACAATGAGGACCAAAACAGCAAGGGAAAAACCTGGTACTATCGCAACGCCGACCGCCCCGGGGATACAGATTCCATCAAGCAGAATGTTTACAGCTCCGGCAGCACGCAGCAGGAGCTGAACCTCAAAGAGGGCTTCAGCAAAGTCCTTGCGGCGGACTACAATAATTACTACGGCATCGACGTGCGGGAGGGTGAGCACACCGTCGTGCTCGATGGTCTTGCAATCGTGCGCGATCACACCTTTCTTACCGTGCGCAGCGGCGCGACGCTGAACCTGAAGCTCACAGGCAAGAGCTATTTGAAAAGCGGCAGCGCACCCACCATCTATGTGGAGCAGGGCGGCACGCTGAACCTCATCGGCGAGGGCATGGCGCAGTCCTCATTGGCGCTCATGGGCGGTCTTTCGGCGGCAAGCGGCGCAACTGTGAATTTCAAGGACTGCGCCGTTTACGCCGCAGGTAAGACCATCGGCGGAACGGGAGCCAACGTATCCGTTGAAAACTGCTGGATCAGCGCCGGCTTTGCCGGAAACCTGCGCGTCACGCGCAGCACACTGGAGGGGGAGCACTCCGGCGGCACGGTGAAGATCGACCGTGGGAGCAACGCCAACCTGACGGACGCCTCCGGCAAGGCGGTCACCGGTGTCACGGATCACAGCGGCAATCCTGTTTACCGGACAAAGGTCGAGCTGGAGGACATGAACCAGAGCCGGAACCTCATGATGATCACCTACCGCACCGACGCTACCAGCGGCACCATGCAGTCGACTTTTTGCCCGTTGGTCACACAACTGCGCGTGAATATCCCCAACACTGTCAACGATGACATTATTAAGGATCTCACCATGCTCGTCGGCGACAACACTGTCTACCTCTGGCTTCCGGCTGGTACAAAGATCATGAGCGTGGAGGGCTTTCAGGACGACGGCAGTTCGCCGGTCGGCTTCATCCATGATCCGCAGAAGGGCGCGCCCATCATCACCACCGCCGACAACAGCGCCAGCGGCAAGATGATCCTGCTCAACCTGCTCCTCGCCTCGGGCGTGCTCGCCTTCCGCGGCACATCCGGCGGAGACAACACCGCGCTCTGTGCGGGCTATCTGGGGGACTCTGCAAAGGACACCTGGATCGACTATCACCCTGAGAAGGACGTCAAGCTCCAGGCGGATTGGAAGTTTATCACAGACTTCGGCATCCGTATGCTTACAGGCGGCGAGGCGGAGGTCAAGCTCAACGGACTGGACCTGAGCGGTCCGAACAAGCGCGTGGAGCTGGATGACCGCTCGAAGCTCTCCATCGTGCTGATGGAAAACACTGAGAGTGTCATGAGGTCCAACGAAGGCAGCACCGATGCGGTCTGGACGCTCAAGGGTTCGGGCGGTCTGACCATCAAGGGGCAGTCCGGCGGTGAAAAGCTGACGCTCCGCGGCGACCACGCCATGGACGGCAGCACCAGCGCCTCCCTGACATTCAATGGCATCACGCTCATCAACAACTGCACGAACAAACCGGGGACGATGCTTGGGAAACTCACCATCTCAAACAGCCTGGTCTTCGGTCTTGGCACGGTCAACTGTGCCAACATTGTCATCAACGGCGGCAGTGTCGATCTGGATGTTCCAGTGAACACGGTCGTGAAAGATTCCAACGGCAATGAGCTGAAAAAGGTCACCCTGACCCTTTCGGAAAAGAATGCCGCCGTGGAGGACGTCACCCTTTCCGGGCTTCCAGAAGGTACGGCATTTAACGACAGCCGTATCACCACCGACGGCAGCGGCAAGCTCTACCTTTGGATACCCAAGGATGCAGAGGTGGAGACTGTGACCGTCGGTGGGAATAAGTACTATCCCAAGTCGGACGGCAGCATGACCCTCGGCGATGTGCCGGTGTTCACCAGCCCGACGGAGGATGTCAGCCGCGTGGTCGAAATCAGTGAATACATGACTCTGACCGTTGAAGTCACCGGCACGCCCGCGCCCGCGCTGCAATGGCAGGTCAGCCGGGATGGCGGCAAGACCTGGGAGAATATCGAGGGCGCGACCAAAGCCACCTACCAAGCGGAGCTGCCTTTCTCCCTGCACGGCGCAAAGTTCCGCTGCGCGGCGACGAATAAGGATGGCACGACATATTCCCATACATTTACCGCGTACTACTGTCCCGCAGTTCTGCGCGGCGCGGCCTCGCCCATGCGGGGAAACGGCGAATTCATTCAGGACGAGACCGCGACCATTACCGCCGGTTTTTACGACGGCCACACCTGGTATCCCATAAGCTCTCTGCCGGGCGTCACAGCGGAATACCGCTGGAAGTACTGCAGAAACGTTATGCCAACGGAAGAGGAGTGGGCTGCGATCCCACCCGCGGGCGAATCCTATCCCATCACCATCACGGATGAAATGGACTATCAGTGTGTTTGCTTCCATGTCACGCTGACCTATCCCGGCAATACGGTCAAGACCGTGACCGGTTACTGGCGGCTCCTTGTGTGCGTCACACCTGTGGTCACGGAGCAGCCGCAGAGCGTGTCCGCGGCTGTGGGTGATTCGGTGACATTCTCCGCCAAGCTGATCAAGCAAAATCTCAACACACTGGAGTATCAGTGGCAGAGCAGCACCGACGGCGGCCAGAGCTGGACGGACATCGAAGGCGCCGGCGGCAAAAGCTATATGGAGGACGATTGGAACTACATTCCCAGCTATACGATCCCGTCCGTCACGGCGGCACAGAGCGGCCAGTTGTTCCGCTGTGTGCTCTGGAACACGAACAACCATACGGGCAGTGACCGCGTGAGCACGCCTCCCGTATACTCCGAGCCCGCGACGCTCACCGTGACCCCGCCCGCGCATGAACACCGCTACGGCGATTGGAGCAAGGACGGTACGAACCACTGGCACGAATGCACCGATGCGGACTGCCCGGAACAGTCCGAAAGCATCAAGGACAAAGCGGCGCACATCTACGACGATGATGCGGATACGACCTGCAACGTCTGCGGCTATGTCCGCACCGTGACGCCCGAGATCATCCCTGTTTCCCAAATCACGCTTAACAAGACGGAAACTTCGATTTCTGTTGGAAACAGCGAAACGCTGACCGCCACGGTCGCGCCTGAGAACGCCGCCAACAAGGCTTTGAAGTGGGCGTCCTCTAACGAGGATGTTGCCACCGTAGCCCCTGACGGCACCGTGACGGCGGTCAAGGCAGGTGCCGCGACGATCACCGCCACCGCGGCGGACGGTTCGGGCAAGTCCGCCACCTGCACGGTCACCGTTACCGGCGGCACCACGCCCTCTCAGCCCGGCGGCTCTACGGGCGGCAGTTCCGGCGGTTCTTCCTCCGGTGGTGGCGGCGGCTCCAGCAGCACGACGCCCACCAAGCCTGAGACCGCCACCAAGCCCGACGGTACGAAGGTGGAGACGGTCACAAAACCCGACGGCACCAAGGTGGAGACCACCACTGGCAAGGACGGCTCCGTGACCAAGACCGAGACGAAAACGGAGACGAAACCGGACGGAACGAAGGTCGAGACCAAGAACGAGACCGAGACCAACAAGGACGGCTCGAAGGTCGAAAGTGAGACCCGGACCGAGACCAAGAAGGACGGCACGGTGACGGAAAGCAAGACCGAGACCATCACCTCCAAGGACGGGACGAAGTCTGAAACGAAGTCGGAAACCAAAACCGACAAAAACGGCGTGACCTCCGGTAAGGAGACCACCAAAACCACCACGGCCAACGGCTCTACCGGAATGACCGTCACCACCATCGAGAACGGCGAAAGCAAGACGGCGGCGGAGGCGAAGGTCAGCAGCAAGGCCGTGGAGGATGCCAAGAAGAACGGCGAGGCGGTGAAGGCTCCCGTGGAGGTGGAGGCTTCCCGCAACAGCAATACCGCCCCCACCGTCAAGGTGGAACTGCCCAAGGGCACAGGCGAAACGAAGGTGGAAATTCCCGTTTCCAACGCGACCCCCGGCACGGTGGCAGTCCTCGTCCACCCCGACGGTACGGAGGAGATCTTGAAGGACTCCATTCCCACGGAGGGCGGCATCCGGCTCACCGTGAATGGCGGCGCAACGGTCAAAATCGTTGATAACTCTAAGGATTTCATCGACACGCAAGACCACTGGGCCAAGGGCGCCATCGATTTTGTCAGCGCCCGTGGGCTGGTGAACGGCATGACCGCCACGAGCTATGCGCCCAACAACTCCACCACCCGGGCACAGCTGTGACGATTCTGGCACGGCAGAACGATGCGGACTTGACCGGCGGCGCGACCTGGTTCGAGAACGCGCAGAACTGGGCAAAAACCAAGGGTATCTCTGACGGCGCGAACCCCAACGCCGCCATCAACCGCGCCCAGATGGTGACGATGCTGTGGCGGGCCGTGGGCCAGCCCACGGCGGGCAGTGCGGCGAGCTTTACCGATGTTTCCGCCGACAGCTACTACGCGGGCGCGGTGTCCTGGGCCGTGGAGAACGGCATCACCACCGGCGTGGGCGGCGGTCGCTTTGACCCCGCCGCCACCTGCACCCGCGCGCAGATCGCGGCGTTCCTGGCGCGGCTGTACGCGGAAAAGTGAGATCAAAACCTCTTATAAAATTCCTCCCCGGTTCAGATTTTGAACCGGGGAGGGCAGGCGTCAAAGCTGGCGGCAGCCATGAGACAAGCGTAACGGAACGTTGTGAAACGTTCCGTTACTGTCATGTTGGGGAGGTAAGCGTCGAACCGGGCGGCGTATGAAACAGGGGGCTGGCGGGTCATGTGACTCGCCAGCCCTGGTGTTTTACTTGCCCTGATAGGCTCTGAAAAGGAAAGTAACGATCTGTGCCCGGGTACAGCCGTTGCTGGGGCTGAAGGTGGTAGCGGACGTGCCGTTGGTCACGCCGTTTTCCACAGCCCAGGCCACTGCATCGGCGCAGAAGGAATCAGCCGCCACATCGGTGAAGCCGTTCACCGTAGTGGGTGCGGTGCCCATGGCGCGGTACAGGAACGTCACACTCTGGCCGCGGGTGCAGGTGTTGTTGACGCCGAAGGTGCCGTCGGCAAAGCCGTTGGTCACGCCGTTTTCAATGGCCCATGCCACCGCGTCATAACAGTAGCTGCCGGGGAGCACGTCGGCGGGAACCTTAGCCGTGCCCTTGGGGGCGGGAGAACCGGCGGCCCGCCACAGGAAGGTAACGATCTGGCCACGGGTGCAGGGATCGTTGGAGCCGAACAGGCCGTTGGCCTTGCCGTTGGTGATGCCCTTCTTCACAGCCCATTCCACAGCCTTGGCATAATAAGCGTCGGCAGGAACGTCCGCAAAGGTGGAAGCCGCCTGTTCCTCGACAAACTCAGCGGTGACGGTGACCTTGCTGCCGGGCATGGTGAAGGTATATTTGCCGTCACCCTTGTCGGTGAGTTTCAGCTCATTGCCCTTGCTGTCCAGCACGGTGACGGAGCCGACCTCGTAGCCGCTGTCAGGCTTGACGGTGACGGTCACCCGGTCGCCCTTGGAGGCGTTCTTGGGGCTGACGGTCACATCGCCGTTCTTGGCGCTGGGGGTGGACACGGCGTAGCTGCTGCCGGAAGAGCCGGAGGAGGAACTGCCGCCGGAAGACCTCTTCGCAGTCGATACGCCCAATACCTGCGTATCGCTGTGCCCAACTGGGCTAACAGCCGCAATTCGCAGCGTATAGGCGGTATTGGCGCTCAGGCCAGTCAGGGTTATGCTGCCAGTCGCCGCGTCAGCCGTCTGCTCCTTGATCAGTTTGTCGCCCTGATAGAGGCCCACTGTCATAGTTTTCGCCGCAGGACGGTTTTCTTCGTCCGCAGGTGTATTCCAGCGCAAGGTAATCGCATTCGAAGTGGTCGCAGCCATTGCCGCAGGAGAGTAAGGCACTTGCAGCTGCGCTGTGCGGCTGCCTAGTAGATTGTCTGCAGACACCGTGACCTGCAGCGTGTGCAGCTGTGCCTCTGTCACGCCGGTAATCTCCGCGCTCTGGACACCGTTGCTCCACGCATACTGATATGTCGCATCCGCAAGCCCATTCTTCAACTCCGCCAGCAGGGTATAGCGGCCGTCCGCTGCCTGAGTCAGTGCAATGACGAGATCGCCCTGCATCTCCTTCATTCCCGTCAGCGTCAGGTACTCGTTTTTCAGGGTGCCCCCGGCCGTCTGCAGCTGTTCCAGCGTGGGTTCCTGGGAAGAGAGCGTCTGCTTGGCGCTGCTCAAAGCCGCTTGGAATTTCTCCCAGTTGGGGGCGGAACCATAGGTGCTTTCTTCCAGCTTCTCCGCCTGCGCGACCAGCCGGTCCAGTTCCAGCAGCGCCTGGAACACGTCGTGTTCCTCGGAAATGTCGTCCATCAGTTCATGGAGTTCCATATCCCGGTTATACGCCGTGACCACGGCCTTGTGATCAATACGCAGGCCATCTGTCTGCATGGCGTCCAGGAACTTGTCCAGCAGGGCCTCCGGCAGGTTGCACAGCAGCATGAACTCCGTGTCCGGTGCCGTGCCGGTGTACTTCTCGCTGGCAGCTTCATAGCCATCCAGCCCGGCCAAATGGCCCACTGTCTCATTCAGCTGCTCCGCAGTGACGGTTTCCGCCGGGATATTCAATTTCGCCAGAATTGCCCGCACCCGGGCACCCCGAGAAGTGTCCTCACCCAGGTTGTAGAGCACCACCTTCGCGTCGGGCACCGTTTCGTTTTCTCCCACAACGGGAACCGATGCGGACAGATAGTCCACCTCCTCTCCTTCCCATTCCGTGTGAGGCAGGCGCAGCTTGATAATCAGCCGGTTACCGGCGTTCAGCACCGCACTGTCCTTAATGGGAACGGTCAGTTCCGCGCCCCGGGTAATATCGCCAAAGTTGGAGTTGATCTGCCCCACCCGCTGGGTCAGGGTCAGATTTTCCCACAATTCCTTGCTTTCAAACTCCGCGTCGCTGTAGCTGCCGGGGAACTGATAGATGGTTACATCGCAGTAAAAGTCCGTTCCCATGGCAACGTATTCATCCGCGTAGTCAATTTGCACACTGACGCTCTTGGCATTGGCTTTCACCGCAGACACATTGAATGCGGCATAGGGCGTTCCCCAATCGGGAGACGGCTCCACGGTCAGAACATCCGACCGGGCTTCCACGCCATCCGCCGTCAGTACGATCTGCAGCTTGGCGCCGGGAATCAGCTTACCTCTGCCCAGAGGTACCGTTTCCTTGCTCTGGCTGCGGTACAGCGTCCCGCTGCTGAGGGCCGTGGCGGTGGAAATATCCAGAGTGTCCCCGGTAAACTGGTAGATCGTATAGCTGGCGTTGTTGACGCTGCTGTCAATGGTCATGGCAGCATAGAGTTTCGTCATGCCCGCCGTAACCTTCTTCGTGACAAGCTGCACCGCCGGCTTGATTTTCTCCAGGGCGGCCTGCACGGTCTTAGCAGTAGAGTTGACGCTGGTGCCATCAGACAGGGTGAGGACGGCAATCAGTTTCTGTCCCGCCGTCAGCTTTCCGCTGCCGAAGGAGATCTTCTGGCTGCTGGAACTGGAAGAGATTTTGCCGGAATAGATTTCCTTCGCCGCATCCTCCGCGAAGGTTTCGCCGGTGTAGGTATACAGCTTCAGTGTGCCGGTCAGGGCACCGTCAAAGCTGGCCTGCATCCAAATGGCAGTGCGGTCGGCCGTGATACTGTCCGTGGCAATGGACACTTCCGGTTTCACCGCCGGCTGAGAGCCGGAGGTAATCCCAACTGCGTTGCTGTACTTGTAATAGGTTCTGTCCTTATCATCAAGCTTATAAAGATGGGCCTGAATTGTATTACCAGAAATCAGTTTGACGTGGTTGTTGCCGAAGGGTACCGTATATGTTCCGGGGCCGGTAAAGGTCACGCTGCCCAGACGGTTGCGGCTATCTGCGTCACCGTTAGTACCGACACTGCCCGTAGTCAGGATCAGATAACCGTCCCGAAAACTGTCGCAGCCCGTCACGGTCACGGTGGCTTGAGTGGCATCCGTGGTAAACGTACTTTCATTCAGCACCACGGAATCTTCCGCGGGAACCTGAGTGCCCACGGTGATGTTGTTGGCTTCCGTTCCAAAATAGTAGGGGTAGTCATCGTTCTTTTCATAGTTCAGGATCAGCCGGACCACATCGCCGTCTTTCAGCTTTCCGTCCGGAATGTCCAGCGTAATGTCGCCCAGCTTTTGTCCTAACTGACGAGCAATCCAGTGGTCACTGTCCACGCTGCCGTTTTTCACCGGGCACAGGAAGGCGCCCACGGAGGTGATGCTGGGATCGCTGCTGATCACGGTAAAGGTGATCTGGGTGCTGTCCGCCGTCAAAGCCCCCTTGGGCGTGATGGTAAACAGCGGGGTCATCTGGGCTGCGGCCACCGTTACCGGCTGGGACTTTGCCAGCTGGCCGTTGTTGGTCAGGAATGCCGCCAGTTTTTCTCCGGCGGTCAGCGCATCAGAGAATGTCAGGGTCTGCTCGCCTGCGGCGGAAGCGCTCCTGTTGGCCAGGAAAGTGCCACCGCTCAGCAGGCAGTCCGCGTCCGCCGTACCTGCATCATATTTTTTCAGCACGATGTAGGTGCTCTCTGGAATCTTGCCGCCCAGCTGCACCGTCACGCTGGTGTCCCCCGCCTTGGGCGTTCCCTGAATGGCCGCCGTGGGGATGTTCTCCTCCGCGGTGCCGGAAACCAGAACAGAGTCGTCCGCCTGCCCCAGCTGATAGTCATTGCTTCTGGCAATAAACAGTTCCGGACATCCGTCCCAGTAGGCCACGGCACGAACGCGCCAGCCCGCCTTTAGGGGCTGAGTCAGCGTGACTTCCTGGTGCGTGATGGATCCGGTGGTTTTCCCCAGCTGAACCAGGGTGATGGTGCTGCCGTCCTCAATCTGGAACTCATCACCTGCCGGGTACATTCCGATGGTGTAGTGGATGTCGATTTTTCCGGCTGTCGCCGCATCAAAAATCCGCTGGTCACCGGTCATGGAGATGTGCAGCGTGGTGGCTCCCGGCTCCAAAGTCTTTTCGTCAATGGTAATGTCCGGGTAGGTGTAGGGCTGGAAGCCTTGTCCATTCTCATTCACCACTTCCAACGCCCGAGACTTGACATAAGCATAGTTGGTGCTGCCCTCGGCATCCTTGCCCGCCGGGGTATGGATGCAGGCAATGATCTTGTAGCCCACCTTCAGCGCAATATTGGTGTTAAAAGGGCATGTCACTGTTCCGGTGGTGACCTGTCCCTTCCACAAGACAAAGCTGGAAGTGCTGTTATCCGGGTCAAACCCCGCCGTGCCGATGTAGGCATACACCGTCATGTAGCAGCTTTCCACAGAGTCGTCCAGCTCCACCTGAACATCTACGGAATTTGCATTCTGCTTAAATGGTTCGGTGCGGGTTTTCCCGTTTTGCAGCAGCACCGCAGAGGTATTGGCAATCATCTCCTCCCGCGTCTTTTCCCCGGAGGCCGCAACGGTGAAATAATCGCTGAATACCTCCTGTACATCGTCATCTTTGGCATAAGTCAGCTTCACGCAGAACTGGCTTCCCGCTGTCAGCTTTCCGGCAGAAACATCCAGCGTCACATCCCCTATTGCCGCACTCCATTTTTTTGCAATAGGGTTGTCCTCATTGTACCCGTATGTATTTACCGGCAGAAGAAATACATTCACCGTGGATACTTCCGTGTCTGCACAGTCAATGCGCAGCGTAACCTGTGTACTGTCCGCCGTCACGGTGCCCACAGGTGTAATCGTAAAATCACTGGCGGCCTGGGTACTCACCGCAGCCGATTCGGATCTGCTGTCTTCTGCCAATGTCGGCGAAATCGCAAGTGTTGACATCATCAGCAAGGACAAAAGTCCACTGCCGATGCGACGGAAAAGAGTTTTTTGCATAAAGGCCCTCCTTGAAAAGCAATATCGGTTAAAGTGTTCTAACTCCCATGGATTCAAAAACCGGTTTTTAAGTTAACCGGTAACTTTAAAAGTTATGGAGTTAGAGTTCCTTAACCGCAGTTGTGATGTTAGTATATACCTGATACCCCTCTCTGTCAATATCGTTTCTATTTGATTTATATTGAGCAAGACCATGTCATCATGCGCCTTCATAAAAAACAGCCTTTCAGTTATGTTGCAATGGCAAGAAGAGCATGCTAGCATAGGTGTTCGGAAGCGTTTCCCCAATCTCTCGCGCCCATTTTTGCGTGACATGAGACGGGTACATGACAACGCCGAAAGACTTCCCTCTGCCGTCCTTTTTCTGTGCAGTCCATAAGCCATGCAATGCGCCGAGGGCAGTCGAGCCGATTTTCGTTTTGTCCGAGCCGCATTCCGCAATGATAAGCGCAGTTTTCTTGCGGTCAAGCTGCCGCTTGACCGCCTCCGCCACCGCAAGCTGGACATCATAGAGGGAATAGCCGGCCTTTTGCATGATATAGTCATTGATTCTGAGTACTTCATCCGAAAGCGGCTCTCTGGCTGGATCGAAGATGGGCACGAACTGATCGCGGATACGGTCAGCGACGGTCACGCCGAAGGTATTGAGATACCCTGTGACATTGTTGACCTCGTCAACCCCATCCGGGGCGCCGGGTACAGCGCCGGGGATCTGAATGGTCCCGGCCTTCAGCCCCTCCTCCAGTACCTCTATGACATTCTTATCATCCGGTTCCAGATCCAGCGTCCATGCGTCGATCCGCTCCTTTTGCGAGATGACCTCCAACTGCCGGAGATCGCCTTGATTTTGGAGCGAAGCAAGTACATAGTCCTGAAACGCGGGAATGAGTGGCGCTGCCGTTTTGTGATCCAACTCCTCAAATAAACGCGCACGGCCTCCTTCCGGGCAGAAAATATAGCATTTTCTCGGCTGTTCCGTCTTTTCAAGAGTTCCTTCCTCGCCATCTTCCTGACCGGGATTCTCTCGCTGCGAATCATCGTTTGCCATGAGTGTCACCACGGCATACACGCCGTCATGAGACAACTGCCGCTGATACCCTTTCATGGTGCTTTGCAGCTGTCTCACCGTATCATTTTGGGTGGCTTCTATGGTTGCGCCGCCGTAGATGGCGTCTGCCATAACCGACGCGTCTGTTCAGTTTCTCTCCTCACCCTCCTTCTTCGTCGGTTCAGTTGTTCCAACGTTCTTCCTGCTTGCAGGATCGGTGAGGGCAAAAATTAGATTTGAAAGAACAGGTATGATTAGACAGAAAGCTGTGCGCACAAAAGTTGCGAAATCACAGGTCCCACCCCACTTTTTCCTTACATTTTCCGTGACAGTCGAATAACGGAATCACAGGTTTCGTCGAGCACTCACGGCAACGAAATCACAGCTTTTGCCCCTACACAGTAGTATCCGAAATCACAGTTTTGGTTCGTGCATTCTGCATGACGAAATCACAAGTTTCGACAATACGGAATACCCGAAAAGTCTGGAATTACTATGATTTTGCAGAAGGTCTCTCTCAAAAAGCGGTCCTGATTTGAACTCCTTATAAATCAGAAAGCACGGTATACAATCGGTCATGTTGAAACAGAAAATACTACTCAGAAAATATAGAAATATTTTCTCTGTTTTGGTCCGATTTTTTCTTCTATATTTTTTAAAAAAGCTGTACATTATGCACACACCGGGAAAAGTTAAATTCTGGCAGTCAAGAGGTCAGCGGTTCGATCCCGCTATTCT
>ERZ1106964.1788-NODE-1788-length-13325-cov-3.338960_pt1 | contig 13325 bp, 15 predicted proteins | sample MGYA00403682_ERZ1106964 | MGnify/ENA primary metagenome ERZ1106964 (study PRJEB35170, sample SAMEA104062451) | human gut metagenome | biome: human gut; feature: human-associated habitat; material: faeces | place: Denmark | collected 2013-04-10 ...
TTCCTCATACAGCCGCTTGAAGATAGCGGAGAGTTCCGCAATCCTTTTTTCTGCCGCTTCCAGTTCTTTCAGCGCCTGTTCTTTGGAAACTCCTTTCACCTCCATAATCAGGGCCGGATGAATCTGGTACTCACACTCTTCCAGAAGCTCCTTTGCATGCTCCATGGAACAATTGGTGGCCTGTGTCATAATATAGGCCAGACGCTTGCGCATCTTATCGCTAACTAGCGGGACATTAATCATCAGGTTCTGATAGACATATCCCAACTGTGCCATGGAAATAGTGGTAATCATATTCAGAATCATTTTCTGACAGTACCGGTGTTTTTTCAAATTCCGCAAAAACCGGCTCCGTTTCTGATTTTGTTTTTTGTTCTTCCTCATCCTCCGGCGGCCACAATCTCACATCAAACAGCTTAAACCACAGCACCCGCCCGGATACATCCGCGTGTTCGTGATAACTCACCCGGATCCGCACGAGATGTAGAAGCCAGCTCACCGCCGCCTCCCCGTCCGGTTTTCCTTCAAATAAGACATCCGCCCGGTACCGGACCGGAACAAACAGGATGAGCAGAACTGCTGTGAGCAGCAGTGCCAGGATCACCAACAGGATGATCCCGATGACCTTTAAGATCATCAGCAAAATATGGATCACTCGCAACACCCCTTTCCGAAAAGAAAGGAGTTCACATCATACCCGCCGGTCTTTTTGTAGACCTCACAGATGATCCGCCCCGCAAGCGCCGCCGCATCCTCAAAATCCGCAGCGATCCCTACGATCAGAAGATCCTGCTTTTCATAGTAAGGAAGCTTTAATGTCAGCGCCGGATAGATATCTAAAAGGTTCCGCTCCCCAGCCGCCGGAGTCAGGACATAAAAGCCCATTGGTCTTCCATTTCGGACCGCCTGGATCGTTTCGTATCTGTGCTTTTTCGCTTGTTCCCCGACATACAGTTTTTCATACCAGCGCATGATTCACCTGCTCATCCCTTAATATTTATGACCAGGTCACGCCTGGACCCGGTCTACTGTCTAGATCTGATGATCATTCTTCTCAAAAGGTCCAGCGCCGTGACCGCGGCATGTTCCCGGATCTCCTGTCTTGTACCGTTGAAGTGGCATTCCTCCACAATCACTTCGTCCTTCATGCAGCAGGAAACGTATACGAGTCCCACCGGCTTCTCCTCTGTTCCACCGTCCGGACCAGCAAGCCCCGTTACAGCAACGCAGGCATCCGCATCAGCCGCGAGAACACCGCCGAGTGCCATCTCCCTTGCGGTCTGCTCACTGACTGCCCCGTATTTTTTTAAAGTTGCCTTGCTGACATCGAGGATCTTTCTCTTTGATTTGTTCGAATATGTGATATAACCCTGATCAAATACGTCAGACGCACCCGGCACATTGATGATCTTTGCAGCCACCATGCCGCCGGTGCAGGACTCCGCCGTTGTCACCGTGAGTCCGTACTTTGTGAGGAGGCGCACAACGGTCTCTTCCATCGTCTCATTCTCTTTCGTGGAATAATACATGTCGCCCAGTGCCTTTTTTATCTCCTTGGCAACAGGTTTTAACGCCGCCTTGGCGGACTCCTCATCCTCCGCCTGTGTCTCCGCGAGAACATGGACATCTTTTCCGCGGCGTCTCGTGTAGATCACGACAGCGCCGCCGCACTTTAAGAGGTCCTGAAGCTTTTCCTTTACTTCCGTCTCGCTTTTTCCGTAAATTTTAAATATCTGGGCATAACCCTGTTCTGTTCGAATCATCACATTTTTCCTTCCGTAAGAACGCCGGCGTTCTTCACAATGTAGTCAACAAGTGAAATTACTGTCAATGCAAGAGCGATCCAGACAATGATCGTCGTCAAAGTTGACAACGCCGGAATATTAAAGATCAGAAGAACCACCCCGATCATCTGGAATGTGGTCTTAAATTTTCCCCAGTAGCTCGCTGCAATGACAACACCGTTGTCAGATGCCACCAGACGGAAGCCGCTGATAATGAACTCACGGCTGATAATGATGATGACCATCCAGGCCGGAAGCTCACGAAGCTCGATCATACAGATCAGTGCGGAGCAGACAAGCAGTTTATCCGCCAACGGATCCATAAATTTTCCAAAATTTGTTACCAGATTATACTTTCTCGCAATCTTTCCGTCCAGCATATCGGTCAGGCTCGCGATGATAAAGAGCGCCGCCGCCACATAACGCATATTCTGGTTTGCGCCGCCGTCATAAAGAAGCGCGGCTACGAAAAACGGGATCATGATCACTCGTAATATTGTCAGTTTATTCGGTAAATTCATCCTCTGCCTCCCCAATCAGATCATATTCGGACGCGCCTGTGACGCGTACCTTAAGGAAATCTCCGGACATCAGGGAAAGTCCGGTGTTTACAAAGATAAGCCCGTCTACATTCGGACTGTCCATATAGGTACGTCCAACGTAGGCATTTTCATCAGCAACCTTGCCCTCGATCATGACTTCCAGGGTGCGTCCCTTCATTGCCTCGGATTTCTCGAAAGCGATCTCCTGCTGGAGTTCCATGATCTCGTCGCGGCGGTCCTGTTTTACCTCATCCGGAACCTGGTTTTCAAAGCTGAAGGCCGGGGTATCTTCCTCCGGAGAATACGCGAACACGCCAAGACGGTCAAACTCCATGTCATCGACAAACTGCATCAGGATCTCGTGGTCTTCCTCCGTCTCACCCGGAAATCCGGAGATCAGAGTGGTGCGGAGCGCGATGTCCGGAATCTCTTTTCTGAGTTTCGCAATCAGCCCGCGGATCTCTTTATTGTTGGTTCTTCTTCCCATCCGTTTTAACACGGCATCGCTTGCGTGCTGGATCGGGATGTCCAGATAGTTACAGACTTTTTCTTCAGTTTTGATCGTCTCGATCAGCTCATCGGTGATCTCCTCCGGGTAGCAGTACTGGAGGCGGATCCACTGGATACCGGACACAGCTGCCAGACGTCTTAAAAGCTCCGGAAGTTTCTTCTCACCGTAAAGGTCTTTTCCGTAAAGGGTCGTCTCCTGCGCAACAAGGATCAGCTCTTTCACACCTTTTTCCGCGAGTTCTTCCGCCTCTCTTACAAGCTGTTCCATCGGAACACTGCGGTATTTTCCGCGAAGATACGGGATAATACAATAGGTGCAGCGTTTGTCACAGCCCTCCGCGATCTTTAAGAACGCATAGTGTCCACCTGTTGTGATAAGGCGCTCCGTAGCCGTGCTCACCGGTGCATCGATGCTTTCAAAGATTTCCGGTGTCTCGCCATCCATAACCTCCCTGATCGCTGCTCCTACAGCCTCATAGGATGTCGTTCCGAGTATCGCGTCTACCTCCGGGATCTCATCGATGATCTCCTGCTTGTAACGCTGCGCGAGACAGCCTGTGACGATCAGTGCCTTTAAACGACCGTTTTTCTTTAATTCCGCCATCTGAAGGATCGTGTTGATGCTCTCCTCTTTTGCATCTCCGATAAAGCAGCAGGTGTTTACAACAACGATATCTGCCTCATTCTCGTCATCGACAAAGGAATATCCCTCTTTTCCGAGGATTCCCAGCATTTTTTCCGTATCCACAAGGTTTTTATCACAGCCCAGTGATATGAAAAGTAAATTCATTCTGTTCGTATTTCCTTTCTGTGCGTAACTGCCGCCAGAACAGACCGGCTCATAAACTCCGGCCTTCCAGCGAAAAAAAGAGGAAACTTAAGCCCGATTCAGCCGTTTTCCTCCTTTTCTTTCATATTTCCGGCCATGGCCGGACTGAAAGCCGGACCACAGCCGGGAACCTGTTTATTCCTCAGCGTACTCTTCTTCTTTTTTGATCTCTTCCGGAGTTCTGTCTTTTACTTCGAAATCTGTCTCGATCTCCGGCTCCTCATCCTCTGTGAGGATCTTTACCTTCTGCTCATAAAGCTCCTGAACAGCGGTGGAGAGCGGTTTCTTTCCTGCTGCACCTGCAACTAACGGCTCGTCACCTGCGATGAGCTGTCTCGCACGCTTGGATGCTGCGATAACGATGGAATAACGGCTCTGGACTACCGGCTGCTCGCCCGGCTCAACGTCGCTGTTTACGGCTTCAATTAAGTCTGTATAAGACGGATGTAACATAAAATATGCCCCTTTCAGATCATGAAATTAAAAAGTTCTTAAATATCTGAAGTATCCGGTTTTACACATGGTATTTTTCGGATACATTCTTTATTTTGTCATATCGTGCAGCTCCTGCTTCATTCTCGCCACGAGGTCTGTGTTCGCAGACTCTTTAAAGTGGCTGGAACGGATCAGGCTGTGAAGGTCTTCCACACAGGTGTCCACATCATCGTTGACAACGATATAGTCGTAGGAATCCATTCCATCGGACTCCTCCGCGGCACGGCGGAGACGTTTCTCGATTACTTCCGCACTTTCCGTTCCGCGTCCGATCAGACGTTTTTTTAAGTCTTTTGCGGTCGGAGGAACGATAAATACGAGAAGGGCGTCCGGGAACTTCTTCTTGATATTCAACGCTCCCTGAATCTCGATCTCAAGGATCACGTCTTTTCCCGCAGCCATCTTATCTTCCACATATTTTCTGGGTGTTCCATAATAATGGTCCACATAGTGCGCGTACTCGATCAGCTCATCGTTTCTGATCATATCCTCAAACTGGGATTCTGTGAGGAAGAAATACTCTCTTCCGTTTTCCTCACCCGGTCTCGGGCTTCTTGTTGTGGCCGATACAGAAAGCGCGTAGTTATCATATTTTTCTAAAAGCGCCTTCATCACGGTTCCTTTTCCGGCTCCTGAGAACCCGGAAACTACAACAAGGACTCCTTTTGTCTGCATTACAAATGCCCCCTGATCATTCAATATTCTGGATCTGCTCTCTTACCTTCTCGACCTCTGTCTTTAAGAGGATCGCGCGGTCAGAGATCTCAAGATCCGTAGATTTCGAGAGGATCGTATTTGCCTCCCGGTTCATCTCCTGGGCGATAAAATCGAGCTTTCTTCCGACACTGCCGCCGGCCAAAAGTTCTTTCTTCATTCCCTCGATGTGACTTCTCAAACGGACGGTCTCCTCATCCACACAGATCTTATCGGCAAAGATCGTAACCTCCGTCGCGATCCTGGAATCGTCCACAGAGGCGGAAGCGAGAAGTTCTTTCACCTTGTCCTCTAACTTCTGGCGGTACTCCGCAATCACCTTTGGGGAACGCTCCTCGATAAAATCAACTAATTCCAGCATATGGTCAAGCTTTCCGATCAGGTCGTTCTTTAAATTCTCTCCCTCACGGATCCTGGACTCCACAAAGCCCTCGCAGGCCTTAAGTAAAGCATCCTTTAAGAGTTCCCACATATGCTCTTCGTCCTCCGGAACCTCCTCCATCGTGAGGACCTCCGGACACCTTGCCAACATAGACACTTTTACGTCGTTGTCGATGCCGAAATCATCGGACATCTTTTTAAAGCTGTCCATATATTCCTGCGCAAGGGATCTGTTATATTTGAGGAATACCTTCGCATCGGTATAATCCTCGTAGGTTACAAATATATCTACTTTTCCCCTCTGGATATGATCCTTTAAGAGGGTACGCATGGATGCCTCGAAGTAATTGAATTTCTTCGGCATCTTAATTCCCAGATCCAGATACCGGTGGTTTACCGCCTTTATCTCTACTGAAATCTTACACTCGTCCGTCACCATCTCGTGGCGGCCGAATCCGGTCATGCTCTTAATCATCAGACATGCCTCGCTTTCCCATAGATAACTTTTATTATACGGCAAATAAAAAATACAGTCAACCAGATTCTGTAAATCAAAAGATTTATGAACGGGGACCTTATGAACAGGAAAACACCCCGGAGATCCGATCGAAGCTCCGGGGTGTTTGATAAGAGGGTAGTTTGCAGCCGTCTGTGGGGTAAGAAGAGCGGTCGCCCAATTCTATCTGAATTCAAGAATCTTTTTGTAGACCGGAAGCATGGACGGAACAACGATCAGGAATGTGGATGCTCCGCCGCCGTCAAGATGACCGGTTTCTCGCAGAATTACTGCACATCTGAGGTAAACTCATAATCCTTAATCTTTCTGACTACATCAATGATGGTGCCGTCACGGGCCTCGATGACACCGACAATGCGGTCATCAAACTGTACCGGATCCGGTGTTCCGACCATGGCATATGCCTTGTCGCGAAGCTCCTCGATCGTACAGAACGGAAGATCAACATCCTTCATGCACTCGATGAGGTCCTGTCTTCTCGGGTTGATGGCGATTCCGTAGTCTGTGATAACAACGTCAACGGACTCACCAGGGGTCGTTACCGTTGTAACATTTGTACAGATTGCCGGGATTCTTCCCTGAAGCAGCGGAGCAATGACGATCGTGCACTTCGCTCCCGCTGCCGTATCCGGATGTCCGCCCTGGGCACCTGTGATCATGCCATCGGAACCGACAACGACGTTACAGTTAAAGTTTACGTCAACCTCAAGAGACGCAAGGATCACGAAATCCAGCTTATTGACATAAGCGCCTTTGTTGAACGGGTTCGCGTACTCGGACGCAGAGATCTCGAAGTGGTTCGGATTTGTCTTGATGGACTCGATGGCACCCTGATCGAAATCCTGGGTATCAACGAGCTTGTTTACGAGGCCTTTCGCCAACAGCTCACACATCGGAGTTGTGATTCCGCCGAGGCCAAGTCCCATATGGATGCCTCTCTCTTCCATGATCTTTCCGAGGGAGATCGTGGAGGCGATGGAAGCTCCGCCGACACCTGTCTGGTAGGAGAAACCTTCCTTAAAATATGGGGTGTTGACAACAAACTTTGTGCAGTAATCCGCCATCATGATCTTTCTGACATCCGTCGTCGGTTTTGCAGCACCTGTCGCGATCTTTGCCGGATTTCCAATCTCATCTACGATACAAACGTAATCCACATCTACCATGGAGATGCTTGCCGGAATGTTCGGGAACGGAACGAGACAGTCTGTCACGGCAACAACCTTATCTGCATACTGGGCATCGACCATCGCGTAGGATAATACGCCGCAGTCGCTCTTTCCGCCGTTTGCGCGCATGTTTCCGTACTCATCACATGTCGGAGCACCGATGAAGGCGATATCGATATGGACTTCGCCGGACTCGATGGCGCGGACACGTCCGCCGTGGGAGCGCATGATCGCAAGGTTTTTTAACCGTCCTGTGGAGATCGCCTCACCGATCTTTCCGCGGACACCGGAGGACTGGATTCCTGTGATGGTGCCATCCTCGATGTACGGAACGATCGGATCGTGAGCTTTTCCTAAGGAGCTTGCACAGATCGTGATGTCCTTGATGCCCATCTTATGAACCTCTTCCATGACCATGTTTACCACATAGTCACCCTCGCGGAAATGATGATGGAAGGAAAGGACCATGCCGTCCTTAATGCCGCATTTTACAAGGGCATCATGGATGTTCTCGACAAGCTTGCTTCTTGTCGGATCGTTTAATGTACGGACGGTCGGAGCCGCCTTTGTATATTCGTAATTATCATAGGCATAGACGCCCTTGAACGGCTCCTTGCCTGTTGCTTTTAAGACCTCTTCGGGAATTTCTCTTCCAACTGCATTGATCATCTTATAAATCCCCCTTATAAACGCCTGCTGCTTTCGCCATGGCGAGTGTTCTCTTTGCTCCGTCGTAGAATGCGATGTCGATCATCTTTCCGTCAACGGTGAAGACTCCGATTCCCTTTGCCTTCTTGTCATCGATCTCGCGGACAACCTTCTCCGCGAAGATGATCTCTTTTTCCGACGGTGTGAAGACCTTATGGACGATGGCGATCTGTCTCGGGTTTACGAGAGACTTTCCGTCGAAGCCCATCATCTTGATCATTCTTGTCTCATTCTCGAAACCTTCCATGTCGTCAAGGTTTGTGAACACTGTATCCCAGCACTGGACACCTGCCGCTCTCGCCGCCATGATCATGTGCTGTCTCGCTCCCATAAGCTCCACTCCGGTTCCTGTGATCGTTGTCTGGAGGTCCTTTGTGTAATCTCCGCCGGATAAAGCGATTCCGATAAGTCTGTCAGAAGACTGACATACCTCCAAGGCATTTAAAACACCTTTGCAGGACTCTAAGGCTGCCATTAAGAGCGTGCTTCCCTCCGGGCGTCCAAACTCTTTCTCTGCCGCAAGGACATGCTCCTCAACGGTCTTAACATCCTGTGCTGTCTCGGTCTTTGCGATACGGATCGTATCAGCACCTCCGGCAACACAGACACGGATATCCTCTTTCCAGTGCGGGGTATCAAGACCATTGATTCTTACGACTCTCTCAACACCGCGGTAATCGATCTCCTGAAGTGCATGATATAAGGAATATCTCGCTGCGTCCTTCTGGTTCTCGGCAACTGCGTCCTCAAGGTCCAACATGATGGAGTCCGGTTTATAGATATACGGATCCTTGATGAGACCCGGTTTCTGGCAGTTTAAAAACATCATGGATCTTCTTAAGCGTTTTTTATTCGGATGCATTATTTGATGACACCTCCCCACGGAAGATTTTCGGTGATGCCGTTGGAACGGTAGACCGCACACTCAACTCTCGCCTTTAATGTACAGTCGAGCGCTCCTTTGTCAAAGATCGTGACCTTTGCACTGTCCACGCCGAGACGCTCCAGGGTCTCCAGTGTGACTTTCCGGATCTGTCTGCCGTACTGATGGATCACGCTGCTCTCGATCGTGAGCTCGATCTTTCCTTCGCCCGGCTCCACGGTTACCTGGGCATCGCTGGATTCCAGTGTGCCGGCCATGGCTGTCTTCTTGATTTCCATATATTCCCTCCGTTTCTCATTATGCAGGATGCACAAATTTCGTTTGTTTTCCCACCTGAGTTCTATAACTTTCTATGGCATTACTATATCACTTGCATTTTTTTTAATCCAATACATATCCCTCTATAGCGAATATAGGGAAATTCTTATGGGGCATCGGCTCGGTCCGGCGGCAGGAACGCTCCGGTTTCCCCGCGTTGTCTTTTCCGACCGGATGTGATAGAATAGAAAGGAAAAACAGGAGTTTTATCTAACTGAGATAAAAAGTCAGGGGAGGACGCCTCTATGAATGAAAAACACATGCAGTATGTTCTGACCGTCCTGAAGGAAGGCAGCTTTACAAACGCGGCAAAAAAGCTCTACGTTTCCCAGCCCTCTCTGAGCCAGATCATAAAGACCGCCGAGAGCAATCTCGGCGCCCCGATCTTTGACCGCTCCACCGATCCGATCACCCTGACGCCGGCCGGACAGCTCTACGTGGAGGCGGCGAGGCAGGTGACAACGATCTCCACAAACTTGAGAAAACAGGTCGAGGAGCTGAGCAAGGAAGAATTCGGGACCATCCGCCTCGGGATCTCGGTCCAGCGCGGCATGGAGCTGTTACCGGAATTATACCCGCGTTTTAAGAAACGATTCCCCCATGTGGGGCTGGAACTCCATGAGCAGGGATCTGCGACCATGGAAAAAAGCGTCCTGGAGGGGGAAGTCGGGATCGCACTTCTCACGACATTCCCGCGCCACGAGGAACTGGTCTACGACCTGATCCAGGAGGAAAAGCTTGTCCTCATCGTGAACCGCGAATGCGAACTTGCGAAACGGATCGCGCCCGGGACACCGATCGATATCCTGGAGGCGCGCGATGAGACCTTCATCTCCAGCCAGTCCGGTCACTCCGTCCGGACGATCCAGGACTCCCTCTTTATCACGAGGGACATGAAGCCGAAGATCGACCTTGTCACGATCAGCATCGAGGTCGGAAAACATGTCGTTGCGGCAAGTCCTGTCGTGATGGCCTGTCCGGATTCCTATGTCGAGACTGATAACTCGCCGGATTCCGCCTACTTCTCCTATCCGATCCTCGGTGTGGAGAATCCAAGACATTTTTACGCCTGCTACCGGAAGGACATGTATCTCACAAAATATATGAAAGGATTTCTTGAGATCCTGCATGAGATCTGAGGTTTTTATGGAAAAATTTTTATGGAATGATCCAGAAATAGAACAGTTATTATTAAATGACGCAGAAGAAGAAACATTAGAAAAATTCATCGGTGCCGATGCCGAGCTTCCGGATATGTTAAACGCCAGGGAACGGCGCGTCTGGATGCAGGAACAGCTTCTCTCCGAATTTCCCGGCGTTCTCGTCTCCTTCACCTTAAATATCCCGGGGCCGGTCAAGGTCCTGCCGCTTGTTCCGGAGGCATTTGCCTTTGCACTTTCGGAGATCGTTTCCGCGTTGGATACCGCAAAGATCTCGGTCTTAAAGCGCAGCCTAATCCTCGATAAGACCGGTCCGGAGGCATTTCTCTGCGTGGATGCGGATGCGCTCGCTGTAAAACGCCTTCTCGTGCCGTTAGAGGACGCGTCCGATCTCGGAAGACTCTACGACATCGATATCATCGGGCGGGATGGAAAAAAGATCTCAAGAAGTGACATCGGGCAGCCGGGCCGGACCTGTCTCCTCTGCGGCCGCCCTGCGCGGGAATGTTCCAGAAGCCGGGCCCACTCGGTCGCAGAGCTGACGGAACGGATCAACGCGATCTTTCATGAACACTTTTCATGAAGCAGATCCGATCCGCCCATTCCCACACTCGGGAGATACTCTTAGAGAGTCTCCCGAGCGTACACATATCAGACAATCTTAGAATTTATGATCGATAAAACGAAAGGAACTCATACACCATGGCATTTGACGGAATCGTGATCGCGAACCTTGTCCGCGACCTGAACGAAAAGATCGCCTCCGGCAGGATTTCAAAGATCGCCCAGCCGGAAAAGGACGAATTACTCTTTACCATTAAAGGAAACCGGGAGAACGTGCGTCTGCTCATATCGGCGAACGCCAGTCTCCCACTCCTCTATTTTACATCAAACAACAAACCGAGCCCGATGACGGCTCCGAACTTCTGCATGCTTTTAAGAAAGCATATCGCAAACGGCAGGATCATCTCCGTGACCCAGCCGGGACTGGAGCGGATCGTCCGGATCGAGGTCGAGCATCTCGATGAGATGGGCGATCTCCGGAGAAAATTCATCGTGATCGAGCTCATGGGAAAACACAGCAACATCATCTTCTGCGATGAGAACAACGTGATCCTCGACAGCATCAAACATATCTCCGCACAGGTAAGCTCTGTCCGAGAGGTACTCCCGGGACGCGATTACTTTATCCCGCACTCCGGGGAGAAGAAAGATCCGCTGACGATCACGGAGACAGAATTTAAGGAACTCCTGCACAACACCCCGCAGAACCTCTCAAAGGCCCTCTACATGGATCTCACCGGTTTAAGCCCGGTCATTGCCGCCGAGATCTGCCACCTTGCATCACTCGACGGGGATGTCTCCGCGAAGGAATTTTCCGATGCGGAACTCACACATCTCTTCCACGCGTTCACCTGGATCATGGACGATGTCCGCGAAGGCAATTTTACGCCGAATATCATCTATGAAGGCGAGAAACCGGTCGAATTCGCATCGGTACCGCTCACGATGATGGAAGGCGGCAATTATAAGACCGTGAACTTTTCCTCCATCAGTGAACTTTTAGAGCGCTACTATGCGGAAAAGAACATGGTATCCAGGATCCACCAGAAATCCACGGACCTCAGAAAGATCATCTCCAACGCATTGGAGCGCAGCGTCCGGAAGCTGGATCTGCAGACTAAGCAGTTAAGGGATACGGAACAGCGGGAAAAATACAGGATCTACGGAGAACTTTTAAATACCTACGGGTACGGTCTCTCCGGCGGAGAAAAGAGTTTTAAGTGTCTGAATTATTACGACAATACAGAGATCACGATCCCGCTGGATCCGACGATGACGGCTCAGGAGAACGCGAAGCGGTATTTTGACAAGTACAATAAACAGAAGCGGACTTATGAGGCCGTCACCGAGCAGCTCGCACAGACGAAGGCGGAGATCGCCCACCTGGAATCCATCAGCACATCGATGGACATCGCAAGACTCGAGGAGGACCTTGTCCAGATCAAGGAAGAGCTCACGGAGTATGGCTATATCAAGCGCCACTACACAGGCGGCAAAAAGGTGAAGATCACAAGCCGCCCGTTCCACTACCTTTCCAGCGACGGATTCCACATCTATGTCGGAAAAAACAACTACCAGAATGAAGAACTCGACTTCAAGTTTGCCAACGGCGGTGACTGGTGGTTCCACGCAAAAGGAATCCCGGGCTCCCATGTCATCGTAAAGACTGAGGGAAAAGAGCTCCCGGACCGCGTGTTTGAGGAAGCCGGTGCGCTGGCTGCCTACTACTCCAAAGGCCGCGGGAATGAGAAGGTCGAAGTCGACTATATCCAGCGGAAGAACTTAAAAAAAGTTCCCGGAGCCGCACCAGGTTTCGTTGTCTATCACACCAACTACTCTCTGATGGCAGTTCCGGGAATCCCGGTGCAGGAAGTAAAGTAGCGAACCGCTATCGTCCTCCCGCCTCATATAACAGTGCGTTGCAGATCGCCGCGGCGATATTGCTCCCGCCTTTTCGTCCTCTGGCGACGATCGCCGGGACATCCGTCCGAAGGATCAGTTCCTTTGCCTCGACTACGTTCACGAATCCGACCGGTACTCCGATGATGAGCGCCGGCCGGATCTTTTTTTCTTCGATCAGCTCATAGAGGCGCATTAACGCCGTCGGCGCGTTTCCGACTGCATAGATACACTCCGAATAAAGTCGCGCCGCCTTTTCGGCGCTGACCGCGGATCTCGTCATCCCGCTCGCCTTTGCAGCTTCCTTCACATCCTCATCCCCGATAAAGCAGTGCACATCGATCCCGAATTTTCTGGCCGCCGTCTTGTTGATCCCGGATGCCGCCATCGTCGTATCGGTGATGATCGGAAGCCCCCGATGGATCGCCTCTTTTGCCAGTCCGATCGCGCCTTCTGTGATCGTGAGGGTGTCGCGGTAGGAGAAATCGGCGGTGGTGTGGATCACACGGCAGAGAACCGGAAGTGCATCAGCCGGATACCGGGAAACAAATTCCTCGCCCAGCTCTCCTTTTATGATCTCAAAACTCTTTTTTTCGATCTCCATCGGGCGGGTCGTCAAAAAATCGATGCCCGTCCGCTTCTTTAATTCTTCTGTCCAGTCGAGTCCGCTCATCCTCTCACATCCTTTCGCTCTAAGATCCGGTAGATCATATCCATATCCAGATTTTCCCGGATAATCTTAGCCATCTTGTCATACTGCTCTTCTTTATACTTTGCCATCGAGAATGTTTCCCCGTTTTCATATGTCTCCGGACGAACACCTTTTCTCTCTGCGAGGAAATAGCGGATCGC
>ERZ1106964.1810-NODE-1810-length-13181-cov-3.475697_pt1 | contig 13181 bp, 10 predicted proteins | sample MGYA00403682_ERZ1106964 | MGnify/ENA primary metagenome ERZ1106964 (study PRJEB35170, sample SAMEA104062451) | human gut metagenome | biome: human gut; feature: human-associated habitat; material: faeces | place: Denmark | collected 2013-04-10 ...
AAAAAAGGCGGCCCGAAGGCCGCCTTCCATTTACTCCGCGGGAGTATCGATCTTGTATCCGAGACCGCGCACGGTAGTCAGATACTTGGGGTGCGCCGGATCTTCCTCGATCTTGGAGCGCACGCGCTTGACATGCACGTCGAGCGTCTTGGTGTCGCCCACATAATCCGAACCCCAGATGCGGTCGATCAGCTGGTGACGCGTCATCACACGGCCCTTGTTCTGCATGAGGTATTCGAGCAGTTCGAATTCCTTGAGCGGGAAGAACACGGTTTCGCCGCGTACGGTGACCTGATGCTGGCCAACCTGCATGGCGATATCGCCACACACCAGCGGAATATCGTCATCCACAGTGCCGGAAGCCTGGGCAGTGGCCTGATTGCGACGCATCACGGCACGAATACGTGCCAGCAGCTCACGGAAAGAGTACGGCTTGGTCACATAATCGTCCGCACCAATCTCAAGGCCAACGACCTTATCGATTTCGGCGCTCTTGGCGGTGAGCATAATAATCGGCACACGGCTCTGCTCACGAATGCGGCGGCACAGTGCAGTGCCGTCAATGCCCGGCAGCATCAAATCAAGCAGCACCAAATCGATGCCGCCCTTGGTGAACAGTTCCAGACCTTCCTCGCCAGTGGCGGCGGCGGACACGTCGTACCCCTCGCGTGTGAGCTGGTATACCAGCGGCTCGATAGGATTCCTCGTCTTCGACGATAAGAATGCGTGTCATAGTAGCCTTTCTTGGGTATGTTCCCGTGCGCATAGGCGCAAAGTTTTCCGACATTATCGTAACCATTTGTTCTCCGTTAGCCTGCTGTTTCCCGAAAGTACGTAATTGCGTAATTGGGCTACGCGCGGTGTGCGCACCTCGCCCACTGTGTGATTGTGTGGCAATGGAATGGCACCATGTCGGGCACCAACCAAGGCCCTACGCTTGTGTCGACTCGTCCGACCGGGCCTCGTCGTCATCCTCATCCGGGGCGGCCGGCAGCTCGATGGTGAACGTCGACCCCTCCCCCGTATGCGACCAGACCGAAATCCGACCGCCGTTCTCCTGCACGCAGTGCTTGGTGATGGCCAAGCCGAGTCCCGAACCGCCGGTCTCGCGCGAACGGGCCGGGTCGACCCGGTAGAATCGCTCGAAAATGCGGTCCAGCGATTTGGCGGGGATGCCGATGCCCTGATCGACCACGCGAATGGTGACTTTGCCATCGCGCTCCCCCACGCCGACCGCCACAGTGGTGTGTTCGGGCGAGTAATGGATGGCGTTCTCTACGAGGTTCTTGACGGCGGTTTGCATGGCCTCTTTGTCGGCCTTGATCATCGGACCGTTCGTGGCTGGGCTGCCTGATTCTTCCAAGGAACCTTCGCCATCGGCCGGCTCCTCGACCTTCGTGGGTACTGACTGTCCGTTGACACTCAGTCGGATATCCACATGGCGGGAGTCGGCTTGGGTCTGATTGGCGGCGATGGCGGCGCGTGCCACATCCAGCGCGGAAATGCGCCGCGCATCGATCACGCTTTGCGGGCTTTGGGCTTTCTGCAAGTCGATAAGATGATGCACCAGTTCGGTCAGGCGCGCGGATTCCTTGGAGATACGGCCGGAAAAATACCGTACGGCGTCCGGATCATCGGCGGCGTCGGTCACGGTTTCGGCCAGTAGCGCGATGGCACCGGCCGGAGTCTTGAGTTCGTGCGAAACGTTGGTCACAAAGTCACGGCGGACGGCCTCGAAACGGCGCTGCTCGGACATGTCGTTGATGAAGATGGCGTACAGGTCATCGCCGATATCGCCAATGCGCACACGCAAATACAGCGTGTTGGACGGGCGTGACTGGCCGGCCTCCAGTCCTCGGCCATTAGAGGACGGATAGGAATTGCGATTGACCGGCAGCTGAACCTCACGCTCACGCATGCCACCGTCGACGGCGGCCTGAGTGAGGATGTCCTCGACTTCACGCGAGTTGAGTCGGTCGCCGGAGACTAGGCCGAATGGCACTGAGCCGGGGCTTGAATATTGGACCAGACCGTTGCGGTCGGTGACGATCAGGGCTTCGGGCAGGACTTCAATCAGGCGACGCTCGGTGGGGCGCACGGGCGCATCATCACCGAATAGAGAATGCGTATCCTCGTCGCCGGACAGGTCCTGTTCGGCGGCGAGCCGGCCTGAAACGCGGCCTTTGTTGTAGGCGATGACGGCAACCCACACCAGTATCAGCGCGGCGAGCACCACAATCACGACGATCTGCCAGATATCCATGATTTCCAGAGTAAAACGTGCGAGGCGTAGTGAGATGCCTAAACTACGTAAGTTCGTCTATTGTTCATTTTTGGCGGGACGACATAACAAAATGCTCCCGCTGGCGGGAGCATAATATGGGGAGCTCTATTTACAGCTCGTAGTCCTTGTCCTTGCTTTCCTTGATCAGGAACAGAGCGAGCAGAGCGAGGGCAGTCATGATGGCCATGTACCAGCCCACACCGGCAACGCCGAACTTGGAGGTGACCAGTTACAGGCGCTTGACGATGTCGACAGCCAGACGGGCGGCGGTATCGGCGTATTCGGAGATGTCGAACTCCTTGAATACCTCGTAATCGGTGTCGGCGTTGTCGGAAAGGGCACGAATCACCAGTGCCGGCACGTTATTGCGGGCGGCGACCTGTGCCACGGCGGCGCCTTCCATCTCCACGGCGTCAGCCCCGGTGAGTCGGATGACCTCCTCGACCTTTTGGGGCGTGTCCACGAAGTAGTTGCCGGAGGCGATGATGCCGGTGATGTGGGTAATGCCCGCATTGGCAAGCGCCTCGTCGGCGACTTCCAGCAGACGGTCATCAGAGTGGAATTCCTCCACCGGAGCGTCCGCAGTGCCGGGCTTCCACTGGCCTACGAGCCGCATGTCAGTGTCGAGGTAGCGCAGGGTGCCGCCGAGCACCACGTCGTTGATGTACAGGTGGGTGTTGAGGTTGCCGGCGATGCCGCTGAAAATCACGGCGTCCGGGGCAATCTCGTCAATCAGCAGCTGCGTGGTGGCGGCCGCATTGACCAGTCCCATGCCGCCTACCGTTGCGGCAACCTTGATGACGTCAGAACCGAAGGAGTCGACCGTGCCGGACACGATGTCAAGGCTGCCCTTGGCGGTGTGCGTCACATGCGTGAGCGATTTGGCGATCAGCGCCACTTCCTCATCCAATGCGCCAATAATAGCTACAGTTTTCATACCCATACGTAAGTTCCTTTCACAACACTTTCGGCTCCCCTTGTCAGGGGAGATGGCCGCCGAATGGCAGGCTGAGGGGTAGAGACGTTTCGTTGCATTGCTCCCGCGAGAGAGCCGATGACGCAACTCAGTGCCAACGCCGTGTGGCTACGGCTTCCGCAAGTTCGCGCAGCAAGGCCTCGGTTTCTTCCCAGCTGATGCACTTGTCAGTAATCGACTTGCCATAGACCAGCTGATCAAGCGGCGCGGCCTTCTGATTGCCTCCTTCAATAAAGCTTTCCATCATGATGCCGGTAATACCCTGTTCGCCAGCTGCAATTCTGCTGGCAATATTGCGCACGACTTCGGCCTGACGATGTTCGTCCTTGCCGGAGTTACCGTGCGAGCAATCAACAATCAGACCATGCGAGGCTGCGGATTCGGCGGGCATTTCGGCGCGTACGTCTTCCATGGCTTTGGCCACGGATTCGGCATCGTAGTTCGGGCCGTGAATCGAGCCGCGCAACACCACATGGCAGTCCGGGTTGCCAAGGGTCTCGACTGCGCAGGCACGCCCCAGATGGTCAATGCCGAAGAACGTGTGCTGCTGAGCAGCGGCGAAGCAACCGTTGACCGCTGCCTTCACCGAGCCGTCAGTGGCATTCTTAAAGCCGACCGGCATGGAAAGCCCGCTGGCCAATTGGCGGTGGATCTGGCTTTCCGTGTTGCGCGCACCAATGGCGCCCCAACTCACCGCGTCCGAGATGAACTGCGGGCTGGTGGGCTCCAGAAATTCCGTGGCGGCCGCCAATCCTTCCTTCAGCACACCAAGCAAGGTTTTGCGAGCAAGCAACAGGCCCTTGCGAATATTGTGGCTGCCATCAATATCCGGGTCGTTGATCAGGCCCTTCCAGCCAATGGTAGTGCGCGGCTTCTCGAAGTACACGCGCATGACGATGAGCAGCTGTTCACCGAGCTCATCTTTCAGCTTGGCCAATCGGCGCGCGTAGTCCAGCGCGGCCTTCGGGTCATGAACCGAACAGGGGCCGACGATGACCAACAGCCTGTCGTCTTGGCCGTACAGGCACGCGCGAATCTCATCACGCGAGTAGGCGACGATTTCCTGAGCCTGATCAGTCAGCGGGAGTTCAGCGAGCACTTGCGCGGGCGTGGGCAGCGGCTCCAACTCCAATACGCGGCGGTTGATGATGCGACTGACACCCACCTGATCTTCCCAACGCGGCACATCAGTGGCAACGAGCGGGTTCTTCCCCTCCCCCATCGCCTGACGAATGGCGCGAAGCTCTTCTGGGGTGTTCAACGGCTGCGGACCGACTTGCAACGGATGCAGCGAATGTGCTGCTTCCTCCTGCTGCTGCATAACATCTCTCCTTGGGTCAGTATCCTTCCCAAGGATAAGGTGTCACGGGAACAAACTGACATGACCACCGTTATTGGCAAAAAATGCTCACTGAGTGGGTCTCAGTGAGCATTTTTACAAAGACAAAGCTATTTAGCCGAGCGGCGAGCGGTGACGGCGTCGGCTAGGGTGTGCAGCAGTTCGTTGGTGCGTTCCCACGGCACGCAAGAGTCGGTGACGGACTGACCGTAGACCAACTGGTCGAGCGGGGCCGGCTTTTGGTGACCGCCGACCAAGAAGCTTTCCATCATTACGCCGGTGATGCCTTGTTCGCCGTGCGCCAGGCGCTCAGCGATCTCTTCGATGACTTCGGCTTCGCGGTTTTCGTCTTTGCCGCAGTTGCCGTGGGCGGCATCGATGACGAGGCCATGCTGGCTCGGGCCGGACGCTTTGGAAACCTTGAGGTCTTCCAGAGCTTGACGCACGGATTCGGCATCGTAGTTCGGGCCGTGGCTGGAGCCGCGCAGAACCAGATGGCAATCCGGGTTGCCTTTGGTTTCGGCGGAAATCACGCGACCGTCCAAGTTAATGGACAGGAAGTGATGCTCGAAGCCGGCCGCGAAACAGGAATCGGCGGCGGCCTTGATGGAGCCGTCGGTGGAGTTCTTGAAGCCCACCGGCATGGACAGGCCACTGGCCAGTTCGCGGTGGACTTGGGATTCGGTGTTACGCGCGCCGATGGCACCCCAGCTGATCGCGTCGCAGATGTACTGCGGGGTGATGGGGTCAAGCCATTCGGTGGCGGCGGGCAGGCCGAGGCTCAGCACGTCGGTGAGCACCTTGCGGGCCAGCCACATGCCCTTACGAATATTGAAGCGACCGTCCAGATCGGGGTCGTTGATGAGGCCTTTCCAGCCGATGGTGGTGCGCGGCTTCTCGAAGTACACGCGCATCACGATCACGAGTCGGTCTTCCAACTCGCGCTTGACGGCAGCCAGCTTTTCTGCGTACTCGTGCGCGGCCTTCGGGTCGTGGATTGAGCAGGGGCCCACGATGACGAGCAGTCGGTCGTCGCGGCCGTTGAGCACATCGCGGATTTCCTGCCGCGAGTGGAGCACGAGCTCGCTCATCTCATCGGTGAGCGGCTGCTCCCTGAGGAAAGCACGCGGCGCGGGAATGGGGTCAAGCTGACGAATGTTGACATCGACGGTCTCAGGAAAGACGGCCTGCTCCCCCAAACGACGTTCATCCTCGGAACTATCCGGACCACGTAGTGCTGCCATTGCTCGACTCCTTTCCTTGTATACGTACTGTCGGTATGTCGCCATAGACGCAAAAGCCCAACTATAGCAGTTTGTTACGGGGACTGCTTGTTGGGCCGGCAGTTATGGACTTTGGGTGGACTCGCCTGTGTGGACTCGCCTGCGGCGATGCTGTGTTGTTGTGCGGCCTGCGACCGCGGTCTCTCCCTCTGTCAGCGGCTTCGCGCTGACAGAGGGAGAGACCCTAGCAGCCGACAGGCTGCGAGAAAACACAGCATTGGCCGTCAGGCCGATTCCGGGAGGCTGACGAAGTCAGGCCAAAGCGCCCATCGGATCCCATGCGGGGAGCATAGTGGCTGGCTCTTCGAGGGCCTTCTGGTATTCCTCGGGCAACAGGGCCTTCGGGACGGCTACCTCGTAGACGTATTCGGTGAACCAGTCGTCGGACATGGTGAAGTAGCCCTTGTCGGCGATCTTGGCGCCCCAAGAGTTCTCCACGCGCCAGCGGCGGGTGGTGCCGTCGTCGGCCACGTCAACGCCGGCGAAAGCCATGGCGTGGTTCATGGCGGAGTCGCCGAAGCGCACGCGGGCTTCCTTGTCCAAATCGAAGTCCACGTCGTACACGCGGCCGTACTCGAACAGGTCGGTGGCCCAAGCGCCGTTCTCACGGTCCATGAACGGGTGGCAGTCGGCACCGAACCATACCGGAATGCCCTGCTCAACGAGAATCTGCTTGACGCAGTCCTTCATGAACTGGTTTGGCACGTTGAGGTACTCGGTGGCGTCGCCCCCAGCCACATTGCCGAGGTGCTCGATGCCGATCTTCTTGCCCTTGGCGTGCTCGGTGCGCGGATCGTCCACCAGGCACACGTAGTCCTCAAGATCAGCCGGACCCACGTACTTCTTCCAGAACTCAACCGGCGTAATCTCGCCGTCGCGGTGGAATTCGCCATCCTTGTCGGTCCATTCCCAGTCGAAGGAAACCGGCGGCTCGCCCAGGTGGATGGTCAGAATACGGTGGCCGGCAGCAGTGGCGTCGGCAATAATCGCCTCGACCTTGGAGGCATCGCCGTCAGCGGCGTACATGTGCGCCACGGCGGTGTGCAGCATGTGGCGCAGCTGGATGTTCATTTCACCGGTGTTCTTGGAGGATTCGGTCTCCGGGAACAGGTCCTTGGGCACAGCGCCGTACTTCTTGTACACGTTCATGGCCATGGTCCACTGGCCGCCATCGCCCATCACGTCGGCGAGCAGGTGCTGCATCAGGCGGGAGTCGGAAGGCTCTCCGGCAGCCACCAGAGCGGCCACATCCTTAAGGAAGTAGTTGACGCGCTCCAGCTTGTCGTAGTACATCGCGTAGTTCTGGGAGAACTCGAACTCCTTCAAGTTCATGTTCTTCTTGGCCACGAAACGGGCCACGTTCAGGGAGCTGAACAGCCAGCAGCGGCCGGAGCGATCCTGATGGGTGGCTTCGCCATTGTCAACGATGGTGGAGAAACGACGCTGCATCAGACGAGCGCGGTCATAATTGCGAGCCACCTTGTCGATGCCGGCGGCGGTCACCGCGTTCATGGCCAGACGGTTGGTGCCGCTCTGTGCGAAATCGCCGCGCAGGGTATTCAACGCTTCGTCGGTCAGAGGCGTCAATTCACTCATGTCATACTCCTTCTGTGATGGTGCGCTTGTGGCGCAGATTCAAACGAATACGGCACCTGGCTCGAAAGCGCAGGTGCCGTAATTCTTACCGCTAGTAGTCTAATCGAAGGCCTGTCATTCGCCGTTCTGCTCAGATACGGCCGGATTCTCCTGAGTCGGGGCCTCCGGTTCGCCCTGTGTCTGGTGCTCGGACGGCTCAGACGATTCGGACTGCTCATTCTGCGCAGCCGAATCAGCCGAATCAGCCGAATCAGCCGGTGCCGCATCTGTCTCATTGTGATCGTCGGCAGCCGACTCGTTTCCGCTCAACTCACCCGGCTGGTCATCGGCCTCGTTGTGTACAGGCTTGACTTCCGGGACGGGCGCAACCACCGGCAATGCCGCCGCGGCAGCGGCTTCCTGATCCTGACCAGAGGCCGCCGCATTACCGCCGAAAGCGAATCCGGAGAACGCCTGCGAGAACATAGAACGCAGTTCCGAAACACGCTGGGTGATGACGGACTCGCGTTCCTGCAGATCGGCGATGCGCTTGGACAGACCGTCAAGCTCGCTTTGGGCGGCGGCGCGACGCTCCTCGATCTGCGCATCGGCTTCCTCGCCCGCCTTATGTACGATTGCGGCGGCCTGGATGTCCGCCTCCTCGCGCTTGGACGCGGCATACGAATCGGCTTGGTCGCGAGTGTTCTTGGCCTGACCGACCAACTCATCGGCTTCCCGCTTGGCCGCCACACGACGCTCTTCGAGGTGCTGCAGCAGTTCGTTGACCTTCTTCGTGGCCTCATCCTGCTGAGCGGCGATGTCGTGACGGATCTGCTCGACCTCGGCGTTGACCTGGCTCATCGTGCTGGTGCGCTTGACCTCGGCCTCATCAGTGATTTCCTGACCCTTGGTTTTGGCCGCATCAATGATTTCGCTGGCCTTGCGCTGGGCTTCGGTCATCATCTTGGACACTTGCTCGCGCACGTCGGCGAGCTTCTTGTTGGCCTCGGCGAGCGCCGCCTCAATCTGATCGTTGGAATCAGACTTAAGCTTGGTGATCTCCTCATTGGCGCTTTTGCGCATTGCGGCAACCTGCTGGGTCGCCTCCGCCTTCATGTCGGCGATTTCGCGCTCTTGAGTGGAGCGTTCGGAAGCCATCTTCTTAGTGTGCTCTTCGCGCGCGTTGCTGAGCTCAAGCTCGACGGTCTGACGCTGTTCGGTGATGGTCTTGGCGGTTTCGGAGCGCAGTTGTGCGGCATCCTCGTTGGCGGAGGTGGTCACTGATTCGGCTTGATTGCTGGCGTTCGTCAGAATCGAGGCGGCCTTGGCATTGGCGTCGTCAACAATATGCTGGGCATCCAGCTTGGCGTTGTTGATCAGTGTTTCGGCCTGAGCCTGAGCCGTGGTACGGATGGAGGACGCGTCCTGCTTGGCGCGTTCCAGCAGTTCGGTACTCGTCTGTTCGGCGGAGGCAAGCATCTGCTGGGCGTTCGCTCCCAAGGAAGCGAAGCTGTTGCCTTCCGGCTTCTTGTTCTTCTCTTCCTGAAGTTGGGCCTGCAGTTGCAGAATACGGTCGTCATCCGCCGCAATCTGCTCACGCATGCTGGCCAACGTCTGCTGCGCACGCTTCATACTCTCCTGAGTAGCGTCGAAGGCAGCATCAACCTTCTCCTTGTCATATCCTCGCAGCACCACCGGGAAACGATCCACCATCGCTGTTTATTCCTTTCGCACACGCATAAAGCTCTTGGCACATCCTTGAAGCACTGTAGCGCATCGCACTAGCGCTGAGCGTTGAGCGACGCGCAATCGTTACAATGCGTGCGAACCATGTTCTATTCCGGCGTGGCGCACAGCGTGCTAGGCGATGAGGATGTCGGAGCTGGAGGGCTTGAGATAGTAGCGCACGGCTTCGCGCACCACATCACGGCCAGCGGCGATCTGCTGGTCGAGTGGTAGACCATGCTGGCTGGAATGCGCCGGAACGACCGGAGGGAAGCTGACGAATCCGCCCAGCACCTGCTCCTGGGTGGCGGTCCAGTTGAGCAAGTTGTAGAACAGCGAATTACATACGAACGTACCTGCGTCCGAACTCAAGGTGGCCGGAATCGAATCGTCCGTGAAATCATTCAGGATCGAGCGCAACGGCAGGCGGGTCCAATAGGCGGCCGGGCCATTGGGATCGATGGGTTCGCGGCGTGGGATCACGTTGTCCGCGTCTGGCTTGATCGCGTCCATCAGGTTGGTGGCGCATCGTTCAAGCATCACGCCTCGGGCTGCGTGCTTGAGCCCGGTGGCGATGACGATATTGGGCTTGGTGGCCTCAATCGTCTCTTTCAGCGTGGGCCAGGCTTTGGCGAAGCTCACCGGGATGCTGACAGCATGAACGGTGACGGCGACCTGCTCCAACGGATCGTCCGGAGCAGAGGAGACGCCCAGTCCCTGCTCGGCGATGGCCTTGGGCACTTCGACGGCGGGATTGACCTCCACGCCGTCATAGTGGTCGAAGCCGGAGATCACAACATTGAGTTCACGCATAATGCCAGTCTAGCGATGCATCTGGCCGGCCGCTTGGGCCAGCAGGGCGTGCATGCGGGCGCGGGCCTCTTCCTTGGGATCACGACCGAGAATCTCCTCGGCGATACGCTCAGCTGTGGGAATATCTTCCAGCGTGGTGATCTTCAGGTTGGTTTCCGCACCGGAGACAATGGCGACGGGTTCATCAGGCAGATAATCGACCACTACGCGCGTGTCGTCGGTGGGATGGAAGTCCGGGTCGGCGGCAGCCAAATCGTAAGCGTGACGAATCGTCGCGAAGCGGAAGGATTGCGGGGTCTGCGCGCGGAAGGTGTTCGGGCGGTCCGGCACCGACTTGACCACTTTCAAATCGCCCAGATCCTCGGTCAACAGCACGGTGTCGGTTGAGGCGTAGGCCACGGTTGCGGCCGTGAACTGGTCGAGCGCATCAATCGAACCGTCGATGGCGGACTGTTCCACGAACGGACGGACGGCGTCATGGATCAGAATCTTGGCATCGTCCGGAATGCCAGCCGTAGCCAGCATGTCGAGCGCGGTGGCGGTACTGTCCACACGCTCGTCACCGCCGTCAATGATGACGCGGACCTTGGTGTAGCCCATCTCGCCAACCAACGTTTCCACTTCACCGCGCACCTTGGGATTGACCACCACCACGATGTCGCTGACGCGGTCGCAATGTTCAAAGGCATCAATGCTCCAGCACACGATGGGCTTGCCGCCCACGGAGACAAGCTGCTTGGGATTATCGGGGTCGAAGCGCGTACCGAAGCCGGCGGCCAGCACCACGGCCACCACCGGCACGGTTTGCGCCGGTTTGGCGCCCTGAGCGGGGGCCGGCTGGACGGTAGGCGTCTCGACGGGGGTATCGAAATCTCTCTCAGTCATAGGCACCACCGTAGGGTGAGGGCTGGCCGTCCGTGAACTGCATCACATCTTCTCCACGGAATGTGCTCGCATTCTCCGTTTAGTCACGCACGATGAGGGCGAGGAGGCGGCCTTCGTGTGTTTTGTTGGCGAGCGCGGCGCGGCGGTGCGAGTACCACAGTGGGTTTTCGAGCGTGCACATGCTGTGGCTGATGTTGTCGATGCGCTCCGCGAGCTCGGCCGGGCCTTCGCCATCCGTACGGCACAGTTCGGCGAGTTCCGGGTCTTCCTCAAGGTACTGGGTGGCGGCGTGCACGCGCGGCATCGAATCGACCACCTGATGTACACCGGCGAAAGCGAGGTCGATCATCGCGGCTTCGGCGATGTCGATGCCGGCACCGCCGAAACGGGTCTTCGTCTTGGTCAGCGGGAAGCGCTTGATGAACTGGTCGGCGATCTCGTCGCCCACTTCATAGCAGTCGCCGCAGATGCGCGGGCCGAGTGTGGCCACGATGTTCGCCGGGTCGGCACCCTTGCTCTTCATCAGGTCCACCGTGGTGCCGATCACGCCGCGCTCCAGACCACGACGGCCGCAGTGGGCCGCACCGATGATACCGGTGACCGGGTCGCCCAGCAGCACCGGCAGACAGTCGGCCGCGAACATGCCTAGGGCGATGCCGGATTGTGCGGTGACCTGGCCGTCCGCCTCGATGACGTGCGGAGTGTCAGTCTCACCATGTGTGCCGGACACGTCGAAGCCGAAGGGGGTGTTGATGACGAACGAGTCGTCCACGTCCACAGCCACGCCGGAATGTACTTGGGAGACCAGCGATAGGCGGGCTTGCACCGCTTCGGCGAGTGCGATGCGGTTCGACAGCACGGCCTCAGGTTCGTCGCCGGACTTGCCGCCGAGGTTCAGGTTGCCGTAATCGCCGGTGCTCAGGCCGCCCAGTCGCGTGGTGTACACCACCTTGATGCCGGGGGCCAGTGCGATGGGGATGGTCACCGGAATAGGGCGACCGGCTTTATCGGTAGAGCTGATGCTGTTGGAATCGAGGATTTCTTCGCTGTATTCAGGCATAAGGCATTCTTTCTTGGGTGCGGGCGGTGTTCATGATTTTCATGACCACCCCCAGTCAGCGGGGGCGGAGTGGTAGGTTATTCGGCTTTGAGGGTGGGCTTTTTGGTGCGCGAGCGGATGGCGGCGTTGATGGGCACCTGGTGCGGGCAGGGCATCGAGAACACGTGCGCCGGATTATTGATGGCGGGTACTGGCGCGCCATCGGCATCGCGCAGGCCGGTTTCCGGCACGGTAAAGACCAATGGTCTCTCGCCAGGCAGCAGGAATTCGACCTGTTGACCGGGCTCAATCTTGTTACGGCTCATCAGCGTGACACGTCCGTCTTCGTCCGCGCTCCAGCTCAGCACTTCGCCCACTACCAGCCATGAGCGGAAGTAGGCGGAGCGGTCGGTGTTCTGTGTGACCTTGTGCTCCGGGTAATAGAAGCCGGTGGAGTAGTCGCGGTGGGCCACCTTGTCGGTTTCCTCGAGCAGCCATTCGGGCAGTTCGACGTGTGGGGCCGGGCGAACGGCCGCATGTTTCCAATCGGTCTCAATCTGTTCGACCGCGGTGTTGGACTTGCGGCGCGTGGAACGGGCGTGAGAGCTCATGCCGTCGGGTTCGACGGCGGTGCCGGCCGGCGTACCAGAGGCAGTTGAGTCGACGGCATCAGCAACCGTCACGCGGTCACGTTCTGCGGCAACCGAGCCGGTGACCGAATCGGCAACCGCAGTATCAGAGCCACGGTCATATCCCTCATCGGCCACACCGGCGAACGCGGCATCAGCATTGCGCATCACTTGATCTTCGGTTCCTTGGCCAAAATCGGGGTCGCCCGGGCGAATCACACGGTCATGGAAAGGCTTCAAAACATTGCCATCAGCGTCTTCAAAACCGCGTTGAATCATGTATTCATTAACCGCGGTTTTGTAGGCGTTGGTCATGGCGGCGATATAGTAGGCGCTTTTCGCGCGGCCTTCGATTTTGAGGCTGGTGGCACCGGAGTCAATCAAATCATCCAAGTGCCCCAGCATATTCATGTCCTGCGAATTGAACAGATAGGCGCCGTTCTCGGTCTGCTCGATCGGGAAGTACTGGCCGGGGCGCTTCTCTTCCACGATCGAATACTTCCAGCGGCATGGCTGGGCGCATTCGCCGTGATTGCCATCGCGGCCGGTCAGATAGTTGGAGAACAGGCAGCGGCCGGAGAAGGCCATGCACATAGCACCGTGGACGAAGCATTCGATGTCGAGGTCATCGGG
>ERZ1106964.1824-NODE-1824-length-13071-cov-11.600108_pt1 | contig 13071 bp, 14 predicted proteins | sample MGYA00403682_ERZ1106964 | MGnify/ENA primary metagenome ERZ1106964 (study PRJEB35170, sample SAMEA104062451) | human gut metagenome | biome: human gut; feature: human-associated habitat; material: faeces | place: Denmark | collected 2013-04-10 ...
CCGCTTTGCATGGAGACACTAAATATAAGTGGTTTATTGATTGATTAAACAGGGGAATATTCAGTAATGGGTATTCTCCTATTTTATTAACTACGTAAAATAAAGAATCATGTTTTATTATAAGATACTCGTTTGGCTCTTTTGGGTGGTATTGTCTTTTATAACAGGTTGTGTTCCGTTAATCCTACTTATTCTTTTAGTTGGTTTATGGGATGTTGAGGAAGCGAATAAACGTCACTAACTACTTGTGTGTTCAAAACTGGAATGTGTTCAAATAAATCTGCAAAGGTGGTTTGAACACATTCTTTCATGTTATCAATTTAATCAAAGAATAAAATGAAAACAGCCGTAATATACGCTCGTGTTTCGTCAAGTAATGACAGACAGGACACGAGCAGACAAATAGAGGATTTAAAGAAATATGCTATCTCACAGGATATAGAAATTGTGAATATATTCCAAGAGCATATTTCAGGTGCAAAGAAAATAGAAGAAAGACAGATTTTAGGAGAATGTCTGGAATACTGTAAACGTGAATCTGTGAATATCCTACTTTTATCTGAATTGTCAAGATTGGGAAGAAGTACATTACAGGTTCTTCGCTCTTTGGATATATTGCATGAATCGAAAGTATCGGTTTACATACAGAACTTGGGCTTATATACTTTGCAACCAAATGGGGAAGTTAATCCAATAGCGTCTATCATGGTGACAGTACTTGCAGAAATGGCAAATATCGAAAGAAGCAATATCCAATATCGTTTGAATAGTGGTAGAGCGAATTATATTGCTAAAGGTGGCAAACTTGGTAGAAAGACAGGTTCAACCAAAACGGATGATAAGAAAAAAGAAGAATACAAAGAAGTCATTGCTTTACTAAGAAAAGGCTATTCAATCAGAAATATAGCTAAGCTACAAAGTATTGGTATTTCCACCGTTCAACGGATAAAAAATCAGTTTATAAAGCCATAAGCATAAAATATCGGTGGGGTGGAAAATTTCAGAAATCTAGTTTTTATATGGGCAGTCTTGAATTTTTCCACTACCATAGATTTACAAAGCAGAGATTGCTCTCAACTTTTAATAAACAATAGTTCTTGCTATTACAAACGCTTTTCGTAACTTTGTGGCAATTTCAGATGCCTAATGTGTTAGGGCTGAAAGGACATATTAGTTAACGAAGAGCGTTTAAGATATTATCTTGTACTGGAATCTGGACAATTTCATAACACAGGGATAATAGGCAAGAACGCTCACGTCAATGTTATATACCTATCTTATATTGGATAGTCTATATATCGTTTGGCGTGGGCTATTGTTTGTTATTTGTGTTAGGGCAGTCCAGAGCCACAGTACGATAATATTCAATAGTTCCCACGCTTTTCTCATTGTGTAATACTATCCAAAGGGAACAGGGTAGATAAAACGATATATAACTACGAATCAGACATTAAGAAACAACTTTTGCTACTATCTTTTAAGTAGCCAACTCAATTTTTGAGCAGCTTATACTACAATTAATTTATTGATAAACATTTACAAAATATGAAATACGTATATTTTCTCTGTTTCTTATTTCTTTTTAGTTTTGATTTATGTGGAAGTAATAAAGATACATATATCAAAAAGTATAAATATTGCTATATTCAGACAGATGCATTTCCTCAAATGCAGACATTGGCTGATAATGGTATATTAATATCATTAAGTAAAGACAAACTAATAATTAAGTGCTATAAAACATCGTTTACTAGTTGTGATTCAGTCCATGAATATTCTATTATATCTGAAATAAAAGAGAATAAAGACGAAGATTATTTGACTTTTGTTTGCGTCGATAAGGAACAAGAAATATGCGAGTTTCGTATATATAAATATAATTGTAATTTGTATACTCCCAGAAGTATATTGATGTATACAGATATTCCTAAAAATCAAATAATTTCTAATCATTAATAATACAATTATGAAGATAAAATCATACATCCTATTCATTGTCATAATAAATGTATTTATGGTAGCATGTTCTAACAATCAGAATATGCTAGTTGGAAAATGGAAACTTGTCAACACATCTAGTCCTCAACGAATGAATAAATCTTTAGAAAAGGGACTTATGTGGGAATTTTGTGAGGATAATACTTATACTTCCTCATCATTTGAAGGTGTAAATAGTCAAGGTGGTTGGAGAGCAGAAGGTAGTATTTTATATATGACCGATGCAGGAATTGCAGATAAAGATAATACTGTTGGGGAAATGGAAATGATAAAGCTAACTGAAGATAATCTTACTGTACGAATATCAAATGGTAATGATTGGATTGATTTAATGTTTCAAAAAATGATAGAGTGATATGAAGTTTATAAAGTCGTTAATTTTAGGTTCAATATTTTTGTCTTTTTTCGCTCTAAATATACATAGCGAAAATATAGTAGAAATGAATAAACAAGTGGATTTATTCGATGCTGGAACCAAGAAAATAGAAAGAGGACGTTTTGTTAATAACCTAGATAGTAATCTTGAATCATATTTAGAGCAAACTGGTTGGGGAAACAAAAAGAAAAAAGCATTTAGAAATGCCTATTTAGATTTTAGAGAAGCTATTCTAAAGAAGTGTATAAACAAACGTGACGCTCGTAAGCAATATATTGATGAATGTGGGAAATTAGGTAACTCTAAAAATGAGAAATTTGATGCTTATGGAGCTTTTGCTCATTATATGGATATAATTGTTGATGCTATGCCAGCATATGTTGAATAATAGTGAAAATCATAGAAGGAGTGGTTCCTATTGATGTTTTTCTTTAGGAATCACTTTGAAAATAATAAAGGGGCTATAACAATGAGAAAAATTCTATATTGTTTATTAGCAATATGTCTATGTTGTTACCTTTCTTGTGATAGAAAGAAACAATCAAGTGAACAAGACATGAAAGATTCGTTAGCAGCAGCCAACTTTATGAAATGTGCAAAGTTTCTATATAGCACTTTCTTGGCTCCCTCTAATTTGGAAGAACAGGAAGAATATGTAACATTCCCTGTTTTTAAGAAGCTATATCCATTAGAGAATGATTTAATAGATACGGTTTGTGCTATTTGGCTAGATTATACGATTGAGGATTCTTGTATGCAACAATCTATAGTTAATAAAGATTCTAATGATATTGCAGTTACTGCATTGTTTCAAGCTTATATTGAAGCAAAACAAATTCAACTACCTCAAAATCCTGTGGATAGATATAAGTGTATAGATAGCATCATCACTAATAATCTGATTCCAGATGCAGAACTAGAAAAAGACTGTGGTAATCAAATGCAAATAAATGCAAGCTTCAATATTAGTGAAATTTGGACGGAATATTTACGTTATCATTATGAGAAATTGTTAGAAGAACTGTTGAAGAAAAAGAATATTTCATTATCATTACAAACTGAACGAGAAGAATTAGATAAACTATTAGAAGCTCAAATTAATTATTTTGATTCTATTGGATATGATGACGGCTCTGCTTCTTATATGGCATATAGTCAGTTAAGTGAAGAAATGTTTCAAATGCGTTTTGCAGGAATTTTAGATTTATATTTCGCATTACAAGTAAAGAAATATAAGCCTGATAAGGTTTATAAGTCAATCCCCAACAGCATAATCACACAAGAATATAATGCGATATTGCACGCCATAGATACTAAAGATTATTATGATTATTTGGATATAAGCTCAAAAGAAAAAGTAAAAGTGTGTCTCTTGAATGAGCAGAAAGCTTGGAATAGTCTTATGAAAGCAAGGAAAAATACTTCGGGAAAATTGTATGGTAGAATAAAAACAGTGTATGATAATGCAACTTATCGTTTGCAGCGTTATCATTTGATTCAGCTAAAAAATGCTTTTGAAGGATATGGGGCAATGTCTAATGATGTTTATTCTTGCTTGTTATCTGATACTTGTAGTTATGATGAATTATTGCACGCTCCTAATTTCACTGTAAAATGGGATTCTTTATTGCAAGATACGGATAAATCAGAACAATATGAAACTGATTTTGAGAGTTTTAATCAACCACGTGTTTTTATAAAGTATAATCAACCCGTAAATGGATATATGGTTAAAATAATGTGGTTTCAATATGGTGAGATTGGTAATGCTTTATTTTGTTTGGAAAAGGATGGAGAAGTGCATTATTTATTTGTGGAAAAATGGAGTGACAAATTTTTATATGATAAATACTGTGATGATAACGTTAAATACCCTAATGATACAATTATAGAATTGAATTATACACCTAAATTAGACAATGAAAAATATCTTTCAGATAGTTCTCCCTTTTTCTTTTCTGATATTGATTTTGACGGGAAAGACGAATTTATAATTAATCGTTTTAAAGGTGGTTCAAAAGGTAGTAATGCTTATGAAGTTTATAAAGTTGGTAAGGGTGAAATAACCTTAATTTCAGAACCTCCATTTACAGAGTTGGAAAATGGACAATGTGAGTTTAGTTCAATTAATAAGACTGTTACTATTCACAAACATGACGGAGTATATCATTATGTAAGAAACACATATCAAGCAAAGCAATATGAAATAATGAATTGGGATAAACCAACCACTCAATATAAATTCGAATTAATTAATTCATATATTATTAACAATGACGAATATAAGAAATACAATAGGATGGGAGAAAAATTACAACTAATTGAAAAAGGGCAATACAAGCCAAATTCATAATGTTATTATTAAATCTGAAAGAGGAAAACAGCATTTGAAGAAATTCATTTGCTGTTTTTTTATCCTTAGTCTTGTTATATTGCTAATAATATGTAATTTTGCACTCCGAAATATGCGCTCTTTGAAATGCTTAACTTTAAAACAAAGGTCACTAGCAGCAACGCTTTATTGTGTCAAAAGCACTTTAAATGTTATCCATTGGGATAACTCGTGACCTGTAACCTTTTTAAGACAGAGACACAACGTCATTTTATTACTAAATTAATATTTACATGAATATATCTACATTGAAAGATATTAAAAGTGAGGGTATTAACGTTTGTTTCATTAAAGGAAACAGACAAGTGTCTAATAAAAATGTAAAGTCTAAGACTGAATCTATTGATAAATATGGTATTATTGTACCATTGATGTATGTCAAAGGCACAAAAGCTGTTAAAGAGGGTTGCTCATTAATGACAAGTGACGGAAAGCCTATTTCTAGTGAAGAAGCTGACAAATATATTGTTATTGTTGACGGGCAACATAGATATTCAGCAGCAATAGAGAAAAGTGTTTCTGATGAAGAAATATATCTTTTTGAAAGCTATGCTAAAGCTACAACAAAAGAGTTGTTAGCAGAAGCAAATGTTGAAGTAGAAAAGTGGAAAGGTGAGGATTATATTGCAGGTGCTACTTTGGCTAAGCCAGAGAATGAACTTCTGCAATTTGCAAACTCCTTATCTTTAAGAGGATTTCCGATTAGTACAATTAGCCTTATTTTATGTTGGGATAAGCACAAGTTTACCTCAAAAAAATTAAGTAAGCTAATGAAAGGTGAAACTGTAAATATAGAGTATAAGCTTGAAAGAGCTAATGCTTTTTTGAATGCTATGTCTAATTTTACAGATAAATTTGTTGCTAAGAACTATGCTATTAATGTCGTTATAGACTTATCAAGTGAAATGGGTTACAAGCCTGTTTGTGAAGCATTGTCTAAAATTTCAAGAGCTACTATACAAAGAATCGAAGGGATGACTGGAGAGGAAAATGTAAAAAACTTCTTGAAGGATGCAATAAATAACGAGTTAGGTAATTAAAAGTTTAATCATTTAAAACCATAGGTTATGTAACCAAAGTTTAAAAGCGCATATTTCATAGCCGATTATCAGAAATGGTAATCGGCTTTTTTTGTGGCTATAGTAACAAGATATTATGTGAATATCTTGTATAATGTTATTTTATGGGCTTTTGAGTATATATAAATTGTATTTTGTATCAATTGTAGTTTTTTTTAGGTTATATTTGTAAATATGAGAGTTTGTAAATCTTAATATTTTGGTTTATAATACTTTATTTAGTTGCAAATGTTTTAAATTAAATAAATGTATCACTATGATGTTAAAAGAAAAATCGAATCCTTGGGCGCGTTTGAAGTACTTATATGTGCTTCCGCTGGCAGCTATTGCAGTAACTGCTTTTGCCCGTCCCGAAATCTCCGAAAAGGCTGATGAGATTTCTGCGGTCAAAGTTAATGATTTGGCTGCAATTTTAGAAGCAAGAAATGAAGAAAATGTAGTGGAAGCATCTGTGGTCGATACAGCAAAGAACAAGGTTGTTGTAGTAGGCAAGGTTATGTCGAAGGATTCTGTATTTATTGTAAAGGGTGAAAAGGCTACTTCGATCAGCGTATCCGGTGCTTCTTTGTCGAATGAAAAAACTCCTTTGATTATTATTAATGGAAAAGAATCGGATCGTGCGGTGGTAGATGCTTTAGACCCTAGTCGTATTGAAAATATCTCTGTATTGAAGAATGAGAATACCGTAAAAATATATGGGGAGAAAGCTAAAGACGGTGCTATGATCATCCAGCTTAAATCAACGGAAGTACAGATGTTTTCGAATAAAGACGCAATCGGTGCTAATGTGAAAATGAGACTGGATGCACTAAACAGTGGAGACAAGAATTGGGGAGTTAAATTTCATTCTGCTACCGGAGGGCAACCTTTGGTTTTCATAGATGGTGAAGAAGCCTTGGGAGACGATCCCTTATCCAACATTTCTCCTGATCGCATCAGGAGCCTGTCTGTCATGAAAGGTAAGCAAGCTATGGCAGTCTATGGCAATAGGGGAAAAGATGGAGTCATTCTTGTCAATTTGAAAGCAGAGCGAAAGTACCCAAACAAAGAAAACCTTCCGAATCCTACAAAAATAAATACTGAAAGTGAACTGCCCAAAAAGGAAAATACCTTTGTAATAGGTGGCCCTCATGATGCTGAATGGCATGCGGACCAAACAAAACGAATGAATGCGGCTTTGATTATCATTGATGGTAAGGAAGTGAAGTCTGATGCTATTTCTACACTTTCTCCCGAACGTATTAAAAACTTTACTGTATTGAAAGATAAAGCAGCTATAGATGCTTATGGAGAAAAAGGGAAAAATGGCGTGGTACTTATCACTTTGCTTACGGAAGGAGAGTATGAATTTCAAAAGAATGGCTCGAAAAAGCCTTATGCCGATGCTTTGGAACTGGCAGAAAGTGTGGCAAAAGGGGTAGAGGGAGAAGTGATTTATTGCATAGATGACGATGAAATCAGGAAAACAAAATTGAAAGGAATGTCTGCCAAGGAGATAAAGGCAGTTTCCGTCGATGATTTTGGCAAGAAGAAGGTAGTCCGTCTGAAAACTGATAAATATCGTTCCGACTGGATTACCGTCACAGGAGAAGTGTACGGCGAAGATGGGAAGCCAACTGTGGCTATTGTGAATGTAAAAGGAACGGGATTCATGGAAAGAACAGATGCGAATGGTCATTTTACGATAAAAGCTCCTAAGAAAGGGGTGCTTTTGATAGGTTATAATGATAAACCGACCATTGAAGTCAAAGTGAAATCTGCACTCAAAGTTGTTTTAAAGGGCAAATGAGGGTAGGCTTTATCTAAGTAGGGGTTGAACGTTTATATATTAATATGCAAAAATGCGAATTTAAATAAGAAATAAAAGCGACATACATATTATTAACTATTTGTTAAACTTAAAATTCTATCTATTATGAAAACAAAATTTTGTAAGATTTTACTAGCTGTTTCATTTCTTTTTCTTGTGTCTGATCTTTGTATGAGTCAAAACTTAAAAGGAATCTGGAAACTTGTCCAGAGTGATGATACTTCGCAAGTGGTTAGATATAAGGTGCTGGATAAAGATGGTAATTATTTCAACGTAGATGCTTATGTCAAAAATACAGTTGACATAGATGGCCGCAATTCGGACGGTGTATTTTGTCCTTACAAAATTACTCGTTCGGGTGAGTATAGTATCATTGCCAAAGGTCTTTACTGTGAGAAACTACGAAATGAACACGGAAGATCAGCGAATGCTATTGTTCCTATATCTTATCGGATTGACGGAAAGAAGATGACGCTTCTGTTTCAGTTGGGTAATAGTGTTTATCGTGAAGTTTACCAAAAGGTGCCGGAATTGGGCAAATGAGTAAAAGGTTCAAAACTTAACTTTATAAACTGAAATAGTTTTTATTTCATAGTGTCTTTTTCCATGCGGAGGTACTCAAGTATCTCCGTTTCTTGTTCTGGATGAAACCAGCGTATTTCTTCATCCCTTTTGAACCACGTCATCTGTTTACGTGAATAAATGCGTGAATTTTGCTTTATCTTTTCGATAGCAAAAGAAAGCTCCCATTCCCCGTCCAGGTATTTGAACAGTTCTTTATACCCTACCGTATTGAGAGAGTTTAAATGCCGGTAAGGAAGTACGGAACGTACTTCGTCCAGTAATCCTTCTTCCATCATCTGGTCTACACGGCGGTTAATGCGATCATAGAGTTCCTCCCGGTCGCGGGTCAGTCCGACCTTAAGGATACGGAAGGGACGTTGTTTTTTCTGTTGGGTACGGAAAGATGTATATGTCTTTCCAGTCATATAGCAAATCTCCAGTGCATGAATCACACGCTTGGGGTTTTTCAAGTCTACTATACGATAATATTCCGGATCTAATAAGCGTAGTTCTGAGCAAAGTTGTTCCAGTCCTTCTTCCTCATACTTTTGTAGCATTACCTGACGCGTCTCCGCATCAACGGTGGGAATGTCATCAATGCCCTTGCAAATGGCATCTACGTACATCATAGATCCACCTGTCAGTACTACTACCTCATGTTTTGTGAATAATTGACGAAGGATTTCCATAGCTTCCTGCTCATATTGAGCGGCACTGTAATAATCGGTGAGATGGAGAGTACCTACCAGGTAATGAGGTACACGTTTTAATTGATCTGGGGTAGGAGCCGCTGTTCCTATTTTTAGTTCAGCATAAAGTTGTCTTGAATCAGCAGAGACAATGCTGGTGTGAAAGCTTTCTGCCAGTCGCAGGCTTAATTCTGTTTTTCCTACTCCTGTAGGTCCGATTAAAACGATGAGAGTGGGCATGGATTAATTGACAATTGATAATTGACAACTGACAATTGACAGGTGATAAGTGACTGGACAACTAATTTTTATTGTTATTCTTAGTGTGCAGCCAATTGTCAACTGTCAATTGTCAACTGTCAATTAATTAGAATTTCTCTTCTTCGTAGGAGCTGCTTGCGTTACCGCCTATGTCGAATCCTTCCTGATCAAAATCTTCCATATCGAAATCTTGATCACCATAGAAGTTTTCGTCCAGATCGAGTGAGCTACTTGCGGCAGCCATTTCTTCAAAGTCTATCGTTTGTTTCGGAGCATCACCCGATTTTTTGGTACATTTGGCACCGGTCATCTCTTTTCCGGTGATGATTTCAGACAATTCGATGAAGAAACAACGCTCTGTCATGTAGTCGAATACATACAACAGTTTTTGCTTTTCATCCTCTACCAGTTCGCTGATAATAGTGTCTTTCATTACCCAACTATCCATTTCCGGATTGTCGTCCATTTCTTCTAAAGTAATTTCTTTTTCTTTTTCCCAGTCATCATCACAGATGAAGAAAGAAGTCATCTGGTCGTTTGTGTACCCTACTGATTTCAGTATTGCTTCATGGAAGTCAAAGAATGTAGCTTCCGGATCAATTTGTATTTCTCTGACAAAATCGTCAACTTCATCAGATATGATAGTAAATCTGTATATCATAATATGACTATTTTGAACTGTTTATTTAATAATACCACGTTCTGAATTACGGATAAAGTTAATAATATAGTCTATTTCCGGACTAGATTCAACTTCATCTTCAATTTTTTTCAATGCATCTGTCGTATTCAATCCACTTTGGTAAATGATACGATAGGCATTGTGGATACTTTCAATCACTTCATTGGAAAAACCACGGCGACGAAGCCCGATGATATTGATTCCACTGAAAGCGATAGGCTCGCGTCCTGCAATGATGTAAGGGGGAATATCTTTACTGAACCGGCATCCGCCCTGAATCATTACATGGCTGCCTACATGGCAAAACTGATGCATTAATACATTGGCACTGATAATAGCATTGTCGTCAATAACGATTTCACCTGCCATCTTGGTAGAGTTGCCGATAATACATCCGTTACCGATCAGTGCATCGTGTGCTACATGCACTCCTTCCATTAATAAGTTGTTGCTTCCTACAATGGTACGCCCTTTAGCTGCCGTACCACGGTTGACTGTAACATTCTCACGAATCAGATTATTGTCTCCGATCTCAGCAGTTGATTCTTCTCCACGAAACTTGAGGTCTTGTGGAACTGCTCCGATGACAGCACCCGGAAAGATCGTATTTCCATTGCCAATACGCGAACCATACAAGATGTTCGCATTAGCCATAATCTTATTATTATCGCCAATAACTACGCTTTTATCAATAAATACAAAAGGCGCAATTTCTACATTTTCTCCGATTTTAGCTTCGGGATGAATATACGCTAGAGGACTTACCATGTCTTTAGTTTGGGTTTATTTATTTTTTACTATTTGTGCCATGAATTCTGCTTCACAAACAACTTTTTCGCCGACGAATGCATAACCTTTCATTGTAGAGATGCCACGACGGATCGGAGCTAGTAATTCTACACGGAAAAGCAGTGTATCTCCCGGTACTACTTTCTGGCGGAACTTCACACCGTCTATTTTCATGAAATAGGTGGAATAGCGTTCCGGTTCGTCAACAGAATTGAGAACGAGCAAACCGCCCACCTGTGCCATTGCCTCTACCTGAAGTACGCCCGGCATCACTGGTTCCTGTGGGAAATGTCCCTGAAAGAAAGGCTCGTTTGCTGTGATATTTTTGATGCCTACTATATAGCTGGCACCCATTTCAATTACTTTGTCTACCAATTGAAAAGGATAACGGTGCGGCAGCAGTTCGCGGATACGGTTCACGTCCATCACCGGTTCGCGGTTGCAGTCATAGGTCGGTGCCTGAATTTCGTGCAGACGAATCTCTTTCCGCATCTGGCGTGCAAACTTATTGTTGATCGTGTGACCGGGGCGGGTGGCGATGATGCGGCCTTTTATCGGTTTACCAATCAAAGCAAGATCACCGATAACGTCCAGTAGTTTGTGACGGGCACATTCGTTCGGCCAAACCAATGGCTTGTGATTAATGTAGCCCAACTGGTCTGCGTCCATGTGAGGAACTCCCATTACGTCAGCCAGTTTATCATAACTCTCCTGTGACATTTTGCGCTCGTAAATAACGATCGCATTGTCCAGGTCTCCACCTTTAATGAGGCCGGCAGAGAGAAGCGGCTCTATTTCGCGAACAAAGACGAAAGTACGGCTGGCAGCCACTTCGTCTTTGAATTTATGCATATCCTCAAGCGTTGCAAACTGGTTAGGAATAATGGTTGAATCATAGGAAACCAGTACGTTCAGACTAAAATTCTCGTCCGGTAGTACGATGATAGAAGACCCTGTTGATTCATCCCGGAATTCAATTTTAGATTTGATGATATAAAAATCCTTGACAGCACTTTGCTCTTCTGTTCCTACACGCTCTATTTCTTGTACGTAATATTGTGCACTACCGTCCAAAATCGGAAATTCCGGACCATTCACCTGGATGAGGCAGTTATCGATGCCCAATGCATAAAGGGCTGCCATACCATGCTCTACAGTGCTTACTTTGACTCCGTTCTTCGACAATACTGTGCCACGGGTTGTTTCCGTCACATTGTCGGCTACTGCATCGATAGTTGGTTGTCCTTCCACGTCAATACGCTGGATTTTGTATCCGTGATTGTCCGGGGCAGGATTAAAAGTTACAGTGAGATCAAGTCCAGTGTGAAGACCTTTCCCGCTCAGTGAAAAGCTATCTTTCAGCGTTTTTTGTTTCAGCATTGGTTACTTATTTACTTATTTAATAGTTGTTTTAATTCTTCTACTTCTTTGCGCAGAGTGCGTAGTTCTTTTTGCATATCCGGCAAATTCTTAGCTACAACAGCAGCTTTAAAGTAAGTTTTCGGTTCTGTGGGAGGAGTTCCGATCAGTACGCTGTCTGCTTTGATGCTGCTTGGTACGCCTGATTGTGCTCCCAGATTGACCCGGTCGCCGATATTAATGTGTCCGGCAATACCTACCTGACCACCAAACATACACCATTCTCCTATTTTGGTAGAGCCTGCTATACCGACTTGTGCCGCCATTACTGTATGTGAGCCGACTTCGTCGTTATGGGCAATCTGTACCAGATTATCTATTTTAGCACCGCTATGTACAATCGTAGCTCCCATAGTAGCACGATCTACACAGGTGTTGGCACCTATATCCACTTTATCTTCCAGAATCACAATTCCGATTTGCGGAATCTTATCGTATCCGTTCGGGGTAGGAGCGAAGCCGAATCCATCGGCGCCGATTACTGCACCCGAATGCAGGATACATTCGTTACCGATGCGGCAGTCATGATAAACATTTACATTGGAGTAAAGAAGGCAACCGTCGCCTATCTTCACACCGTCTCCAACGAAAGTATGAGGGTAAATTTGGGTATTATCTCCGATAATGACGTTTTCGCCGATATAGGCGAAGGCACCGATATATACGTTCTCGCCAATTTTAGCACTGGGGGCAATAAAAGCCAGTGAATCGATACCTTGTTTCTTGGGTTTACTCATTTCATAGAGATTGAGCAGCTTCGCCAGGCTTTCATAAGCATTGTCTACTTTGATCAGAGTAGCATGAATCTCATGCTCAGGGACAAAATCTTTATTAACTAATACAATGCTTGATTGTGTCTCGTAGATATAAGGCGTATATTTAGGGTTCGACAGGAAAGAAATAGCTCCGGGCATTCCCTCTTCTATTTTAGCGAATGTGTGTACCGTTGCGTTTTCATCTCCAATGATTTCCCCTTGGATAAATGCTGCAATTTGCTTAGCCGAGAACTCCA
>ERZ1106964.1840-NODE-1840-length-12982-cov-3.497950_pt1 | contig 12982 bp, 9 predicted proteins | sample MGYA00403682_ERZ1106964 | MGnify/ENA primary metagenome ERZ1106964 (study PRJEB35170, sample SAMEA104062451) | human gut metagenome | biome: human gut; feature: human-associated habitat; material: faeces | place: Denmark | collected 2013-04-10 ...
TTGATATTTCAGCACAAAAATTATACATGATAGCTCTGGCAAATACTTCTTGAACAATATATGTATATTTTTTGCTATGAAATGAGTTTAAGCATAGAGGATATTTTAAATCACGATACGCTGTTTCTTGCGACAAACGTAGATGATATAGTTCTTTTAACTCATCCATATTAAACTCAATGTCTGGAAGGTTTGTAATCAGATTTTCATATACGCCGGGTGCGATTTCAATCCGCACAATTCGTAATGATAATGAATATTCATGACAAGTGTCGGACAAAAAAACCATGGGAACATTTTTACAAACATAACGATAATCTTCCAGACGCTCTGGATGCTTAAATTTCTTCTTTGCCTTTGTCCGACAAAGGATTCGATCAACATGGAAATCAAGTTCTTTGACTCCATCCAGAGAGAATCCGAGAAGTTTAGAAGTTTTAGCGTCTGTACATCGAATTAAGAAGTATTGTTGCTTATTCAAAACGTGAGCAAAATCATTATAAGAAGCATAACCACGATCTGCAATGTATATCGTAGGATAGTCGTTCCTGACACGATCAACCATGTCACAAAAGGCACGATATTCATTACGTTTTCTTGCTGGTTGAACAAGAATATCCAAGAACTGTTTATCTAAAATGGAATAAAGTGCATTGACATGAATTTGATTAAAACCTCTTGGAGACTTGTTGTTTGGTTCAAAATAAGTGTCTTTATCGTTCGCATCACGAAAGATATCGGCAACAGATCCATCACATGCGACGAGGCGATATTTATTCTTGTATAAAGCAGGTTTAAAATTCTGATTAAAGATTTGCAGCAAACGCCATAATGCATCATCTTTGAGTTTCGCACGCTGATGATAAAAGGCAGCCTTTGTTGGCGCATCTTCTGTACGACAAAAAAAACGATAAAGTTCTTCTCTCAAACAATCATCTTCCATGGTTAATAAAAGGAGAAGAAAATCCTTAAATCCAATTTTTCTGTTTCGAGTAAAATCGGTGTCAGGATGAACTGCATAATTTTCAGGTGTCTGAGAAAGTTCATGGATGGAATCCATGAGTGTTTGTTTTACAAAAGTTGAATACGTCATATTTGCCTCCTTAGTTAAGTGAATAAAACATTTCTTAACTAATTGGCTTTTTTCTGATTTATTGAATCAGAAAAAAGCCACACAAATATGACGTATTGTCAAGTAAAATTTGAGTTACTGGTAGAAAAAAGAGAATTACCCGTTTTGTTAGAGAATTCTCTTAAGTAAATGACATTGCCTGTGAACAGTAACAAAACAATAAAAAAGAAATCGCATAGATACATGAGCTGTGGTATACTGTGTCTATGCGAATTTATAATAGTCTTAGGGCAGCTTAATGCTTATGTAGGATATTATAAGAAAAATGAGATGATAGAGGGAGATAATCCTCCAGTAGGAATACTGCTTTGTACAGATAAAGGTTCTCAGATGGTAGAATATGCCTTATCTGGAATGGATAACCAGTTATTTGTTTCAACGTATATGTTGCATTTGCCTGACAAGAAGAAACTCGAAGAATTTATGTTAGAAGAGATAGAAGAAATGGGAATGTAAAGTTAAGCACTTTGTAATTATGGGTATGAAGTATTTTCTGTTAAATGTGGATAGTTTGGAATTTTAATATGGAAAATGAGATAAATTATTCTGATATTTGAAAGTGATCAGTCAGATGGGAAGTTATTTGACGCTGTCCGTTCGGTAAGATTTAAACAAATCTTCATCTGTTCTTAATACATCACATTATTACCTTTAAAACCACAGATATAAACGATATTATTACAAATACGGTTGGGACTATAATCAGATATTTTATTGCACGCTGGATAACAGGTAGTTAAAAAAAGAGTATTGCTAAATTCAAAAATGAATGACTTTTATGTAATATGCAGTTCTGTCGTAGTTATTATGTTCTTGTTTCAACCTTTTGTTTCATCATTATTATGGGAAATGGCAGTGTAACTTCAAGTTTGGTTAAATATAGAGAGAAATGTTATACCTCGGCTAAAAAGATACAATATTAGATGTTTCATGAGCAGTATTTGAGTTTATTTTAAATTCAGGTATTGCTTTTTTATTTATGCAAAGTTTCACGGGGCCGCTGGTATTTTTTCTCATGTTCATTTATAATTGCTGATAGAGAAAACTGGAAAGAACACCCAATGAATCAGAAAGTAGAGAGTATAAACACATGAAAAAAAGAATTTACAGCATGATATTAATATTAATGACCGGACTTTGTGCCGGATGTGGCAAAGAAGGAGTAAAAAATAATAATACAGAAATAGAAAGCGAATCTTCCCAGGTGGAAGATTCGGTCAGTTTTGAAAACACAGAAGACACAGAAAATACAGAAAGTACAGAAAGTACAGAATACAATGACGTCGTATTAAATGAAGAAACGGATTTTACTTATGACTATTCGGAGGACATCAAAGCGGATGTTGACAATGTGGTATCAGGTTCCGCATCACTGCAGGACGAATTGAAGAATATTGAGAACATCGTAAAGAAATATACGCCGCTGGCGCAGGCAGCCCAGACACAGACAGAAATGAATCTGTCATCCAGATGGTTTTTCGACATATGGGATACGGAATTAAATAACCTTTGGAGCAGATTCAGTGATCTGGCAGATCCGCAGACAAAGGAGAAGATCCTTGCAGAACAGAGAAACTGGATCGCTATGAAGGAAGAAGTGACCTTGCTTGACATTGGATCTTACGAAGAAAACGGCAGTATGTATCCGCTTCTTCAGAATTCTTATCTGGAGGAGATCACGAAGAACAGGGCTTATGTTATTGCAAATGAGCTGGCAAAGATAAAGGGGGAATCCTTTGTTATGCCGGAAAAATCAGCAAAGTACGGTCTGTTTGTGGACAATCAGGGGACTGGCAGCGTATACAGTTCCCTGATCACCAGACAGGGGCTGGAAGGAGAGGATGAAGCGCTTATCTCCATTTACAGAGAGGGAGAAACAAAAGGAACATTTGTTGACAATGGAAACGGGGAGCTGGCTTTCACATCAGATGACGGAAGTGTAAAAGGAACCATCAAAATCAACGGATGGGATGGCGCAGGTTTCAAGGTTACAGAGACATCAGGAGAGGCTGTTTTTTCTGCAGGAGAGGAGGTCAATTTTCCGTTTGCATTTTGACATCATTGTTTGATATGTTGTTTGTAATGATTCAGCGATATAACAGACAAAGAATCATGAAACTCGTAAATCGGCAGTTGCGGAGGTGAATAAAATATATGCTGAATGTGAAAAATGCTGATATGGCAGATTTTGAACAGATTATGAAAATTTATAAATATGCACAGGATTATATGATAAAGTCCGGAAATCCTGCACAATGGGGGCATTTTTATCCGGATGCAGAGCTAATAAAATCTGATATTTGTCAGAATGTATGCAGGGTAATATATGACAAAGATGGGAGACATGGGGTATTTGCATTGTTTAAAGGTGCAGAACCTGCTTATAAGCATATTGAGAATGGAAATTGGCTGAATGAAGAGCCTTATCTTACTATTCACAGACTTGCTGGGGATGGTCAGGTGCATGGTTTGTTTCAGTGTGTTTTAAATTATTGTAAAAATATTTCTCAAAATATCAGGGCAGATACCCATGCGGATAATCAAATCATGCAAAAGCTGATGGAAAAGAATGGTTTTATGAAATGCGGTATTATATATGTTAAAAATGGAACACCAAGAATTGCATATCATTGGACTGCTTCATAACTTTCAGTTGTGCGTCCGGCAAAGGGCAATTAACCTGGCAGGTGCAAATTCTCTCTGATACATGATATGACAGTGGAAATTTCCTGAATTGACAAAAGAGTTAGAATAGACTAACATGCAAAATAGAATGACAGAGCAGAAAGGGGCAGGAAATGGAAAGAGAGAAGAAAAAGAGGGCAATGATTGCGGGAATGGTCTCAATGACATACTGGTGCCGTTTATGGTATATTATCTGGTCGCAGATATCGGAATGCCTGTGGTAATTGCTGATGTTTTTGACGGCATTTTTTTTATTACAGGATTCGGGTGTGAAAAATTTGTCAATCAAGAAGTTTAAATGCACTATTTGACTCCAATCCGCAGGATAACATTTTTCAAAAGAAATAATGTGTGATACAATATTTTAAGATTGAATTTTCAGGAGAAAACAGATGTCCCTACAATTTATATTTGGCAATTCGGGCAGCGGAAAATCGGATTTTCTGTATGATTCCGTGCTGAAACAGGCGATAAAGAGCAGCAGTTTTTAATCATTGTGCCGGAGCAGTTTACCATGCAGACACAGCGGGAACTGGTCGAGAGGCAAAAACAGCATGCAATCATGAACGTGGATGTGCTCAGTTTTGCAAGACTCGCATACCGCGTCTTTGATGATCTTGGAAAACAAAATGTGGTTGTGCTGGAAGAGACCGGAAAAAATCTTGTACTGCGCAAGGTGGCAGAACAGAAAAAAGCAGAACTGAAAGTGCTTGGTGCGAATATGAATAAGATGGGATATGTCGGCGAGGTAAAATCCCTGATCTCAGAGCTGATGCAGTATAATGTCCGTCCGGATGCGCTGGCAGAGTTTTTGGAGAAAGAACCGCTTGGGGAGGGACTGCGCTTAAAAATGCAGGATGTCCTCACGATGTATCAGGGATTTACGGAGTATTTAAAGGGCAGATATATCACGGCAGAGGAAGTGTTAGAGCTTCTTTATGATGTGGCAGAAGAGTCCGAACTGCTTCGTAATAGTGTGATCGTGTTGGACGAGTTTACCGGATTTACACCGATCCAGAACCGTCTGATGGAAAAACTGCTCGTGCTGGCAAAGAAGGTCAGCGTGTCTGTCACGATGGATGTCAGGGAAGATTTTTACCAGTGCAGGGGTGTACATGAACTTTTTGCCATGAGTAAAAAAACGGTGGCGTCGCTACTGAAAGTGGCAGAACTGTGCAAAGTTCCGGTGGAGGAGCCGTTGGTACTGCCGACCGGAAAACAGAGGCGCTATGCCAATGCTGCCGACCTTTATTTTATGGAGCAGAATCTCTTTCGTCCGGGAGCGGGAAGCTACAGATACAAAGCACCGGAACAATCTATGCAGCATATCCGCATCACGTCCCTGAAAAATCCGAGGGAAGAATTAAAATTTGCTGCCCGCGAGATCGTGCGCCTGACGAGGGAGAATGGTTACCGTTACCGGGATATCGCAGTCGTGACAGGGGATGTGCAGCAGTATGGCAATTATGTGCCGGAGATCTTTGAGCAGTACCATATCCCGTACTTTATTGATCAGACGAAAAATATTTTGTTCCACCCGTTTATCGAGTGTATCCGGGCGATCTTAGAGATGATCGAATATGATTTTTCTTATGAAAGTGTGTTCCGGTTTTTGCGGTGCGGGCTTGCATCGAGAGTCGTGACCGAGGCAAAAAATTCCGACAAGGAGCCAGATCCGGCTGCAACGGAAGATTTGACGCAGCAGCCGGAAACAGGATCCCATGGACTTACAGAACAGGAGATCGACCGCCTGGAAAATTATGTCCTCGCACGGGGCATCCGCGGTGCATCCCGCTGGAGCAGACCGTGGACGTTTGTAATGCCGGATGGGACATTGGAGGATATGGCACGGTTAAATGAGATCCGTGAGGCGGTTTATGAGAATTTTAAGCCGCTGCTTGAGGCATTCCGTGGAAAAGACAATACGGTCAGCACACAGACCTATGAGTTATACAGTCTGATCAGACGGCTTGACATGGAGCAGTTATTAAAGGAGCGTGGAAACTTTTTCGAGGCGCATGGCAATCAGGCGCGGGCAAAGGAATATGACCAGATCTATAAAATCGTGATGGATCTGCTCGACAAAGTGACGTCTCTGCTGGGCGATGAGACGATGACGATCCGGGAATACAGTGATATCTTAGATGCCGGATTTGAGGCGGCAAAAGTCGGTATTATCCCGCCGGGCAACGACACGGTGACAGTCGGGGATATCGAGAGAACCCGTCTGAACCATGTAAAAATCTTATTTTTTGTCGGTGTCAACGACGGAGTTGTGCCGAAAGCAGGGAATCAGGGTGGCATTATTTCCCAGTTTGAGCGTGAAAAGATGGCAGAATATCACCTGGAACTGGCGCCGGGCGCAAGGGAAAAAGTATTTATCCAGAAGTTTTACCTGTATTTAAATATGACAAAACCGTCCGAGCGGCTGTATGTGACATTCTGCCGCGTCAACTCCGATGGAAAAGCACTGCGGCGTTCGTATCTGATCGGGACACTCTTAAAACTGTTCCCACAGCTTGCGGTGGAAGAACCGTCCGAGGAGGAGACATTAGAAGGTGCACTGACTGCGGAAAGTGCCCTGCCGTTTCTGATGGAAGGGCTGACAAAACCGGTGGAGGATGAAGAGGCATGGACTGCACTTTTGGCATGGTACCTGTCGGATGAGGGTGAACGGGAAAAAGTAATGCAGCTTTTTGATGCGGCGTTTGGCGCCCATAAAGATGATGCGATCAGCAAGGCAGTCACGAAAGCTTTATATGGGAATACCTTAGAAAACAGCGTGACAAGGCTCGAACAGTTTGCTGCCTGTGCGTTTGCTCATTATTTAAGTTATGGACTGCGGCTTAAAGAACGGGAACTGCAGCAGTTTGCGAGTGTGGATATGGGAAATATTTATCATGATGTGTTAGAGCGTTTTGCAAAGGGCATAGAGCTGTCGGATTATACCTGGTTTGATATCCCGGAGAAAGCGCAGGAAGCCCTGCTTTCCCAGAGCATGGAAGATGCGATCGCAGGCAGCGGGATCGGGGACGTATTCGAGGACGCAAGAAACAGTTACCTGTTAAAGCGGATGGAGGCAACGGCAAAACGGACGATCTGGGCACTGATGTTACAGGTGCGGAAAGGAAAGTTTGTGCCGAGCGGTTTTGAGGTGTCATTTTCGCGCGCCGAGCGGCTGGATGCGGTGCAGTTTCAACTGGGTGAAGATGAAAAAATGCGTCTGCGCGGCAGGATCGACCGCGTTGATACTTACGAGACAGACGATAAGGTCTATGTAAAAATCATTGATTATAAATCGGGCAACACCACTTTTTCACTTTTAAATTTTTATTATGGACTGCAGCTCCAGCTTGTCGTCTACATGAATGCGGCACTGGAACTCACAAAGAAAAAATATAAGGGAAAAGATACGGAACCTGCAGGTATTTTTTATTATCACATCACAGATCCGATGGTGGATGCGGATGGTCAAGAGTCCGAGGAGGAGATCAGACGGAGTATTCTAGAACAGCTTAAAGTGGCAGGGCTGGTCAATGAAGATCCGGAAATCTATGGTGCGATGGATACTGATTTTTCAGGCACATCGACAGTGATCCCGGTAGCCTTAAAAGCGGACGGCTCCTTAAAGGCGACCTCTAAGACGGCGAGCACCTATGAGTTTGGACTGATGTCCGATTATGTGCGAAAGAAGATTGAGCATGTGGGAAAAGAGATCTTTGCCGGAAATGTGGCGGTAAAACCTTACCTGTTAGGAGACAGGAGCGGCTGCGATTACTGTCCATATCACACGATCTGCGGATTTGATGTACGCATGCCGGGATTTTCCTATCAGCAGTTTGAAAAATTTGACAGCAGTGAGGAGATCCTTGCACATATCCGGGAAGAGATTGGAGAGCCGGGAAAAAATCCGGACGGTGAATAAATGTGATATGACAGGTGCAAAAATAAAAAGTCAGAAACGGAGCAAAACATGGGAATGACATGGACAGATGACCAGCGAAAGGTCATCGAACTCAGAGACAGAAATATATTAGTTTCCGCGGCAGCAGGTTCCGGTAAGACTGCGGTGCTCGTGGAACGTATCATAAAGATCATTACGGACAAAGAGCACCCGGTGGACATTGACCGTCTTTTGATCGTGACATTTACCAATGCGGCTGCGGCAGAGATGCGTGAACGAATCGGAAATGCACTGGAGAATGCCTTAAAAGAACAGCCGGACGACGAACATTTACAGCGTCAGCTTTCTCTTTTACACAATGCCCAGATCACGACGATCGACAGTTTTTGTCTGTATGTGATCCGTAATCATTTTCATGAGATCGATCTCGAACCGAATTTCAGAATCGGGGATGAGGGCGAGTTGAAACTGTTAAAAGAGGACGTGCTCGCAAAGGTGCTGTTGAAAAATTATGAGGAGAGTGCGCCGGAATTTTTAGCATTTGTGGACGGATATGCATCCGGCAGAAATGATGCGGCGCTCTCCGGCATGATCTTACAGCTCTATGAGTTTTCAAGGAGTTATCCATGGCCAAAGAAATGGCTGCCTGCGGCGGCAGAAAGCTATGGCATAGAGGATGAGGCATCTTTGGAAAGCGCAGCTTTCATGCAGTCGCTTCTTCAGAACTTAAAACGGGTGTCAGAGGATCTTGTGGCACTTTCCGGGCGGGCATACAAACTGACGCAGGACGATGACGGGCCGGATATGTATGCGAAAGCATTAGAGGGCGACCTGAAAAAATATAAGGAGATCGCTGCGAGTGAAAGTTTTGCGGATTTTTATCAGAATTACCGCAATTTATCCTATGACAGGCTTGCTTCCTCCCGTGGATTTGACGGAAACGAAGAAAAATTAGAGCTGGTCAAAAAACTGCGAGAGATGGGAAAGGATGCGGTCAAAAAAATAAACCGCCAGTATTTTTTCACATCACCGGAGATCATGGCGGAGCAGATGAAAAAGACGGCGCCGATGGCGGCAGAGTTAGTGCGTCTGACATTGGAATTTGACGAGGCGTTTACGGCGGAAAAACGGCGGAAAAATCTGGTGGATTTCCATGACCTTGAGCACTTTGCGTTAAATATCTTTGTCGATGAGGAGACCGGCAAAGTCAAAAAGACTGCCGAGGAGTTCCGGGATAATTTCAAAGAGATCATGATCGACGAGTATCAGGACAGCAATGAGGTGCAGGAGACAATCTTACGTGCAATTTCACGGGAGGAGCGCGGTGAATACAACCTTTTTATGGTCGGGGATGTCAAACAAAGTATCTACCGTTTCCGTCTGGCAAGACCGGAACTATTCATGGAAAAATACGATACTTACAGCCTGACGGATGCAAAAATGCAGCGCATTGACCTGCATAAAAATTTCCGAAGCAGAAATGAAGTACTCGATTTTTCCAACGATATTTTTTACCGTATCATGAAGCGCAATCTTGGAAATGTGGAATATGATGCGGATGCAGCACTTTATCCGGGAGCTTCTTATCAGGAAGAAACGGACATGTTCACACCGGAAATTTTACTGGTGGACGGGGATGATGAACTGTTGGATGATGCTGCAGCGGATGATAAGAAACTGTTAGAAGCACGGATGATTGCAAAAAGGATCAAAGAGCTTATGGGAACGCAGAAGGTGACCGACAAGGCAACCGGGGAACTGCGCCCGGTGCAGTATTCGGATATGGTCATTCTGCTGCGAAGCCTGAGCGGATATGCAGACCGTTTTGCTGTTGTGTTAAATGATGCAGGAATCCCGGCACATACTGTTTCGGCGACAGGATATTTCAGTACGGTGGAGGTGCAGACCGTGCTCTCCATGCTTCGTATTTTGGATAATCCGAGACAGGATATCCCGCTGACAGCGGTGCTTCGTTCACCAATCGCAGGACTTTCGGATGAGGAACTTGCAAAATTGCGTTTAAAAGACAAGGATGTCAGATTTTACGAGTGTGTTTTGGAGGAATGTGAGCGTCTGAAACAGGAAACGGAGGAAAATCCGGGACAGGGCAGGGATGATTCCGAAGAAAAGTTATACCGGTTTTATGTTACCTACGAAAAACTGCGGCAGCTTGTGCCGGATACACCGATCCATGAGCTGATCGAACTGCTGTTAAAGGAGACCGGTTACGGCGATTATGCCGCAGCAATGCCAGCCGGAGACAGGCGTCATGCAAACCTTTTAATGCTGGTGGAGAAGGCGATCGCCTATGAAAATACCAGTTACAAGGGACTGTTTCATTTTGTGCGCTATATTGATGAACTGCAGAAATACGATGTGGATTTCGGCGAGGCAGATCTGATCGGGGAAAACGAAAATGTCGTGCGCATTATGAGTATCCATAAGAGTAAAGGACTGGAATTTCCGGTCGTATTTGCCGCCGGGATGGGAAAAAACTTTAACCGCCAGGATACAAGAAGCCGTCTGGTATTACACCCGGAACTTGGCATCGGTCTTGACTATATGGACGGAAAACAGCGTGTAAAATCCGTGACGATCGCAAAACGTGCTATCGCAAAGCAAATCGATATGGAAAATCTTGGCGAGGAACTGCGTGTCCTTTATGTGGCATTAACGAGAGCGAAAGAAAAGCTGATCTTAACCGGAAGTCTGAAAAAGGCAGAGGAGACACTTTCCTATATAAAAGCATTTCCAGAGGAACTGTTATCTTATCTGGGACGCGAGAGTGCAGCCGGTTATTTGGACTGGATTCTGCCTGCGGCTGCATCCTATCAGGATAAATATCAGATACGTCTGATGCGGGCGGCAGAACTGGTGCAGGAAGAATTGGAAACACAGATCAAAGATGACTGGAACCGTTCAGCCTGCATGGAAAAAGCTGCGCAGGCAGATGAAAAAAAAGTGCAGCAGTTCTCGGAGCGTTTTCACAGACGGTATGCATATGAAAATGATGTGCAGAGAAAAAATAAGTATTCCGTGTCGGAGTTAAAACATCGTGCCATGCGGGAGGCGTTTGAAAAAGAGGAGGAGGCAGTTCCTGTTTTTCAATCCGAGGAGGTTGTGCCGTATGTGCCTGCATTTGCAAGAGAAATAGAGCAGCAAAGTGAGGATGCCAGCCCTGGAGCACTTCGCGGAACGGCAATGCACCGCATCATGGAGTGCTACCAGTTTTCTTCCGGTGTGTCCGCAAAAGAGCAGGTCGCCGGGATGCTGGAGAAAGAACAGATCACACCGGAGATGCATGGACTGATTCGCATACCGCAGGTTGAATATTTTGTAAATGCAGATATTGGAAAACGGATGGGAGCAGCTGAAAAAGACGGAAAATTGTACCGTGAGAAACCATTTGTCATGGGATTTACGGATGAACAGTTAGACGAGTTTGGTTTTGCTGAAAACACGGAACAGGCGGAAAAGGTAAAAAGCATGGGGCGTGTAGGAAATATAGGAGAAACGGAATATACAGGGAAAGAGCTGACACTGATCCAGGGAATCATCGATGTATTCTGGATTGAAAAGGACGGTATTGTCCTTCTTGATTATAAAACAGACCGTGTGGATACGGAAAAGGAATTGTCCGAGCGTTATGCGGCACAGTTAAAACTTTACGAGGAAGCGCTAAACCGAGTCTATGAAAATGAGAAAGATGCAGCCGGAAATCCGCTGAAAGTAAAGGAAAAACTGTTGTATTCCTTCCGGCTTGGGAAAGTGATCCCGGTATAGAAAATTTAAAAACATTGTACAAAAGCCAGTCTGATTGGAGTTTTGTGCAAAGTTAAGAAGCAGATAAGCATGCAGCAGAAAGGAAATTTGACCATGTCACAGATTATTTTAGCATCCGCGTCCCCAAGACGCCGTGAACTTTTAGAGCAGATCGGTCTTAACTTTGAGGTCTGTCCGGCAAAGGGGGAGGAGATCATCATAAAAAAAGAGCCAAAAGAGGTTGTCATGGAACTTGCAGCACAGAAGGCGAGAGAAGTCGCATCCATGTTAAAAACATATGGAGATGAGCATCGGACGCTGATGACACCGCAGGATACTTTAGTCATCGGTGCAGACACCATTGTTGCCGCGGGCAGCGAAATCTTAGGAAAACCAAAAGATGAGGAAGATGCTTTCCGCATGCTCTCTTTATTGTCAGGGAAAAGCCATTCGGTGTACACGGGGGTTGCTTTTGTGTTTATCGACCGGACCGGCAGGGCAGGGGAACATATCTTTTATGAAAAGACTGACGTTTTTGTCAGACAGTTAAAGAAAAGTGAAATTTTGCGTTATATTGCGACAGGAGAACCGTCGGACAAAGCCGGTGCATACGGAATCCAGGGAAAATTTGCAATTTATATTGACAAAATCGACGGTGACTATAATAATGTGGTAGGACTTCCGGTTGCAGCGATTTACAGAGAGCTTGACCGGCTTGGAATTGACCCATATACATGGTAGATAAGCGGGAAAATACAGTGTGAAAAATGAGATTTTTACACTGCACAGAATGGAGGATTATTATGTACGATGAAGCGGTAGTACAGTATTTTTTGGAACATCAGATGCAGCTTTTTAAAGAAAATGTTGCAGAATCGCCGGAGGAGGCCGAAGAATTTTTAGAGGACTGCATGGCAGTTGTCTGCAAAAATATCAAAGAAGTCCGTGCTTATTTTGAAGATGAGGGCGCAGATATTGCCGGAATGAGCAATGCGGATTTAGCAGAGGCAGAGGAAGTTTTTGCAATTCCGGACGGCAGATATCTGATCGTGGAAGCGTAGGAATGACGTTTTTATGGAATACGCTATGCCAAAATACAGATGCGTGTGAGAAATCGGTAAACAGGACAAATAGACAGGTAAGAGGAAAAAAGAATGAAACAATATGATGTGATTATTATTGGAGCCGGTCCATCTGGTATCTTTTGTGCATATGAACTGATCCATGCAAAGAAGAATCTGAAAATTTTAATGATCGAGAAGGGCAGACGAATCGAAAAGAGAGAATGTCCGAAACGTAAGACAAAAGTCTGCGTTGGATGTAAACCTTGTTCCATCACGACCGGATTTGCCGGAGCGGGAGCTTTTTCTGACGGTAAACTGTCACTTTCCCCGGATGTCGGAGGAAATCTGCCGGAAATTTTAGGCTATGATAAAACCGTGGAATTATTAAAAGAATCCGATGATATTTATTTAAAATTCGGAGCAGATACAAAAGTT
>ERZ1106964.1842-NODE-1842-length-12956-cov-4.516239_pt1 | contig 12956 bp, 10 predicted proteins | sample MGYA00403682_ERZ1106964 | MGnify/ENA primary metagenome ERZ1106964 (study PRJEB35170, sample SAMEA104062451) | human gut metagenome | biome: human gut; feature: human-associated habitat; material: faeces | place: Denmark | collected 2013-04-10 ...
AAGCCATAAGCTTACGAGTTGAGAAGTGATTAGTTATTCGCTTGGAGAACTTTATGCTAGCGGCTTAGTCTATTATTTAATGTTATCTTTATACGTGAAAAGAATAAGTCAACCACACCAAATTTGATCTCTTAAAAAGTACAATAAGCCTAATATTTAAAGATTGTTATTTACATTTCTGATAATCAGCATATAATAAGAATTGATCAAAATGGGAGCCGATTACTATCCATAGTATTTTGCACTACTATTAATACTAATCGTACTTTCTATAAATAGTAAAGCTGACTACCATGAATCTGCTTTTTAAGAAATATACAATAAACAGGATGCGCGATACGAAAATAAACCTTACCTTTGGAACAGTAATCACCTAAAACCATTTAACTATGGCACAATACGTAGACATCATGACTGATGCTGGATTTAAGGCTGTCTTCCAAGACAAGCAAGTTACCATCAAGTTCCTTAACGCCGCCCTAGCCGGCGAACGGCAGATCAAGGACATCACCTACCTCGACAAGGAGATCAAGCCCGAGACCGTCGAGAACCGTACCATCATATTCGACCTGCTCTGCGAGGACGTGTCCGGGGCCAAGTTCATCCTAGAGATGCAGAATTGTCCCCAGCACTATTTCTTTAACAGAGGTTTTTATTATCTTTGTCGCATGGTGGCCCGGCAAGGACAAATCGGCAAGCAATGGCAATATCGGTTGCTACCCATCTACGGAGTCTATTTCTTGAATTTCAAGTTGCCGGAGTTCACAGACTTCCGTACGGATGTTGTCCTCGCTAACGAGAGGACGGGAAAGGTGTTCAATGAGATCAAGATGAAGCAGATCTACATATCGTTCCCGTTATTCAGTTTAAGCAAGGAGGAGTGCAAGAGCTCCTTCGAACGTTGGATTTATACATTGAAGAATATGAACCTATTTGAACAATCTCCCTTCAAGGAGGAACAGGAGACCTTCCTTCGCTTACTGGACGTGGCGAACGTCAACTCACTCAGCGAAAAAGAACGTGCGATCTACGAGGAAAACCTAAAGAATTATCGGGATTGGTATGCGACCATCGATTACGCACAAACGGAAGGGATTGAAAAAGGAATGCAGGAAGGAATGCAAAAAGGGATGCAGAAAGGGATGCAGAAAGGAATCGAGAAAGGGATCGAGAAAGGCCGTCAAGAGGAAAAACTCCAGATAGCCCGAAAGATGAAGGAGCAAGGACTTGACTCCGAACTTATCGCCCAATGCTCCGGACTTTCTGTTGAAGACATTGAGCGACTATAACCCGAATCAACCGATTCAATTCGATCCGAGCCGCTTCCATCCACTATCCGGAGGAAACGGCCCGGATTACTTTTGTACATTCACGATACCTAGAAAGCGTAATTAAAATCCAACGGAATAAAGAATCTGACGATTGTTCCGCTCCCCATCCCCTTCTCCTTGCTTTGGACCGAATAGGTGATCTTCTCTTTATTTCTCCTATTCAACAATAGGATCGTACGGTAAAGGACTTTCGTTCCCATCCCCGTACCGTTATGTCCCGCATTCGTAAACGGACGATACCCGGGTCCATTATCCTCTATACGGATATGGATGCCTTTCCCGTCGCGCTCCACGAAAACAGATAATCGCTTCTCGCCCTCGATCGCACACAAGCCATGTTTCACGGCATTCTCTACGGGTATCTGGATCAGCATGGCCGGGAGATAGATTGCGTCCGTGTCAAGGGAGGGATCGAGATTCCATTCCAGACGGAAGTCCGGCCCTAATCCTTGCGCCTGCAAATTCAAGTAAGTCCGGACAAAGCGTAATTCTTCCTCCAACGTGATACTAAGCTTTTCCGTGATCTCCAAACTACTACGTAACAACTCCACCAATCCGGAAAGTTGCGTACGGCGGGAACTTCCTTCTTCCTCCGAGCTAATCTCCCGGTTCAATATATTGAATATAAAATGAGGGGATACACGGTTGCGAATACTCTCCATCTTCAGTTTCGTCACCTGATCGACATGGCTTAACCATTGGGCATGCCGTTTACGTTTCATAAAGTAATAAGCCATGCCGCTGACGATCGACAAAATCACAAAAAGCAAGATCCAAACCCAACGGCTCATTTCCAAGTATTCCATCCGGCCGGCCTGTTGTTTAATAATAGCCTCCCGCTTGAGTAAAGTCGTATCTTGGCTATAACGCATATCGATCTCGGCGACACGCATCTGGGTTCGTTCGCTACGAATATTGTTCTCAATGACGCTATTCTTCGTTTGGTACTCATAGGCACGTCTAAAATCGCCCGTGGTAGCGAAGTAATTCTGCAAGTTCTTATTACGGATCGCTACCATCTTGGGATCTATGCCTACCGTATCCGTGTAACTCCTCAACAATTGATAAGCCAGCCCGGAGTTCCCCTCTTTTAAGGCTAGCGAAGCCTTCAAGGTCGTCAAATGGTACAAGGCTGTCTTATTATTATAGGTATGGAAGTACCTAAACCCTTTTTCCAGATAAAAACGAGCGGAATCCAACTGATTCAGACATAGATAGATCTCCCCTAAATTGATCTCGCATACGTTAGTATAGAAATCCATATGAGTAGGACGTACCACCTCACGGGCTTTCAAGAACCAAGGAAGCGCCTTCGCATACTCTTCCTTGTAATAATAGTAATTTCCCCGGCTATTGCAAAAGGTGAATTTCTCGCTCAAGTTACGAGAATCCAGTTCTTTCTCCGCCAAACGGTAAAAGTGATCGGATAAGTCAAAGTCCCTCAATTCCATATACGTCTCGCCCAAACCAAAATAAATAGGAAAGGACATCCGATCCATAATACCCAATGAATCACTCACGAAAAGAGCTTGGCGAAAGTAGCGGGCTCGCTGATCGTAAGCTCCTTTCCGGGTATATATATCCGCTATATTGATATAAATATCCGGGATTTTATGCTCCATCTCACTCTGCCGGATCTCTTGATACGCCTCGGAATAGCAAAGGAGGGCCGAATCCGTTTTATCCAAAAATGAATAATAATTGCCAACCGTATTTTTCAACGTCCCTAAGAGTCCATGTATCTTGGGAGACATCGGTACACGGTCGCAATAATCTATAATTGACCGATGTAAAACAAACCCGGAATCATATACACTATTTGCAAAATAAATCTGGCTTTTAACCGCAAGTAATTTATAATATTTATCGCTATCTTTAGTTAGACTTAAAGCTTCATCCAATGCGGAATGAGCATATCGAGGATTCCGGTAAATCGAATCCATAGCCATATGTTCCAAAGAGTCAATCCGCAGGTTATCAGAAAAAGCAAATGTTTTTTCCGGTAGCTTTCCACAAGAAAACAGAAACACAAAATGAAATAGCAATAATAAAATGGACATAAAAGTCATACACACCCTATATTTAGTCATCATCTTGGCGGTTTTAAAGTTCATATGCAAAAATATTTAAAAATTTAATCTACGCAATTATTTCTCCTAATAAATATCGAAAATCGATTACATTTGTAAATCTAAATTAGAGTACACATGAAAAACTTGATGATTCCTGCGCTGGCGTTATTTTTATCGGCGGCGGCGCAAGCAGACGACAGTCCGTTATGGATGCGTTACTGCGCGATCTCCCCGGACGGGCAGACGATCGCGTTTTCTTACCAAGGGGATATCTACACGGTCCCTTCTTCCGGAGGAAAAGCCCGGCAGTTGACAACACATCCGGCGCATGATACCCGTCCGGTCTGGTCGCCCGACGGACAGAGAATAGCCTTCGCCTCCAACCGTAGCGGCAACTTCGATGTATTTCTCATGAACAAGGAGGGAGGGGAACCCAAGCGGCTCACCACCCACTCCACAAACGAATATCCCACTACCTTTAAGGATAACGGACACATCTTGTATCTGGCCAACGTATTGCAAGACGCCAAGGATATCCAATTCCCCGGCACCCGCTTTATGCAAGTCTATGAGATAAGCACGGACGGAGGAAGGCCGGATTTATATTCTTCGTTATACATGGAAAATATAGCCCTCAGCAAAGATGGCAGTAAATTATTATACAATGACTACAAAGGTTACGAGGACCCTTGGCGCAAGCATCATCAATCTTCTATCACCCGTGATATCTGGTTATGTACGCTTGGAAAAGATCGCTCTTTCCAGAAAGTAACCACTTTTGGCGGTGAGGATCGTAATCCTGTATGGGCCGCGGATGGGGCGTCTTTCTATTACCTAAGCGAGGAGAAAGGAAGCTTTAACATCTTCAAGAAGGATTTGGCAGGCAACAACGAGAAACAAATCACGACGCATACCACCCACCCCGTGCGTTTCCTTACCTCCGATAATTCCGGGACTCTATGCTATAGTTACGACGGCGAGATCTATACCGTTAAGGAAGGTCAGAAACCTGCCAAGGTGAATATCCAGATCGTCGCGGATAAGATCGAGAACGACGTGATCCATCGTCTTCTGACCGATGGAACTACGGATATCGCCGTCTCCCCGAATGGAAAAGAGGTAGCGTTTATCACTCGTGGCGATGTTTACGTAACTTCTATTGAATACGAGACGACTCGTCAAATCACGAACACGCCGCAACAAGAGCGCAATATAGATTTCAGTCCCGACGGACGTTCATTGGTATATTCCGCCGAACGGGAAGGAACATGGGGGATCTACGAAAGTAAACTTACACGTGACGAAGATAAGCAATTCACGTACGCCCCGGAATTGAAAGAGGAGCCTCTTGTCGTCTCCGGACAAACCTCGTTCCAACCCTTATACTCTCCGGATGGTAACGAGGTGGCTTTCCTTGAGAACCGAACCACCTTACGTGTTATCAACCGAAAGACCAAGCAGGTCCGCACCGTATTGGACGGGAAATACCTCTATTCGTATAGCGATGGAGACCAGCATTTCCAATGGTCGCCAGACAGCAAGTGGTTCTTGGTTGATTACATCTCCATCGGAGGATGGAACAATACGGATATCGCCCTCGTGAAAGCGGACGGTAGCGGCGAGGTAACGAACCTGACGGAAAGCGGTTATTCGGATGGCGACGCGAAATGGGTATTAGACGGTAAGGCCATGATCTGGTCCTCCGACCGTGCCGGTTTCCGCAGCCACGGTAGCTGGGGTGCCGAGCGGGATGTGTACATCATGTTCTTCGACGGTGAGGCTTACGATAAATTCCGCCTCAGTAAAGAAGAACTGGCCTTGGTAGAAGCGGATGAAAACAAAGATAAGGACGAGGATAAGACATCCGATAAAGATTCCGATAAGAAAAAAGAGGATAAGGATAAGCCTGTAGCCCCCTTGAAGTTTGATTTGGAGAACCGCAAGGACCGGATTATTCGCCTGACCGCTAATTCATCCTCATTGGGAGACGCCGTACTCGCCCCGAAAGGAGATAAACTATATTATTGCGCCGCTTTCGAGAAAGGCTTTGATTTATGGGAACACGACTTGAAGGAAAAGTCCACTAAATTACTGCTCAAGAATGTCGGTCGAGGCACTCTATTCGCCGATAAGAAAGTAGAGAACCTCTATCTTACCGCCGGCGGTAAACTGAAAAAGATAGAGTTGAAGGATAGCAAGGAAAAACCGATCGCTTTCAAGGCCGAGTTCGCTTATCGTCCGGCAGAGGAGCGTGCTTATATCTTCCACCACGCTTGGCGTCAAGTCTTGGATAAGTTCTATGATCCGACACTCCGGGGCATGGATTGGAAAGGGTATGAGACCGCTTACGCCCGTTTCCTTCCGCATATCAACAATAATTTTGATTTCCAAGAGATGCTTTCCGAGCTATTGGGCGAGCTGAACGGCTCCCATACGGGCGCCCGTTACAATCCGGGACTAACCGGGCCGGAAACCGCCAGCCTAGGCGCTTTCTTCGATAACGCATACACGGGCGACGGATTGAAGATCGAGGAAATCATCGCCAAGGGCCCGCTGACATTGGCCGGCAGCCAGATAAAGAAAGGCTGTATCATCGAGAAGATAGACGGAACACCGATAAAGAAAGACGCCGATTATTATCCACTGCTAAGCGGTAAAGTCGGTAAGAAAGTAATGCTTTCTGTCTATGATCCTACCAGCAAACAGCGTTTCGAGGAACAGGTAAAAGCGATCAGTAACGGAGAGCTATCGAACCTCCTTTATAAAAGATGGATCGAGAATTGCCAAGAAACCGTAGATAAATTATCGAACGGGCAAATCGGGTACGTACATGTAAGAGGTATGAACAGCGAGAGTTTCCGCGAGGTCTATTCCGCCTTATTAGGCCGTTGCCGGAATAAGAAAGCCGTGATCGTGGATACCCGCCATAACGGAGGTGGCTGGTTGCATGATGATCTGGCTACCTTATTGAGCGGCAAGGAGTATCAGCGCTTCGAGCCTCGCGGACAATACATCGGTAGCGATCCTTACAATAAGTGGACCAAACCGTCCTGTGTCTTGATGTGCGAGGATAATTATTCGAACGCTCATGGTTTCCCTTGGGTTTATAAGACCTTAGGTATCGGCAAGCTGATCGGCGCCCCGGTTCCGGGAACCATGACAGCCGTATGGTGGGAAACGCAAATCGATCCGACCTTGGTGTTCGGTATCCCGCAAGTAGGCGTGAAAGATATGCAAGGCAATTATCTGGAAAACCAACAATTGCAACCGGATGTCGAGGTGTACAATACTCCCGAGGCGCAGCTCTCCGGCGAGGACACGCAATTAAAAAGAGCGGTAGAAGTGATGCTGCAAACTGTAAAATAGCTTTTCTAGGCCTCGGAAATGACTTTTCAACCTTGTAAAATGCCTTCCGAGGCCTCAGAAACGACTTTTCAACCTTGTAAAATGCCTTCCGAGGCCTCGGAAACGACTTTTCAACCTTGCAAAATGCTTTCCGAGACCTCGGAAATGACTTTTCAACCTTGCAAGGTGGTTTCCGAGATCTCGGAAGCCTCTTTCACTCACATCGAACAGAAGAAAGAAACGAAAAACGGAACTGTGAAGTCCACCAAGATTCCGTGAAAGATAGAGACAAAGACCAAATCCTTTCCACAATAACGGGTGATAATCGGCAATGTCGTATCCATCGTAGTAGCTCCTCCCGCGCAGATCGGAGATAGCCTTCCGAAATATCTAACGAACAACGGAGCGCCCAGCAAGGCGAATATCTCACGGATAATATTAGCGATCAAGGCGATCGTCCCTAACTCCGCCGCCAATTGCGCCCCCAGCGTCGGTTCTTTTAGCTCTGTTATCAAGATGGAGGATAATGAATAATAGGCGAAACCGCTTCCGACCGCCAAACAATCGAACACGCTCCATTTGGTAAGAGCAAGGCTGATCAGGGCGGAGAAGCTCAACGTCCCGATAATAGTAGCCAGAGGCACCAATAAGAGTTTCGGCCGTATACTCGATAAAATATCTTTCAGTTTCTTATCGCTTCCTATGCTAATCCCTACTTGAAACATCAAGAGGTAAAGTACATAAACCGTTATATCATTCTCGATAATGACCCCGGGCAGATAACCGCTCCATCCCAGCAAGCACCCCAAGGCAAAGAAGCCCACGACGATCAAACTCCCTTTCATCCCCGGCTCCTTTCCTTAAAAAAGAAATGATAAACTCCCCACGCCGCCAAGACGCTCCCCAACGTACCGGCCGAAGCGATCAACAAGGCTTGCCCCCCCAATGTCGTAAGATTATTCACGATAGACTCATTAGCCCCTACCGAAATTCCCAGCAGGAACAAAAGAAGAAGAATTGTATAAGAAATAGGCTTACCGATCTTTTGCAGCCATTCTACTTTACGAAAGAAATACCCGACGGCAATGCCGCAGAACATGATTCCGATTACTGTAAACATCCCTTTGTAGTTTTTGCCGCGAAGTTAACAGAAACTCACAGTACCACAAAGCGGCTACTTCTTCGTTTTCTTGAATTTCACGGGAATCTGCATACCTCCGGCGTCGGCCATTCCCTCTAACTCATTTCCTTTCTGGGTCATAGTTAAGTCTACAGGCGTTCCATCCACATAAAAAGAGCTGGTATAGGTATCTCCTTTCGCCTTGATATCATTTATCTCCAAGGTACTACCTTGTATATTCACTTTAGCGGTCAACTTGCCGTTCTCTTGCTTTATCTGAAAACTTCCATCTTGATATCCATACGGAGCGTCGGGGGCAGAGAAGGACCAATCGCCTACGAACTTACTGAGATCTGCGGCTTTATCCTGTGCCGAGATCGTGATACAAAACAAAAGGCATAAAAGGGTGGTAAAGGCTTTCTTCATATTCGTTCCCATAATCTTATGTATTAAATGAGTAATAGATTTAAATAACGTTCCAAATGTAGTGATTAATTTTCGATCTTCCGAGATATGTTCTAATATACGAGCATCAAATTCTTTCCCCAAAGGGGGTAATGCCTCGGCCTCATGAGATACGAACCAAGCCTTATAAGGTAATAAGTCGGGAGGTACCACCGCTGAGGAGAAAAACTGGCGTAATTCCCGCTCTTCCTCCACGGATGTGGCGCATTCCCAATATTTATCCAGCAACTTATTTATTCGTTGATAGTCCATACACGATCCATAAACAGATTACCTTACCGCATACCGCTCCATCCTTTCCTTATTTCCGGAATACGTTTCCCTCAATGCCAGATTACGCGCTACCATCATGCAATAGGAAGGTAAGTTCTCAATGACAATCCAGCTATCCCGGTCTTCCCAAACCTTAAGCAGGGCTTCCTGAACGATCTGCTCAGACTTCTCCACGTCTCCGGTAATCCGGAAAACAACCCGGAAAAGGTTATTCTTCAGCGGCAATATCTTTGTCGTAAATTCGTTTGTTCCCATACTTTTTTATCTATAAGACGAGCCAAGCCCGAAAAAGGTTGCAGATTTTAAAAGGAAATTTCCAATATTCCCCCAAAGCCATTATCTTTGTGACAGATGATTGATAATTCGCTTATTACAAACTAAATCAATAATAACAGTGAAAAGAACGATCTTATTTTTTCAGGCCGCTCTTGCCTGCCTGCTGGTAGGATGCAAGCAAGCGCCGGAGTCGCCGCGACTACAAGATGAGGTGAGGTATGTAGACCCATTCATCGGAACCGGGTTCCATGGACACACATTCCCCGGAGCTACCCGTCCGTACGCGATGGTACAACTAAGCCCGGATACCCATATCTTGGGATGGGACGCAAGTAGTGGTTACCATTATGATGATGACCATATCTACGGGTTCAGCCACACGCATCTTTCTGGTACGGGTATCGGCGATCTGGGTGACGTAGCTTTATTACCTTTCTCCGGTGGAGATTCCATCAAACCAGTAGCTACCTTCAAGAAAGACACTGAGAAAGCGACACCGGGGTATTATGCCGTACGCTTGGATAACTTTGGCATCAACGTGGAATTGACTTCTACGGATCGTGTAGGTTTCCACAAATATACATACGACAATCCCAAAGAACGTCGTGTCCTGCTTGACTTAGGGCATATCCTTCAACCGAACTGGGGACATAAGCTGATCGGTAACCAATATTTACTTGTAAACGACTCCACGGTGGAAGGAACCGTGAAGACACAAGGTTGGGCACATTTCCACTCCATGTCCTATCGGATTACTTTCTCGGAACCGATCGAGACCGTATACCAATACATCGGAGGGAAATTACGTAAAGACTCCTTGTTCTTACGCCTAAATACGGCAGAAGATTTGAAGTTCCATTACAAATTCGCTGAAAAGGCACAACCGCTTTATGTAAAAGTAGCCTTATCCATAGTCGATCCGGAAGGCGCCGAGAAGAATCTCGAGGCAGAATTGCCCGGATGGGATTTCGATAAGACCCGTGAGGAATCAACGCATATTTGGAACGAGGCGTTAAACTTGATCCAGATCGAGGCAGATCCGAAAGTCATGGTCAATTTCTATACGGCGCTCTACCATACCATGATCGCCCCCTTCGCTTATCAAGACGTGGACGGGCGTTATTTGGGTATGGACAAGAAAGTGCATACCGCCGAACCGGGTTACGTAAATTATTCCGTATTCTCCTTGTGGGATACGTTCCGTGCGCTTCATCCGTTAATGACAATCATTAATCCGGCCCTAGCGACTGATTGGGGTAAGGTACTCGTGCAAGGTTATAAAGAAGGTGGAATATTACCCAAATGGCCTTTAGCCTCTAGTTATACAGGTTGTATGGTAGGATATCCGGCCGTCTCGGTCCTCGCCGACCTTGTAGCGAAAGATTTAGCGGAAGGTGATATGAGCACGTGGACGGAAGCCGGCGTACGTTCTTCCGTTTACCGTGAGGATCTTGCCGAGAAGTTCAAAGGAACCCGTGAGCTGGATCTGATCACGATGCACCCTTACTATAAGGAGAAATATGGTTTCGTCCCCGCCGACTCTGTTCCTGAATCCGTATCGTGGGGATTGGAGATGGCATACGAGGATTGGTGTATCTCCCAAATCGCCAAGAAGGCAGGTAATATAGAGTTGGCGAATGAGTATGCCAAGAAAGCCGAATACTACAAACGCTATTTAGATCCCGAGACGAAAATGATGCGTCCGGTAATGGGCGACGGTTCTTTCCGTACTCCATTCAACCCTCGCTATTCTTCGCATATGAAAAGCGACTATACCGAAGGGAATGCCTTCCAATGGAGTTTCTTCGCACCACATGATATGGACAACTTCATCGCCGCTATCGGTGGCAAGAAAGAGCTGGAAACACGTTTAGACACCTTATTCACCACCTCTTCCCAGATTGACGGGGCGGAAGCCTCCGGAGATATTACCGGATTGATCGGCCAATACGCTCATGGAAACGAGCCGAGCCACCATATGGCCTATCTTTATAACTGGACAGATTCTCCATGGAAAGGGCAAGGGTATTTAGATTATATCATGCAGAATTTCTACACGAATGAACCGGATGGTATCATCGGTAATGAGGATTGCGGACAGATGTCTGCTTGGTATGTCATGAGCGCCCTAGGTTTCTATCAGGTAAGTCCGGGTATTCCGGTTTACACATTGGGCCGTCCGATGGTAAATAAGGCTTCTATGCACGTAAAAGGCGGTATTTTCGAGATCGTGGCGACCAACAATAGTCCCGCCAATAAATACGTTAAAGAAGTCAAGCTAAACGGTAAAGTCCTAGAGACTCCTTTCATCAGCCACTCCGATATCATAAATGGAGGTAAGCTTGAGTTTATCATGACCGATCAACCGGTAAAATAAATTCATATAAAGAAACATAAAAACAAAGGGCGGATCAGTACACTGGTTCGCCCTTTATCTTATATTTGCCCTCAAACGATTAAATTGAAAAGCTATGTTACTCACAACAACTAACACGATCGAAGGAAAAGAAATTACCCAGTACTTCGGAATCGTATCCGGTGAAACGATCATCGGAGCGAATGTATTCAAAGATTTCTTCGCAGGCATCCGGGATATTGTCGGAGGACGTGCAGGTTCTTACGAGAGTGTCTTACGCGAAGCGAAAGAAACGGCCTTGAAAGAAATGAGCGATCATGCGGCACGAATGGGCGCAAACGCTGTAATCGCCGTGGATCTGGACTACGAGACCGTAGGAGGAAGTGGAAGCATGCTGATGGTTACCGCCGCCGGGACAGCCGTACGCTACCAATAATCCCCAAAATGAAATACTTTGGAGCCGGATTAAGCGAATCACATAAAGAATTAAACCGCATTATCCGTAAACCGGAATTAATAGAGCAAACCAAGGAGCTCTTTCTTGAGATTCATGGGAAATTACACCTCTCTGTGGTGTCTGGTAATGAGAGAAACGAGGTCGATGAGCTAGTCGGAGATTTAAGAGAGGATGAATATGCCATTATGCCTACAGCGAAAGATGAAACCATCGCTTGGGTATTATGGCATATCAGCAGAATTGAGGATCTGACCATGAATATATTAGTTAACGGGGAAAAGCAGATCTTCAATGAAGACTGGCAAACCCGAATGAATTCCCCTATCAGAGACACAGGAAATGCCTTATCTGATAACCAGATTATTCAGCTAAGCAAAAGTCTACGTATTCAAGAACTCTTAGAATACAGGAATGAAGTAGGACGAAAAAGCAGAGAAATCATCCGAACCTTATCTCCCGATGACATACGCCGCAAAATCCCAGCTCAAAGAATAAGCCGGATATTAGAAGAAGGTGGAACCACAAATCATGAAGATTCGATTTGGTTGCTTGATTTCTGGGCTAAAAAAGATATAGCTGGTATTTTATTAATGCCTCCTACCAGACATGTCATGTTACATCTAAATGACTGTTGTAAATGGAAGCTAGCAATAAGAGGCAGACATCATTGAAAATTAAACGGCTGGTGTATATAACAAAAAAAGGAGTCAACCCTTTCGGACTGACTCCTCTCTCTTCCGGCTTTCGCCTTTCTCAAGACGGCGGCTACCTACTCTTCCACTGTTACGCAGTACCATCGGCGTGACGAGGCTTAACTTCTCTGTTCGGAATGGGAAGAGGTGGATCCCTCGTGCTATAGCCACCTTAATTTCGTTTTTTAAGATTTTGACCGGACATCAATCCGAAGAGACCAGCTTCGCCTCATCGTCTTAAAATATATCAACCTTCACGTGAGGAAAGTCCCGGGCTATTAGTACCACTCGGCTCGGACGTCGCCGCCCTTACACCTGTGGCCTATCAAGGTCATCGTCTATAACCACCCTTGAGGGAGATCTAATCTTGAGGCCGGCTTCGTACTTAGATGCTTTCAGCACTTATCCGATCCGTACTTAGATACCCGGCGGTGCCCCTGGCGGGACAACCGGTAAACCAGTGGTACGTCCAACACGGTCCTCTCGTACTAGTGTCAGAGCCCCTCAAATCTCCTGCGCCCACGATAGATAGAGACCGAACTGTCTCACGACGTTCTGAACCCAGCTCG
>ERZ1106964.1856-NODE-1856-length-12833-cov-3.986774_pt1 | contig 12833 bp, 10 predicted proteins | sample MGYA00403682_ERZ1106964 | MGnify/ENA primary metagenome ERZ1106964 (study PRJEB35170, sample SAMEA104062451) | human gut metagenome | biome: human gut; feature: human-associated habitat; material: faeces | place: Denmark | collected 2013-04-10 ...
TCTCCTGGTTCCTGGCTTATCCGGTCTGTGGTCGGGTAGGGTCGTCCTGGATTAGTAAATATGGCTATAAAGGTACGCTGATGCGCGGACTGTTGGTAATGGTGGTTGGTTTGGGATTATTTTTCGCTTCCTCTTATTTTACGGTTTTCTTTCCGGAAGCCAACTGGCATGCTGGAGGAAATGTTATTCCCGGTGGTTTCTTTATTTTCCTTTTGGGGTCTTTTGTGGTGGGAGCTTCTGCTACCATCTTGCAGGTGGTTATCAATCCTTATCTCACGGCTTGCCATGTGAAAGGTACGCAAGCCATTCAACGTCTTGCCATTGGTGGCTCAGCCAATTCTGTAGGAACCACTTTGGCACCTTATTTTGTTACGGGTGTTGTTTTCGGTGGCCTGGCAATGGAAGATATCCGGATAGATCAGTTAATGATTCCGTTCCTGGTGCTGATAGTGGTGATTTCTTTGATTGTTTTCCTGTTAATGAAACTATCTTTGCCGGATATACAGGGAACTCGGATAGAGAAAGGTGAGAAGCTGGAAAAGAGTATCTGGTCGTTCCGGCATCTCACTTTAGGAGTCTGTGCTATATTCTGTTATGTGGGCGTGGAAGTCTGTATAGGTGCCAATATCAATCTGTATGCCATTGAAATGAATTATGCATCTCCGGCATTAATGGCTACACTGTATTGGGGCGGGATGCTCGTGGGGCGGTTGGTAGGAAGCTCTTTGAGTAAGATTTCTCCTCGTGTGCAGTTGGTTGTAACTACGGTTTCGGCAGGAGCACTTGCTTTGTTGGCTATCCTTCTGAATAATCCGTGGTTGCTGACGGCAGTCGGATCGTTCCATTCTATTATGTGGGGAGCCATCTTTACCCTGTCCGTAGCCCATTTGGGCAAATATACATCTGTGGCTTCCGGGGTATTTATGATAGGTGTAGTGGGTGGTGCCATCCTGCCTTTGTTGCAGGGAATACTGGCTGATGTGCTCGGAAGTTGGAGATGGTCTTGGTTTATTGTACTTTTGGGCGAGATATTCATGCTCTATTACGCATTGATAGGTTCACGTATTCGTCAAACAGCTGATTAATTATAATACTTATGAAAAAGATTAGAATGATGATGGCGGCTGCTTTAGCTATATTGGCTTCATGCAGCACCACCAAGTCGGGGGAAAGCACAGCGAACCCCTTGAGTTCCAAAGTGATTGTGGCGTATGTAACTTCTTGGAGTAACATCGTGCCGGAACCCCAGTACATGACGCATATTAATTATGCTTTCGGTCATGTAAACGAAAGTTTTGATGGCGTCAGGATTGACAATGAAGAACGCTTGAAACAAATTGTGGACCTGAAGAAGCAAAATCCCGAATTGAAAGTACTTCTGTCTGTCGGCGGATGGGGGAGTGGACGTTTCAGTGAAATGGCTGCCAATGATGAATATCGCCGGGCATTTGCTAAGGATTGCGACCGGGTAGTGAAGGAATTTGATCTGGATGGCATCGATATCGATTGGGAATATCCCACGAGTTCAATGGCGAACATTTCAGCTTCACCCGATGACACGGAGAACTTTACACTTCTGATGAAAGATATCAGGGCAGCGATAGGTGATCAGAAGGAATTGACACTTGCCACTGTGGCTTCAGCGAAGTATATCGACTTCAAAGCTATTCTTCCTTTTATTAACTTTGTGAATATCATGGCTTATGACATGGCCTCTGCACCGAAACACCATTCGGCACTTTATCGGTCTGCAAACAGTGGAGGCATTACGTCGGATGAGGCTGTTACTGCGCATCTGAAAGGCGGTGTGCCACCTTCCATGCTGGTGATGGGGATGCCTTTTTATGGTCGTGGCGGAGATGGATACCCCAGTTTCCAGGATTTTAATAAAGTAGGAAGTACCGGTGGTGATTATACTGAAAAGTGGGATACGGTTGCCCAGGTTCCTTATCTGGTTAATAAAAATGATACGCTGGTATTCGGTTTTGAAAATGCCCGTTCACTGGCAATCAAGTGTCAATATATCTTGGATAGAGATTTATTGGGTGGTATGTATTGGGACTATAGTGGTGATAATGAGCAAGGAGATTTGCGTCGTACGGTGGCTGAGAATCTGCTTGGTAAGAAGCATAGAACTAAGGTGCTGGTCTTGACGGAAAGAGGTGGTCAGCATGGTGGATTTACGGATGCGGGTCTGAAGTGGCTGACTGATGAAAGTAGAAAGATGAATTTCAGTATTACCGAGATAAACAATGCCAAACCTATTACGGAGACTTATCTGTCCCAGTTCAATCTGATTATCCAGTTGGATTATCCTCCTTATACATGGCCGAAAGAAGCGGAAGATGCTTTCGTCAAATATATAGAGGAAGGTAAAGGTGGTTGGATCGGTTTCCATCATGCCACTTTGTTGGGTGAGTTTGACGGTTTTCCACTGTGGCAATGGTTCTCTGATTTTATGGGTGGTGTACGTTTCCAGAATTATATAGCGCCGCTTGCTGATGGTACGGTGCTTGTGGAGGATAAGAAACACCCGGTGATGAAGGGAGTGCAGGCTTCTTTCGTGGTGCCTGATGATGAGTGGTACACTTATGACAAGAGTCCACGTCCGAATGTGCGTGTGCTAGCCAGTGTTGATGAGGCTACCTATACGCCTGCTTCGGATATCAAGATGGGCGATCATCCTGTGGTATGGGTGAACGAAAGTAAAAAAGCGCGCAATGTTTATTTCCAGATAGGGCACAGCAAGAGGCTGTATGAGACGGAAGATTTCACGAAGATGTTCAGGAATGCTATTAACTGGACGTTAGGAAAATGATGAATGTTTTCCTTCTTATGGCTCTTCTATAAAGAAAGTGCCGAAAACAATCGCCAGGTAGGGTGATTGTTTCTGGCACTTTGCTGCTATAAATAATTCGATCAGTACGAATAGCTTATAAAATATTTTACTGATGAGTTTTCTTTTGTGAAGATGGTTAGTTATTTGTGGGATGAAAGTAATGCTTTATATTGTTGAGCTATAAAAGCCCAGGTATAATGTTGCTTTGCAATCTCCCGCATCTTGTATCCGTCCTCGGGGCTGTCATGTAACAATTCTACCAGTTCTTCATTTGTTTTGAAGTAATGAGCTTCGTTTTCTGTTGTCTCACGATTATAAATCACGTCGTAAGCTAAAATCGGTTTGCCGAAAAACATAGCTTCCACTAACGAAGGGTTTGTGCCGCCTGCACTATGTCCGTGGATATAGCACCTGCATTGGTTGCGCAGTGCATAGAGTATATCAAGGTCATACACAGAATCTACCATCTGTATATTTTTCCGACCACAATATTCTTCTTTGAGTTGTCGGCTGTATTCGCTCCGTTTCCAATTTCCCACAAACACCAGATTCTTTCCAGAAGTAGCAAAGGCTTTCAGGATCAGATGGCTGTTGTTCTCCGGCTCAATACGGCATACACTGACGGCATAGTTTCCGGGAGCGATTCCGTATTGCCTCAGAATTTCGTTCTGCCTTTCTTCGGTGACATTTCTTTGTGCATGATCTCCTCCATAGGCTACTAATTCGGCTTTCTTATGATACGTATTCCATACGTAGTCCTGTATTCCTTTATTGTCGGCTATGATTACGTCAGCATAGCGTACGGCCATCGCTTCACTTGTTCGCAGAAACCATCTGGCAAACTTACCCCATTTGGCCCTCCGGTGTTCCAATCCGTCAATGTTCACTATTAATTGCTTCCGATACAACAGTCTGAAGACGGGCAAAAAAACACAGCCTGATACGCCTAATATGATTACGGTATCATAACCTCGCAAACATCTAAGCATCGACAGAATATCATAAGGAGTGCTTTGTACCCCATTGGCATGGAATAGCGGGATGTACTTCAGTTGTGCTCCTTTGTAGGTTTTCATGCGTGTGGTATAATCCTTACCACTACAAAAAACGGTATAACGGACTTCGGAGCAACAGTTATCACCAATAATGTTCTCCACCAAAGTCTCAAAGCCGCCATATTTTGCAGGCACACCTTGGATGCCTACGATAGCTACTTGTTTCATAAATATAAAAGGATTGTTTTATTTCCTGTTTAGTATCATTTCAATGCTATTTACCATCTTTGCTTCACTGAATCTTTTGGAATAAGCGAGTGCATTTTGGGCTAATTCCATATAAAGAGTTTCGTCAGATAGAATTGTTTTTATACATTCGGCTATCTGATTAAGATTTTGTACGTCTATCTTGTAACCGTTCTCTCCATCCACAACCATCTCTGCAATTCCTCCTTCTGTGGGCACTATTACTGGTAGCCCGGTACTCATTGCTTCCAATGCTGTCAGTCCGAATGTCTCCACTACCTGTTTTTTATCGGAAAGATTTAAAACGAGTGAAGCCTGATTATAGAAAGGTACAACATCATTCTGTCGAGGATATATAATGAGGTTTTTGCTTATATTTATCTTATGCTCTTTTAAGAAGTGATTAATGTTTTCCTGTGTGTCATTCACCACCAGTTCAAAGGCAAATTGTGGCAGATACTGAGCCAATGCAATAAATTCTAGCGGACTTTTATAAAGTTTCAAAGACCCGAGCATCAATACTCGTTTCCGTTCAAAAGCCTCTTTGGGTGCAGGGATCAATCTATTTACAAACACTTCGGACACAGCATTGGGTGTCACCACCACCCCATCTCTTCGCTTCAAGAACAACCGTTGATAGTCTGACACACAGATTATTTCTGAAGCCAATGTTTGCATGCAGCGGCATAATGCCTTATAGAACCTTCCTTTCGCAAAAGCATTCTCATGGTAGTGATATACCACCGGCTTTCCCATTATCCGTCCTGCCAATGCCGGTCCTACGGGTAATAGCGTATTGATATAGAACACCACATTCTTTTTGGACAAGTATCGGAAGGCAAAAAAGAAAGTATATAGTTGTATCATCGCATAGCGTGACATTGTCACTATCGGATTATTAGAAAAACGATATATATAGCTATACTTTTTTAAGTTGGGATATTTAGATAAATCATCTAGTATACCATTGTATGAGGTTATAAGTTCCACCTTATAGTCATACTTTAAAATCCTCTCCAACACCATATGCAATACTTTCGGGCTACCACTATAATCATTGAAAAGGTGGAAACAAATGATTTTCCTTTGGCAGTTGATCATAAGTACAAACATTAATTGTTTTAGCTATGAAGATAGCTATTGATAACATCTCGTATTTGTTTTCCCTTTTCATTCCATACAAATTGCTTGCCTGCTTGATGTGCTTTTCTTCCCATTTCTTTGCGTAAATCCACATTTAATGCCAACTTAACAATTGCATCACACATAGATTGTACTAATGACTCTCTTTTCTGTTGAGGAAGCACAATAGTCATCTGAAAAATATCGTGTAAAACCACCTGAATCGATACAAATTAAAGGCTTACTATATCGCATAGAATCAAAACTAACAGTAACAGCGCCCTCTTTGAGGCAACTATTGACTATAATATCAGATTGAGTCATTATTCTATTGTACTGTTCTATCGGGACTCCTCCCAACATACTGCAATCTTGTTGTAAGTTCTTTTCTTGAATGAGATGTTGTAATCGTTTCCGGTTCATTCCATTACCGAGAATAGTCAAATGTATTTGAGGACAAAGCTTTTTGGCTTTCTCAAAAGCTTCAATGAGAAGATCGAATCCTCTCCATGCATCCAATCGCCCCACAGAGAGAATTTCTACTATATCAGAATGTGCTATTTCTACATCCGTCCCTTCTATAATATTCTCTTCTACTGCTACGTCTGTAAACAGGATTGCTTTATGTCTATAAAGCTCAGGCACAGACTGAAACATGGCTTCGGTTTTGCAGAGGATTAAATCTGCATTTTTGCATCGATTAAGATAACCCCTTCTATATTTTAAGCTCTTGACAATCGTTCTTCTTAACCATTCAAAAACTCTGCTTTTAAAATCATAGTGTTTAGCATATTCTTCTGATATAACTTCTACCCCTCCAATAGGCCCCCATATAAACTTTTGTGTTTGTCCATAACGACTAACAGCCCAAATAGCATTACCAAAAGTCAAATGATGGAAGATATGAATATCGTTCTCTTGCATTGTTTTCTTCACAACACTATCGGAAAGATAGGTCCAAATACAGTAATAGGTACGTACCAAGCGAAATGAGCCATTATTACTAAACCAAGAGTTAAACGGGATGCGCGTATAGACAAAATGTATATTTGGTGGATTATTCATTTTACTAATCGCTAATTCTATATCAGCTCTAGCAGCTTCGTGAACCATTACCCATAATTCAAAGTATTTAGCCATTTCAAGCACCCAATGCCATCCAACACCTGGCTCAGAACCCATATTAGGGTTGCAAGCACATGCAGAAATAAAAATTTTCTTATTGTTTTTCATTTTGCTAAAATTCATCTAATTTTGATTTAGTGCATTTAAAATATATGATTTGGATAAATCGGTCCACTGTTTGAGAGCAGCTTCGCACTTAGCATAATCAATCTCGCAGTCCCTACATGGCAAATCATCTTCTTTAATCAGTACTTTTTCATACTGTAAGTTTTGTAATAAGGTATAAATTCGAGAGTTTTGATTATCTTTTTCTTCACTTTTAAAGCGTTCAAACAGAGATAGTTTTTTTTTAAAGTGAAATGAAAATATGGTACCATGGAATGAATCAGTGCATACATATGAAGCATTTTTAATGAGGTTCAAGAACTCTAAGGGGCCCACATCGGTAACGGTTCGATCGCAGTGCAAATCATTTAAGCGATTAAACATCATTATATTAAGTACCTTGTATCCAGTCAAATGCTTTAATTCATCGATATACGTTTGATGTACATTCTTTCCTAAGAAATAACATACTATATAGGGTTCCATTTCTACATTAGGAATGGATGAAGCCATTTTTACCCAATGCGTACTATTAACCATTAAAGTAGGATCAAGAACAGTTTGACAATCACGCAGTGTTATCTTCTTTACCATCTCTGAACCTTGTAATTCTCTACATGAAAGGTATTTAATTTTGCACATAAGTTTACGTTGCTGATCACTTATCATATGAATATCAGAAACTCCAATACTTGGAGCATATGCTACAGTATTAATTCTGTTGTCATTCAGGAAGTTAAAAAGAAAAACAGGATCATATGAGAGTGGAGACCATATTTGATCACTACCACAGACTAGCGCATCAAATGAACTAGAAGCCTTTCGGAGTGCTTCTGTATTAGTCAATATTGGTGATGTTAGATTGTAAAAAGTATCCTCAAACTCTGCAAATTTAGTATATTGTTGTTTTCTAATATGCAGATAATAATATTTAGAAGGAGCTAATAAATAAATGAGTGGACGAAAAAAAATCCATTGAATATTCTCAATATAAGGACGTATTTTCCAACGTGGATTTCCACTATATTCATCATAATTTAAAATCTTACATTCAAAACCTAAGTCACTAATAAACTTCGCCATGGCATATGCTTGCAGTGAAGAGCCATGGTTAAAACCCGCTCGACGGGTAAGTATTCCTATTTTCTTCACATTCGCTAAATTTGAAAGAACTTACGAATTGTTTCAATCAAAGCGTAATTTACATTCTCTTTTATTTTCTTTTTCAAGAAACCTAAAGCATCAGAATCCAAGTTGCGTATCATTTCAAGAGCTAAACTTTCATCATGATAATCTGTAAATACTTCGAATAATATTGGTTTGTTAGAGGGAGCAGGTGATATAAATTTTTCTATTTGCTTAATAAATTCATCTTTTGATGATGCAGAAATGTATTCAAAGCCTAAGTCTTGAGCATAATGTTTAACTAACTTTGGAGATTTTTTCCCAAAATGGCCTTCTGCTGCAATATAATGACTAGTATCATCACCTAATTTGTATCCAGGATAACAATACAACTTAAATTCAGCTCCTATATTATTATTAATTAACAGGATTCGTATATTGGTTCCTAGATGGCGATTTCCTAAAACATTCATATCATAAAAGAATGCCAAATCACCTACAATTCCAAAATATAGTTTATTGGGTTGAGCTATTGATGCACCAATAAGAGAAGATACACAGCCATCAATACCAAAACCTCCAACATTACTAAATGAAGTAACATCTTTATTGAATTCGAAAAAGTTCCATGACCTGAGACTACTAAGGATAGAAAAATGAACAGAACTATTAGAAGGGATTTTGTTTGCTATTTGGCTTGCAATCCAAATATTTGAAAATGGTAAATCAGCTTTATTTATGATCATATCATAAAGATGATCGTACATAAATTGACATGCTTCATAATAACTCGTATTAGTAGCTGTATTAATCTCATATTTATTATAGTGTTTAAAGAATGTATCTTCTTGCATCTCAAATACAAATCTTAATTTGCGAAAAGAATCACAAAGTTCACCATCACGACTAATACGCCAAACCTCTTTTACAACAAACTTGCCAAAAGTAGAAAAATAATCTCCTGAAATTTCTCCAAGATGAATCAATACATCTAACTTATTCAAAGAATGAACTAATTGTTCTTGTCCACCTATTAAAGAATATTGGATGCGATATTTACCATTATATCCACTAGTATGATCACATATAACTATAGAATTATATTTTTCGCAAAATTTCTCAACTTGTGATATTAATGTAGCATCCCAAATACTATGTGAGCCAACAAATACAGCCACCCTTTTACCCTTCAAAGAAGGCAATTCTGAACCATCATACAATCTATTTACAATTCTTTGAATAGGTAACTCTTTTGTATTGTAAGTAGGACAATAAATAGTTGGAATGTTAAGATGAACTGGTCCTCCTTCTCTATGAGTTAATTCAAGTAAAGCTCTATTAATCTTAATATTACATTCCCATTCATCTTGGCTGCTATTAACAATAGGTAATTGCTCGCTCAGTCGTACAACATCATTTGGTAGATAACGTCGATCTGTTACTTGAGGTATAAGATGTCCTATTTCTGCATTACTACGACTAGATGTAATCGTTAGAATAGGTAGTTTCCTATAATAAGCTTCAGTCAATGCAGGCAAATAGTTTCTCGAAGCGGTTGCTCCTGTACAACTAATCATAACAGGACAACCCGTTTCAGCAGCTAAACCACAGGCCATGTAGGCCGCAGAACGTTCATCTACTGAAGAATAAATTTTAAAAAAGCTATCCTGTTGCAAGCTAGCAACTAAGGTTAAATTTGTATTACCAGGTGAAGCAATTACATACTTAATCCCATGAGATTTTAATAACGAGATAAGAATTTGAATATTCTTCTCGTCCGAATAGAACTTATTCATTTTTATTTAGATTAATATTTGTCTTTCTAGGAATTTAATATTCTTTACTTGTAATATATTTATATGTTGCAAACATCATAAGTAAAAACCATAACATTTGCACATTGATTAATACCCCTCCAGCTATAAACATAATAGCTAAAGCTATAGACATCCATTCTTTTTTAATTGTGCAAATGCTAAAGATTATATACCAATAGAGTAATTGGACTATAACGCCATGATTAATCCAAAGACTAAACAAACCTCCATTTGCTTTTATCCCTGGAAAATGAACTACAGACTGGTCGTAATCCACACCATAACCAACCCACGACTCAAATTGATTCAATGTAATAAACTTAAATGCTTGAATGGTAGGAATGATTCGACTAGCTCCACTTCCATCAGTTCTAATAATAGCCTGTTCATCTAAAGTTAAAAGTGCGGGTACAAATTTCTCGATACGCGTAAAACTACTCAATTCAAAGTGTTCTGCAACTATGGTAATGAGAATCAATCCTACTACAATGTAAAAAATAGATTTTAAATCGATAAACCTTAGTAAAAATATTGCGCCAAAGAATAAACCTGTTGTACTACCACACATAATCAATGTAAATAGAAAAGCAAATATTAATAGCTTATTCTCATGATAGAGTTCATTTAAGGATTGCTTATATCCTTTTGCATAATCGGATAAACAAATATGGACATATAGCATTAGTACTATCATTCGGGCAGACCAAGATGGTTCTGCGCCTAAAGTATTTAAACGAGGAAAGCCATGATTTATATCTATATTGATTTTATTGAAAATAGGAAGCCCTGTAAAAAAGCATCCCAATTGTATAATTAGTACAATAGCATAAGCATATATAATCCAGCGAATCAGTTTCATAAACATCTCTGCATTAATATCGCTTGCATATAAAATCCTCAGATATGACAGGAAGAAGCATACATACATACTTGTATAAATCAGTGTAGACCACCTCATCGTCTGAAAATGAAATGCGAATGGAAATGCAATCATTAAAATGAGCATGCAAAACAAAGGTATATCATATTGGGGCAATAGTTTAGGCGTAATTATAAGCATTAAAGGGGAAATGCTCATTACTGCTAGTAAAAGAATGTTCTGCTTTGCTGCATTCATCATAAATGCAGGATATATACTCAATAAAAGGAGTAAAAATACTACTAAACGTGTACAATAAATTGATAATGTACTCTGGTTCATTTACCTATTAAGAATTTGAGTTTACAATTAATATATTCAGCAATAGGATATTGTAATGCCATGATTATAAAGAAGCAAATTAAAGAATTCCACCCCTGTAAGGGCACTCCCCATATTATATTAACTATCCAAATAAATAGTTCCATTAAGATAGAATAATGAACAGCCATTAATATGATTGAATTCTTCCCCCAATACTGTAAATATTTCAATAGTATATTTTCTTTAGCTATACATAGAAAGAGAAACAGGATAGCTAGGGGCTCAATAAACGAAAACAACTTTGCTATACATATTAATAAAGCACTTGGAAGATTTTCATCAATTGGCGTGTTCAAATATACCAGAGTAGTTAAAAGGAGTAGAACTGCACATCCTAAAAGATACTTCTTTTTAACGGAATATTGATTCACATATCGAGAAACAAGATAACTTGCAGTAATAATTGTCCATGCAGAAGCGGAGCTAGACAAAACCAGTAAAGGCATCTTTATTAGGGTAAAATTAAAATCTGAGAGATGCTGTTGGAGGTGTTTTTGAAACATTGATAAAAGTATAAACGTGATTAGTCCCACTAATAAGCCTACATAAGTACACCTTTTATTTCTAAATGTTACAAACAATAATTCGCCCCCAAAAAGAACAGGTAAAAACCATAATGTACCTATGCCACGAAGGACTATAGATTTATATATATCCCTCAAAACGATGTCAAACTCATAGTGTCCTACTAAGTAAAAAAGAAAATCTACCAATATTAAAATACCAGTAAACCATAAATAAGGCACACCAAGAGACTTCCATCGTTTTTGGATGAATACCTTTAGAACTGTCTTATTAGCAGCTTTCATACCATGAACCCATCCGCTCGTAACATAAAAACCTGTAATCATAAACATTCCGATAGATATATTCAGTTTATTAGGAAAGATACCATTTTCAATATGAAGTAAGGTTATACATATAATGCATAATCCTTTCATCCAATCTATAGCATCAATTCTATTTTCTGCAATACGTTGTTGTATCATGATTTGATCTTTAGAATCCATTTACGTAATTTACTACTTAGTAAAAGCAACTGTAATTGAACAAAGTTATAATCGCTATGGTAGCGATTTTTGTAATCGCGGCTGTCACATAACAGCATAAGGCGGCGATAGGGATTTCCCTTCTGCGACTTAATATGCCTATGAATTGCAGAAACATCAGACATATAATATAACTTCATCCCAGCAACCTTAACTTGATGAGCTAAAATGGACTCTTCACAATATAAGAAAACATGTTCATCCAAGAAAGATATTTGCTTAATGAAACCTATCCTAACTAACAAGCAACATCCAGAAAGGACAGGACAATAAAAGCTATTTTGATGGTTCATAACTGTTGATAATGCTTTCTGTGAGCAAACAAATTTCAGCATTTCAAAAGGCCACAAAAATTCATTCCAAAAGCTGACATAATTTAAGGGGTTTTGATGTAATCCTTCTGAATTTACAATATCACTTCCACACGCCACAATTTCTTCATCCTCTTCCATCTTCGCCACCATTTTGGCAAGATAGTCCTTCTGTGGAAACTCCATATCCGGATTGGCTATCAAGGCATACTTATAACCTTTCTGTGCGGCATAGCGCAAACCGATATTGTTTCCGGCATTGTAGCCACGGTTTTCGTGATTTTCAATTAGTGTACACTGTTGCTTGCTACACAGCTTACGTAAAGTCTTAACATCGTCTTCACGGGAACAGTTATCCACTACTACAATTTCTACCTCCACTTCCTTTTGTTGTTTCAGGAAGGAGATGCACTTTGAGCAATCAGTGGAACTGTTGTAGTTTAATATGATTATAGGTATAGTCATCTTTTTTATTTTAGAATCTAATAATGATTTAGGACCTGCTGTTTTTTGATGATATTTTTAAATATTTATCTTAGAGACTATCGCGTCAATATCGGTAGGTCTCGTATTGAAAAATAAATGATTGAGATTTTATCATATTGTTAAACTTCTTAATTCAGATAAACTCTTTGGCATATCTACCAACGATGAGAAACAATCTATGAAAGAGTGCATCTCATCTTGGATATATGCACCATACATATTAATATCTAATAAATTGAGTATAGATATTGCCTTTATTTTGAATAATAACTTAGCTGTAATTAATACCGTAGACGAAAAACTAATAATAGCTTTTACCTGTTGGTTGAATTAAATTAGCGCATATTTCACTTGACCAATTTGCCGATGA